>Ga0256828_1000283_pt1 | contig 35381 bp, 38 predicted proteins | sample CV88metaG_FD_185993 | JGI IMG/M metagenome (GOLD analysis project Ga0256828, IMG submission 185993) | Hydrothermal vent microbial communities from East Pacific Rise, Pacific Ocean - CV88 | ecosystem: Environmental > Aquatic > Marine > Hydrothermal vents | place: Pacific Ocean: East Pacific Rise...
TTGAAACACTAACTGAAGCTGGTTATGCTCCTGAAATGGCATACTTTGAGTGTCTTCACGAACTAAAACTTATTGTTGATTTGATGTTTGAGGGTGGTATCGCTGATATGAGATACTCTATCTCTAATACTGCTGAGTATGGTGACTATGTTTCTGGTAAGCGTGTTATCAATGATGAGTCTAAAGCTGCTATGAGAGAGATCCTAAAAGAGATCCAAGATGGTAGATTTGCAAAAGACTTTATCCTAGAAGGTCAAGCAGGTTATCCTCGTATGAATGCTGAGCGTACAAATGCACGTGCTTCATTAATTGAGCAAACTGGTGTAAAACTTCGTGAAATGATGCCTTGGATCTCTGCAAACAAAATCGTAGATCAAGACAAAAACTAAATATATTTTTCTAGGAGTGCTCACTTTTAGCTGAGTACTCCTCTCTTATATCAACCTTCTTTAAATAATTTAAAAATCTTTTCAAATTGTAACATTAAACTCTCTTTTTGCTATTTAATATTAAATAGTGTTGTATGTTATTTCCATTTAAGGAATCTCTGCTAAATTAAATGATATAAAACTATTTTTGTGTTTATGGAAATGGAATATGATTATGAATTTTTTTAAATTTTTTTTATTGTTAGCTGTTCCATTACTCTTGGAAGCAAATACCTTAAGCGGAGAAGCTCTTGCAAAAAGACTGCACCTCTCTGCTGGTACAAAGGCTGTTATCCAATGGGAGAGAGTCTTTAAATCTGAGAGAAAAAAAAGAAAATATAAAATTGAGACTCTGAGTCCAAGTGAGCAGGATATATTAAAAGAGTATCTTATATCTCACGCAATAGATTCAGATAAACCAACAGTCGCAGGGGAATAGAAATGGGAAACAAAATCATTCTCTCATCATTAATGCTCTTTTCTCTTTTACATGCTCAAGAGGTAACTGCAGATAAGCCTACTATAGAAGATTTGATAAAAGAGATACAAAAGCTAAAAGAGAGCATAAAAGAGCTTAAAGCGGCTCAAAAAGAGAATAGCAGTTATATTGAAGAAGTTGATGAACATGTTGAAAAGACAGAGACTCGGCTTTTGCAAGATAAATTAAAATTTGGTTTGGATTTTAAGACAAATCTGGATAATTTTAGTAAAAAATATGCAAGTGGCAGAGTTGTAAAAAACAATAATATCTGGTCAAATAAACTGATGCTTAATGCAAAAGCAGATATTACAGGTAGTATGAAGTTTTATGCAAGACTCTCTATGTATAAGTATTGGGGAAGCAGTTATGTCCATCCATACAGCAGTTATGACAATATGCAGGGGCGTGTACCGGCGGATAGCTCTATCTATGTAGAAAGAGCCTACCTTGACTGGTTTTTTAATAAAGATGGAATACTCCCTTTTGCTGTTACTATAGGAAGACAACCAAGTGGAGATGGTCCTAGTTTCCAGTTTAAAGACAACACAATGCGTAAAGCTACATATTCTGCACTTTTGTATGATGGAGCAGCAGATGGAATAGTGACAACCTTTAATCTTTCAAAAGTTTTAAAGTATAAAAAAACATATCTGCGTTTTGGTTATGCCAAGGGTTTTGGGTATGCAGAGACTGCAAATGATGTAGGAAATGCATATATTGGTGCTTCAAATAATGATCTTAAAGATACAAATGTCTATGGAATTTTTTTAGATACAAGAGTTCCATATCTTCATAATTCTCTTGTTCAAGTAAGCTATTCAAAGATGAAAGATATTATTGCAAATCCTCTTGATGGCAGTGCAATGACAAATAAAAACCTTGGTGATATGGATATCTATGGTGCTATGGTTGAGATTACAAATCTTAAAAATATGAATCTGGATCTTTTTGCACACTACGGCTATATAAAAACAGACCCAAATTCTAACACTTATCTGAGATATGGAGGTTTGTTGAATTCACCAGGCAGTAGTGCATCTAAAAGTGGGGATGCTATTTGGTTGGGAGCACGATATGGTTTTGGTGAAAAAGCAAAATACAAAGTGGGCTTGGAGTACAATCACGGCAGTAAAAACTGGGTAAGTCTCACGCAAGGCTCTTTTGATGTCTATAACAAACTGGCAACACGCGGGGATGCTTATGAAGCCTATGTGATGTATGTTGCAAATCGTTATGTAAACATACGTCTGGGTTACATAAAAATTGATTATGATTATACAAGAAGTGGTTGGTTTGTTGGAGAACCTCTTCCTTTGAATATTCTCTCCCCAAGTGCTGATTACGATCTTAAAAGTTTAGAGTCAGCTTACTTGAAAATGAATGTAAATTTTTAAGATGGAGTTTCTAAAGCGTTTTAAACTTATTCATAGAGTTAATATAGTTTTTTATATCTCTATGATTATGATTCTTGTTTTGATAGGTGTATTTTACTTTACATCAAATATGATGGCAAAGAATCTTCAAAAAAATTATCAATTACAGATGAAAATTCATCACTATTCTAATGCAATAACAGATAACTTGAAACTACTAGATTATTTGACTATTGAGAACTCTTTAACAATCAAACACGATTATGCGAAAAAGAGTAAAGAGGCTTATGATAAAATCTTTAAAAATTTAAAACTTCTACAAGAGAGTAACTTCTTTGATGATGAGATAGAAGCGCAAAAGACGATGAAGCGAATTCATAATCGTCTTATAGGATATAAAACAATTACAAACTCTTTTAAAGAGGAAGTAGAAGGTGATTATGAAGATGGACTCTTTGCAGTTTTGGCACTCTCTACAACAAGTCATATTATCTCAGATGAGTTAAAAAAACTCAATAACTATATTCAAATCATTGCCAAAAGAAATATTGCAGAGGTGCAAAAAGAGATGTTTCATATAAGAGTAGCAGTTGTCAGTATAGTTTTGTCGCTGTTTCTGCTAATGCTTTTTATAAACAGAGAGATAGTTCGCTCAATTATCCAGCCTCTTGCTCAAATAAAGGAGGAGATAAGCTCCTTCTTTGAACTTTTACTCAAAAAAAGAGATAGTGTAGTACATATCAAATATAGTGCCAATGATGAGATATCCGAGATAGCAGATGTTATTGATTCAAATATCTATATTGCTGAAGAGATTTTACAAAAAGAGCGCGAAGAGTCTAAACGTATTGAGCGTTTGGTAGAGCTTAAAACCAAAGAGATTAGTGAGCTGAACAATGAACTTGAAGCGACACAAAGAGAGGTCATCTTTACTATGGGTGCTGTTGCAGAGGAACGCTCACGTGAGACAGGGCATCACGTTAAACGTGTTGCAGAGTACTCTTTGGTCTTGGCAAGACTCTATGGTCTGAGTCTTGAAGAGTCTCTTTTATTAAAAAATGCCTCTCCAATGCACGATATAGGAAAAATTGCAATTCCTGATGCCATACTGCATAAACCGGGAAAATTTACAGATGAAGAGTTTAAGTTGATGCAAGACCACGCAGAGATAGGGTATAAGATGTTGTGTCACTCTTCAAAGTCTATTTTAAAAGCAGCTGCCATTGTTGCTCATGAGCACCACGAAAAATGGGATGGAACAGGGTATCCTAGAGGGCTTAAAGGTGAGGAGATTCATATATATGGTCGTATTACGGCTGTTGCTGATGTTTTTGATGCACTTGGTTCAGATAGAGTCTATAAAAAGGCTTGGCCGCTAGATAAGATACTCAAACTTTTTCAAGAAGAGCGAGGAAAACAGTTTGATCCACATCTTGTTGATCTTTTTATGGATAATTTGGAACACTTCTTGGCTGTTAAAGAGAATATAGAGTCTAATGAGGAGAATTTGGTTCTCTCTAAATATATTGAAAATTTTGATAAAGTGGATGATTTTATAGCAGAACAAGAGACAAAATCTTAATCCAAATAAGCTATAATCTCTCTATGAAAAAAAGAATTTTTATAACTGCAACCAATACAAATATTGGAAAGACATATACGACCCTCGCACTGATGGATACTTTTGCACAAAAAGGTTTGCAGGTAGGTGTCGTTAAGCTGATTGAAACTGGTGTTGTTGATGGTAACTATCCTGATGGAGCTCTTCTTTTAAAAAAATTGCAGCAGCTTAATAGTAAAGCGGCCTCTTTTGATATTGAAGATATTGTCCCCATAGCTTATGAACTTCCCGCTGCTCCTTACATTGCATCGGGTGGGGAGATGTTAGATTTTACAAAACTGAGTGCTGCTATTGAGAAGATGGAAAGCATAAGTGATATAGTGCTTATTGAAGGAGCCGGCGGCTTGATGGTTCCTGTTGATTACAGCTTTATGATGATAGATGTAATCAGTTTTTTTAGTACAAATGCACTTCTTGTAACGCATTGTGCTTTAGGGTGTATCAATGATACTCTTTTGAGTCTGCAGGCACTACAGGATAGAAATATACCATCGCTAACAGTTTTTAATTGTCGTGAAGATGATGAGGCGTTTGCTCACGTGAGTGCGCCTTATTTTTCAAAAAAAGGGTTTGAAGTTTTAAAAGTAGATGAAGATATTGCAACGGTAGCTGAGCGTATTTTAGACTCTTTTAAAGAGCCGACGATTGTCAGTTTATAAAAATTAAATTTGAAATAGTGTAAAATCAAAAGAAAAGAGAGAATTTTATGGCGCATTTAATACGAACAGATGATTTCACAAAAGAGGAGATAGAAGAGCTGCTTGCAGATGCCAAAGCATTTAGTGATGGAAGATTTGAGAGAATCTTGCAAGATAAGATAATTATTACACTCTTTTTTGAAAACTCAACACGTACAAAGAGCTCTTTTGAGATAGCAGCAAAGCGTTTGGGGGCTGAAATAGTCCATCTTGATGTTGCCAAGAGTTCAACAAAAAAAGGCGAGACGCTGGTAGATACTGCAATGAATCTTGATGCGATGGGACCTCACGCAATTATTGTCCGTCATCAAAATGCGGGTGTGCCTCAAATTCTCTCAAACCATACAAAAGCGGCCATTTTAAATGCCGGAGACGGTGCACATGCCCATCCTTCCCAGGCGCTTTTAGACCTCTATACGCTCAAAGAACACTTTGGAGATGTGAGCGGCAAAAAGATAGCAATCGTAGGTGATATTAAAAACTCTCGTGTTGCAAACTCCAACATAGAGCTTCTGAGCCGCTTTGGTATGGAAGTTATATTGGTCGCACCACCACATTTCTTACCTAAAACAGAGTTGCGAACAACACATCATCTGCGTGAGATTATAGATGAGGTAGATGCCATTATGAGTCTAAGAACACAGACAGAGCGTCACTCTTCACAAAGTTATGCATCGTTAAAAGATTATGCAAGTGATTTTTGTATTACCGAGGAGTTGGTAGGTGATAGAGATATTATTCTCCTTCATCCCGGACCGGTTCATAGAAATATTGATATTACAGACGCTATGCTTGAAGATGAGCGCTGTAAAGTACTTCAGCAGGTGAGTAACGGTGTTAATATCAGAATGGCAATATTGAAAAAACTGATACTCTGATAATGCCCTTTAAACGAATCAATCAACTTGCAAAAGAGGGAGTGCCTTTTCTCTTTTTTTGTGATTACAGAGCTCAAAATCTGGAGGTCTATCCTTTGGATAGTCTTAAGCAAGAGGATATTGAGTATAGTATTAACGCAGAGTACAAGCTTACAAAACATAGCCATTTTTTAAAAAAAAATCCATCCTCTTTTGTTGAGTATAAGCAAAAATTTGATGCCGTTATTGAGAAGATAAAAGCGGGTGAAACCTATATTTTGAATCTCACGCAAGCTACAAAGATAGAAACAGAACTCTCTATGCGTGAGATATACTCTCTTGCAAATGCACATTATAAATTAAGAGTTCGTGATGAGTTTGTTTGCTTCTCTCCTGAGAAATTTATACAGATAGAGGGGAATAAGATTCATACTTTTCCAATGAAGGGGACTATTGATGCTTCTGTAGAAAATGCAAAAGAGAAAATTCTTGCAAACTCCAAAGAGATGGCAGAACATATAATGATTGTTGATCTTCTTCGCAATGATCTCTCTATGGTAGCAACAAATGTAAATGTTGAGCGCTTTCGCTATACACAGGAGATAGCAGCCGGTGAGAAGAACCTGTTACAGGTAAGTTCACATATAAGCGGTGATCTGCAAGAGAATTGGAGAGAATACCTTGGTGATATTATACAAACACTTCTCCCTGCAGGAAGTATCAGTGGCGCACCGAAAAAGAGTACTTTGGAAATAATAGAGGCAGTAGAAGATTATAACAGAGGTTTTTTCAGTGGTGTTTTTGGTGTTTTTGATGGAAAAAAACTTGATAGTGGTGTGATGATACGCTTTATTGAGAAGAAGAATGATGGATATATTTACAAAAGTGGCGGAGGTATTACGCTTGATAGCAAAGATTATTTGGAGTATGCGGAACTTTTAGATAAAATATATTTACCTTGAAAAGATGGGAAGAGAATGAAAGCGAAAGATTTTTTTACAAGCGGATGGACTTTTTCGCATAATGAGCGTTATCTGCAAAGTAAATTTCAGATGATGAATATTGCTATTTTACTCTCATCGACTGCTGTCTTGTATGGAATGATACTTAACAGTTATCAAGAGTTCTACTCTCTGGCGTTTTTTGAATTTATACTTTTTGTTTTTAATATTATTTTATGGAAAATGCTTCGTACTTCAAAAGCAGTTTATGATTTTGTCTCTTTTGCTGTAACCGCGCAGTTTAGTTTTTTGCTCATTTTACTTATTTATGTAAGTGCCCCTTCGGATATGAAGCATACCTGGTTTTTTACCTATCCAATAATTATCCTTTATTTTCGGGATGAGAAGTATGCAATTCCATGGTTTGTTTTTCTCATTTCTATGATTTTAATAGCTCCTTTTCAGCCATTTTTTCATACCCAATACACTTTTTTTGAACTCTTTTACCTCTCTTTTGTCTTAAGTGTTGTCAGTATTATAGTCTATTTTTATAAGGTGAAGATAGATGAAGCAACAATGATAATCTCATTGCAGGAGAAGCGTCTCTCTAAAAAAGTTCATGAGTTGATGCAAAAAGACAAAATGCTGACATTACAATCCAAACAGGCAGTAATGGGTGAGATGATAAGTATGATTGCTCATCAATGGAGACAGCCACTCTCAACAGTTACTTTAAGTATCTCAAACTTGCAGGTAAAAAGGCTTTTGGGTGAGAAGATAGATGAAGAGGAGATAGATAGAGTACTTGGAAATATCAGTGATACGGTTGTCTATCTCTCTGATACTATTGATGATTTCCAGACATATTTTCGTCCAAATAGGGAGTTGCGTGAGATAAAAGCAGAACAAATTATAGAAAAAGTACTTGCTTTTATAGAACCAAGACTCAAAAAATCAAATATAGAGGTCTCTGTCAATTCGGCAAAAGATATTGAGCTTCACACGTATGTGAATGAGTTGATTCAAGTTCTTTTAAATATTGTTAATAATGCTATTGATGAGCTTCTTTCACGTTCTATAGAAAATCCTACTATAAAGATAGATATTGAAGATAGAAAAGAGGAGATTGTTATCTATATTTGTGACAATGCAGGGGGGATTGACCCTGAATATATAGACTCTATATTTGAACCTTATTTCAGCACAAAAGGTAAAAACGGAACAGGACTTGGACTCTATATGTCTCAGATGATTATGCAGAAGCAGTTTCAGCGAGACATTGAAGTGCATTCAACGCAAAAAGGTGCAATATTTGTTATTAGAGTTCCAAAAAAATTGGATTGATTTTTATCTTTTTGGGCTATAATAGAGCTAAATAAATTTAAAAGAGTAGGTATGTATAAAGAAGATTTAAAATTTTCACTATGGGCGGATTTTATTGAACGTGATTATCTTGACAATGAGTTTAAAGAACTGATTGAAAAAAAAATTATTAACGGAGCAACTTCAAATCCGGCAATTTTTAAAAATGCCATTTTAAATTCTGATGCATATATAAAACAGCTTGCATCTTTGGGAAATATTGCTGCAAAAGAGAAGTATGAGGCTGTTGCTATCTATGATATTGCAAAAGCGGCAGATATCTTAAAACCACTCTATGATGCAGGTGATGACGGCTATGTTAGTATTGAGGTTGATCCTTTTTTCTGTGATGATGCCGAGGCTACAATAGCCGAGGGTAAAAGACTCTATAAGACGATAAATAGAGAAAATGTAATGATAAAAGTTCCTGCCACAGAGGCAGGATATGAAGCGATGGAAGCGCTTAGTGCTGAGGGTATTGCTGTCAATGCGACACTTGTTTTTAAAAAATCACAGGCACTTGCTTGTCTGGAAGCTTTTAAAAAGGGAACACAAAAGTATGGCAAAAAGGTAGATACGGTTATCAGTATTTTTGTCTCTCGTGTCGATAGAGCACTTGATAAAGAGCTTATTGAGAAAAATATAGAGCCGGCTCTTTGCGGTATCTATAACTCTGCACGTATTTATGATGCTATTGAAGCGGCAAAAGTTCCTGGTTGTCGTGCGCTTTTTGCAAGTACGGGTGTAAAAGATGAGACTCTTGAAGCGCATTACTATGTTGAAAAACTTCTTGCATACAACAGTGTCAATACCGCACCGATAGATACTATTAAAGCATTTGATGCCAATGGAAAAAAAGAGGCGGCCTTGCCGATTGCAGCAGATGTTATTGAAGCACATATGCAAAAGGTAGCGGCAGCGGGTATTGATATTGATGCAGTATTACAAAAGCTCATTGATGATGGGCTGCAAGCTTTTAAAGAAGCATTTGAAGATATTATGGAGGCGTTATGAATGTTGAAGTAGATGTAAGCAAGCTCACTTTTGAGCAGCTTAAAAAGGTTAGAATGCATCTTAAAAAGATGATTGAAGTTGGAGGAAGTGACCTCCATATTAAAGCAAACTCAGTAATTCGTGCAAGAATTAATGGGAAAATTGTACAGTTTTCAGGGGGTATCTTTGCAAAAGATGATGCACTCACATTTGCAAAAGAGCTCTTAAAAGGGAGATTTGCCGAGTTTGTAGAGAAAAAAGAGCTTGACCTGGTCTATCCTTTTGATGAGAATAATCGTTTTCGTGTCAATATCTTCTTTCAGATGGATGGGGTTTCAGCGGTATTTCGTGTTATTCCTGTGCGAATTCCATCTTTTGAAGAGTTACATCTTCCAGAAGTCGTAAAGAGCTTTGCCTATAAAGAGCGTGGGCTTGTTTTGGTAACTGGAGTTACAGGATCGGGTAAATCTACAACACTTGCAGCACTTATAAATGAGATAAATTTTAATCGTAAAAAGCATATTATTACTATTGAAGATCCTATTGAGTTCGTTCATAAAGACAGAGGCTGTATTATCAATCAGCGCTCAGTCGGACAAGATACACTCTCCTTTGGTACAGCACTTCGTGCAGCTCTGCGTGAGGATCCTGATATTATTTTGGTTGGGGAGATGCGTGACCGTGAAACAATTAACCTGGCACTTCACGCAGCAGATACCGGACACCTTGTATTCTCAACGCTTCATACTGTTGATGCAAAAGAGACGATTAACCGTATTATTGCACAGTTTCCGACGGAAGAGCAAAACCGTGTAAGACTCTCAGTAGCAGGGGTACTGCAGGGGGTAATCTCACAAAGACTTGTCCCATCATTAGATGGAGGACGTCGTGCAGCCTTGGAGATTTTAGTGAGAACTCCTACGATTGAGAAGCTAATTATGGAAAATCGTGACTATGAGATTAAAGATACGATAGAGGCCGGAAAAGAGCACTACAAATCTCAAAGTTTTGACCAGGCAATTTTTGATCTTTACAATGAGAACATTATCTCTAAAGAACAGGCACTTGATAATGCAACAAGTGCATCTGACTTAGAGTTGAAAATCTCTGGGCTTACAACTGGAAAAATCGTCTGTAATCCGAATGAAGAGGATGTAGAGGCACACAAAGTGGAGATTACTCCTGATGATGATGTTTTTGAGTTAAAGTAAAGTTTAATTCAAAAGTAGCTATAATTGCGCCCATTTTAAAATTAAGGACTTCATATGTTAGAAGGTATAGTTAGAGAGAGTACTGGCAAACAAGCTACAAAAGCTTTACGCCGCGATGGTTATCTAATTGCAAATATTTACGGAAAAGGGCTTGAGAATATCAATGCTGCATTCAAAGAGAATGAATATATCCGTACTGTGCGCAACAAAGATACATTAGCATTCCCAGTAAAAGTTGGGGATAAAGAGATGCAAGTTGTTGTTCAATCATATGAGTCTCATCCGGTAACTGGTAAACTTTTACACGTTGATCTTATGGTAGCACAACCAGGTGTTGTAACACACTTTATGGTTCCTGTTGCAACTGTTGGTGAAGCAATCGGTCTTAAAAACAAAGGTCTTGTAAATATCGCTAAAAAACGTCTTCGTGTAAAAGCGAAAATCGAAGATCTTCCAAAAGCAATCGTAATTGATGTTACAGAGATGGATTTAGGTGATTCTAAACTTATCCGTGACATCGAAGCACCTGCTGGTGTTACATTTACAGATGCTGACCGTGTATCTGTACTAAGTATTATTAAAGCTAAATAATTATGCTCATAGTCGGACTGGGTAATCCTGGAGACGACTATGAAAAGACACGTCATAATATTGGCTTTATGGTTATTGACGAGCTTATAGCTCGTCATAACGCTTCCAAACTCTCCTCATCATCATTTGAGGGCGAACTCTATAAATTTCAAAACAGTTCCGTTCCTTTAGAAAATCATCTTCTATTAAAACCATTGACCTATATGAATCTCTCCGGAAATTCTGTTGTAAAAGTGAAGAATTTTTACAAAATTGAGGATATTGTTGTAATACATGATGATTTAGACCTTCCTTTTGGTGCTCTGCGTTTTAAAAAAGGAGGCGGCCACGGTGGGCATAACGGGCTTAAATCTATTGACTCTGCCATAGGGCGTGAGTATGTTCGTGTGCGTATGGGTATAGGAAAACCTGAACATAAAGGTGAAGTGGCCTCTTATGTATTGAGTCCTTTTTTTGCACAAGAGCAGAGTTGTCTGGGTGAGTTTATTCAAAAGAGTGCTGATGCAATAGAGTTTTTACTGAGTAACTCATTGGAGCTGACACGTGCAAAATATTCGCAAAAAGGGTTGCAATGTTAGCATTTCGTTATATCTCTTTGCACTATTTGAAGTATTTTATGATTATTTTGGGGGCATTGGCACTCTTTGTCGTCGGATTTGACTATATGGACAATGCAGAGAAGCTGTCAAAATCTGCCAACCTTTTACTTATCTACCTTGTCTATAAGGCTTTTTATGCCATAGATTTACTCCTGCCGCTCTCTTTGGTCTTTAGTATGATATCTACAAAGATTTTTCTTATACGCTCCAATGCGCTGGTCTCTTTTTACTCTCTTGGATACTCACGTGTTGATATTTTAAAGCCCTTTGTTGTTGTATCTACAACGATTATTTTACTCTTTATCTCTTTGCATAGCTGGCCAAGTTTTTCTCGTGCGCAGGAGTTCTCACGCAATATTGTAAAACACGCACAGTATCTCAACCCTACGAGAAATCTCTTCTTTGCATATAAGGGTCAGTATGTCTATTTTGCAAAACTGCTGCCTCTTCAGGAGAGGGCTGAGGGGGTTCGTGTATTTCGTATTAAAAACAACTCCTTGCATGAGGTTGTAACGGCAAAATCGGCAGAGTACAGAGATGGTTACTGGAATATTAAAAAGGGTGAGCTTATTACAAAGCCTGATGATCTCTCTTTAGCATCAGAAGGGATTAGTGTTAGCTCTGCAGATGATTTAAAGATTTTAAAAGATTTTCGTCCTAAAATGCTTGATCAAGTCTATGAAGGGAAGGTGAATTTTACCATAGGTGATGCTTTTGATGCTATCAGACTTCTGGATTCACAGGGGATAGATACAAGTAATATTAAAGGGGCTTTATACAAGATATTTATCTACCCTTTCTTTGTTCCTTGTCTTATCGTTATTATATTTTTCTTTGTTCCTATCAGTGTTCGTTTCTTAAATGTAACGCTCTTTAGTTTTGGAGCTATTTTGGCAACATTGCTTGTTTGGGGTGTGATTATGATGCTTATTGAACTCTCAAACAATAAAACCATACCAAGTGAAGCGGGTATTATTACACCGGTTTTCATACTCTTTTTAATAGCTCTGCGACAATGGAGAAAGTACAGACTAGCAACTTCATAAATGCTTCTTAAGCACATTTTTGGTAAAATCAATCAAAAAATATTTGGAATTTTTATGATTGATTTTAAAGAATTGGCAAAAGAGTACGGAACACCTCTTTATGTTTATGATTTTGACTATATGCGCGCACAGTATGAAGAGCTCAAAAGTGCTTTTCGCGGAAGAAAGTCTATTCTTGCTTATGCTGTAAAAGCAAACTCGAACTTAAGTGTTGTTAAACATTTTGCAAAGATGGGAAGCGGTGCAGATTGTGTAAGTATCGGAGAAGTTCGTCGTGCATTTTTAGCGGGTATTCCTGCTTACAAAATTATCTTTAGCGGTGTCGGTAAGAGTGATGATGAGATTCGCGAGGCTATTGAGAGAGATATTCTCTATATCAATGTTGAGAGTGAAGCTGAGCTTGGTCGTGTAGAACTTATTGCAAAAGAGCTGGATAAAAAAGCACGTATCAGCATTAGAGTCAATCCTAACATTGACCCAAAAACACACCCTTATATCTCAACAGGTCTGCATGACAACAAGTTCGGAGTTGATTTAAGCACAGCAAAAAGAATGTACATTCAGGCAAATAACTCTGAAAATCTTGACCCTGTCGGTATTCATTTCCATATAGGCTCACAGCTGACAGAGCTTGAACCTATCCGTGAAGCTGCCGTTATAGTTGCGGATTTGGTACGCTCTCTTGAAGCAATAGATATTGAACTCAAATTTTTTGATGTCGGTGGCGGACTAGGCATTAAATATGACAGTGAGACAACAATCAAGCCTTATGATTACGCACAGGCTATTCTCTCTACACTTACAGCACTTGATATGACGATTCTTTGCGAACCGGGACGTTTCTTGACTGCAAATGCGGGTTATTTTGTGACAAAAGTACTCTATGAGAAACAAAACGGAGAGAAAAAATTTGTTGTAGTTGATGGTGCTATGAACGATTTACTGCGTCCGTCACTTTATAATGCCTATCATGAGATTGAAGCTTTGACACAGAGCAAAGAGGAGGCTCGTGCGGTAGATATCGTCGGTCCGGTATGTGAGAGCGGTGACTTTTTCGCAAAAGATTACAAACTCCCGCCACTACAGCATAATGATCTGCTTGTCATTAAGAGTGCAGGAGCATATGGCTTTGGTATGGGAAGCAACTATAATACACGTGGAAGAAGTGCAGAGGTTGCTGTTGAAGATGGGAAAGCGCGTCTTATCCGTAAACGTGAGACTTTTGAAGACCTTATTGCATTAGAGCAAGAGTTTTTAGAGGATTAAGATGTACTTCATAGATGTTCAAGGGACTTTAATCAGCGATGAAGACAAATCACCAATAGCAGGCTCACGTGAGTTTATTGAGTATCTTAATCTCAATAGTGTGCCATATATGGTGATTACGAACAATACAAAAAAGGCTTCATCTGATTTTTATAACTACCTGACATCTATCGGTTTTGCATTTGATTTTGATAAATATCTTGACCCATTGATGCTTTTGGAGAGCCGTGTCTCTAAAGAGGGTGTTGCTGCCTATGGAGCACAAGAGTTTTTACAAACGCTGCAAAATATGGACTACAAGCTTAACTATACAGACCCAAAAACAGTTTTAATCGCTATAAAAGAGAATTTTAGTGCAGATGAGTATGCACAGATGATTGACTTTTTGCTTAGTGGTGCAAAACTTGTCGGAATGCATGAGACATCCATCTATGCAAAGAACTCCAAGCGTTACCCTGGGGTGGGTGCGATTTTAAAGATGTTGGAGTTTGCTACAAGCACATCATACGAGGTGGTTGGAAAACCGAGTGTTGCCTTCTATGAAGAGGCGCTTGCAAGGTTACAAAAGCAAAAGAGTGATGCCTCTTTTGAAAAAATAACTATTGTTAGCGATGATGTCAAGGGTGATTTGGGTGGTGCCAAAGCGCTTGGAATGAGAACAGTTTTTGTAACAAGCGGTAAGTATCGCAGTGCAGAGGAGATAGTGCCATTTTTAGATCCAAAACTGCGTCCTGACGTAGTAGAAGAGAATATGCAGGCAGTCTTAAAAGCTGTCAAGGGAGAGAGTTTATGAAAACTTTAGATGATTGTAGAGTCGCTATTGATGCAATTGATAATGAGATGCTTACACTTTTAAACAGACGTATGGAAGTTGTTGAAAGAGTCGGTGAAATCAAACAAGATAACGGCGGTGCTATCTATAGACCTGAACGTGAAAAAGCTATTATTGAACGGCTTACAAAGCTCAATGAAGAGCAAAATGGACTTCTGAACAAGAGTGCTATTGAGGCTATCTTTTTAGAGATATTCGCTGTTGCTCGCAACCTTGAACTTCCAGAGAAAATTGCCTATCTTGGGCCTGAAGGTACTTTTACGCATCAGGCAGCTGAGAGCCGTTTTGGTGCAATGAGTGAGTACCTTTCACTCAATTCAATTGAAGCAGTATTTAAAGAGTTAGAGGCAAATCGTGCAAAATTTGGAGTTGTTCCTATTGAAAATTCACGAGACGGTGTAGTTGGTGAGACACTTGATCTGCTCTCAAAAAGTTCTGTAAAAATTGTAGCAGAGCTCTATATGCCTATTCATATCTCTTTTGCTACAAAAGCCTCCTCTTTAAAAAATATTAAAAGAATCTACTCAAAAGATAAGGGTTTTGGAGAGTGTAGAGAGTTCTTGGATGAGTATGATTTAAATGGTGTTGAGCATATTCCGGTGGAATCTACTGCAAAAGCGGCAATCCTGGCGAGTGAAGATGCAGAGTCAGCGGCAATCTGTTCGCATATAGCCGCAAAACTCTATGGTGTGCCTTTGATGTTTGAAAATATAGAAGATACACAAGATAATGCGACCCGTTTTGTCATTTTAAGTGATTTTAAAAACAGTATCAGCGGTGATGACAAGACAAGTATTCTTGTAAAGCTCAGAGATGCAAATGAAGCGGGATCTTTAGTCCATTTTTTAAGTGATTTTGATGCAGCGAAAATTAATCTCTCCAAAATAGAGTCCCGTCCTTCAAAAGAGAGCGGTGGATTTGGATACTGGTTCTATATAGACTTCTATGGACATATAGATGAAGATCGAGTGCAAAGTGTGATAGAAAAACATAAAGATGAAGTGACTTGGCTTGGAAGTTACGTAAAGGGTGAAGATTGAAATTTAATAAGAAACTAGAGAATATATCTACATATGAGGCTGGAAAGCCGATTGAGTTGGTAGTGCGTGAGTTTGGTATTGAACCAAAAGATATCGTAAAACTGGCATCAAATGAGAATCCTTACGGATGTTCTATCAATGTGCAACATGCGGTAGCAGAGATACTTCCAAATATGGCAATGTATCCTGATGACTCTATGACAAAACTCAAAAATGGTCTCTCAAAACGTTTTGATGTAGCTGATAAAAATATTATTATTGGAAGCGGAAGCGATCAGATTATTGAGTTTTTAATGCATGCAAAAGCAGATGAGAACTCTAAGATACTGATAAACTCTGTAACATTTGCAATGTATGAGATTTATGCAAAACATGTAGGTGCTACAGTTCTAAGAACAACTTCTCAAGAGCATAATTTTGATGAGTTCTATCAACTCTACAACGAACATCAGCCTGAAATTATTTTCTTATGCACACCAAATAATCCAACAGGTGATGCTATTGATGTGCTGGAGATGAGAAATTTCCTTACAAAGATAGACAAAGAGACACTTGTTGTTATTGATGGTGCTTATATGGAGTATGCAGAGTATAAAGACAGTAGTAAAAAAGTAACACCAAAAGAACTGATTGAAGAGTTTAAAAATGTTATTTATCTTGGTACTTTTTCAAAGGCGTATGGGCTAGGCGGAATGCGTGTTGGATATGGAATTGCAGATGCAAAAATCATAGAAGAACTCTATAAGCTAAGACCACCATTTAACATCACTACTTTATCACTTGAAGCAGCTTCTGTCGCTCTTGAAGATAGAGAATTTGTGAATGAATGTATCGCTTTGAATTTCCAGGAGATGAAACGCTATGAAGAGTTTGCAAAAGAGAAAAAAATAGATATAATAGAGAGTTATACAAATTTTGTTACTTTATGCTTTGATAATAACAGAAATTCTACAGAGATTGCAGATGCACTTTTGCGTCGTGGAATGATAGTAAGGAATTTAAGCGGGTACAAAATGAATGCAATTCGTGTAACAGTTGGAACAGAAGAGCAAAACAGTCGCTTTTTTGAACTTATGGCAACAATATTATAGATTTTAAGATGAGAGATTAATGGATTTTAAGGCACTTTTTTCGCAGTTGGCAGTTTTATATGCAAAGCTGAGCAAAGAACAGAAGATGATTATTGCAGCAGCAATTGTTGGGATAGTTGCTTTTTTGATTTTTCTTGTTGTTTATACTGCAAACAAAGATACGAAGAGCTCCTATGTTGTACTTTTTGAAACATTAAGTGACAGTGATGCTGCTAAAGTGGTTGCACAGCTTGACAAAGATGGTATAAAGTACGAGATTGGCGAAAATAATGTCATAAAAGTACCGCGTGATGTTGTCTATAAAGAGCGTATTACAATAGCCTCACAGGGTATTCCAAAAAACAGTGGTGTCGGATTTGAACTTTTTGACAAGCAAGAGTTTGGTGCAACGAACTTTGATCAGCAGATTAAGCATTTGCGTGCATTGGAGGGGGAACTTGCCCGTACTATTACAGCGCTCTCTCCGGTTGAGCGTGCTACGGTCTCTTTAGCTCTTCCAAAAGAGACACTCTTTGTATCTAAGCAGGTTGATCCGACCGCTTCGGTTATGGTAGAGTTGCGTGAGGGAAGAACACTCTCATCTAAACAGATTCGTGGTATTAAAAATCTTGTTGCAGCCGCAGTTCCAAGACTGAAACCTTCAAATGTAATGCTGGTAAGCAGTGATGGTGTTACTCTTGGAGACAATGATGAGATGTCTCAAATGGGAGAACTCTCTGTTGTACAACAGCGCTACAAACTTAAAGAGGAGAAGAAACTTCAAAATAAGATAGTTGATGTGATAGCTCCTTTTGTTGGTGGAGATGACAAAGTAGTAGCGCAGGTAAGCATTGATTATGATTTCTCTCAAAAGAGCTCAACAAGTGAAACCTATGACCCTGAAAATGTTGTAAGAAGTGAGCAGACAAGTGAAGAGAAACGTGAAGGTTCAAAACCAGAACAAGTTGGTGGTGTGCCTGGAACTGTCAGTAATATCGGTCCGGTAAAGGGATTACAGTCAAATAAAAGTGTTGAGAAGTACTCAAAAACAACGGGTACTACAAATTATGAAGTCGGAAAAACTGTCAGTACGACAAAGAGTCAGTTTGCACGCATTAAAAGAATTACGGCTGCAGTTGTTGTCGATGGAAAATACAAACATAAGCTCGATAAAGATGGCAATCCAACTGATGAGCTGGAGTATGTTGCATTAGATGCTGCAGATATCAATGCTTTGACATCACTTGCAAGTCGTTCAATAGGCATTGACAAAGAGCGTGGAGATCAGATAAGTGTGCAAAACCTTCAATTTGAAAGAGCTCAAAATTCTACTCCTGATGGTGTTAGTCGTGCATTGACATTTACGCAAACTTATATTACACCATTCGCAGATTTATTTAAATATATTTTTGTTCTGCTTCTGTTGTTCATTCTGTATAAAAAAGTTATTGCACCGTTTGCAGACAAAATGCTTGAAGTTTCACGAGAGGATGAAGAGCTCGAAGCTCCTAAACTTGAACTTGAAGATGATGAGGGTGAAGATCTAGTAGAAAAAGTACAACAGATGCGTAAAAAAGTTGAAGAGCAACTTGGAATGACAAGTAACTTCAATGAAGATGAGCTCAAACATGAAGTAATACTTGAAAAAGTAAAAACAATGGCAGAAGATGCACCTGAGGAGGTTGCATCACTCTTGCAGGCACTTCTTTCTGAAGAGGCTGAAATACCAAAGACACCACAGGCACAACAGCCACAAAAGGGGTAAAAATGGCGACAATGACGCAACAGCAGCAGGCTATTTTTGATGAGATGGGTATGGCAGAAAAGATTGCAATCTTGCTTTTGCAACTTGGAGAAGATGCAACTGCTGAGATCTTTGCTCATATGAATGTTGAAGCTATAACAGAGATATCTAAATTTATTGCTAGTAATACAACAATTGACAGAGCTATTGCTACTGCAGTACTTGAAGAGTTCCACGCAATTTTTCAATCTGGACAATACCTTACTTCTGGTGGTATGGAGTATGCGAGAGAGTTGCTTTATAGAACTCTGGGTTCAGAAGAGGCTAAAAAAGTTCTTGATAAGCTCTCAAAATCTATGCAAAATACACAAAACTTTGCATATCTCTCAAAAATCAAGCCACAACAGCTCTCAGACTTTATCATCAATGAACATCCACAGACAATCGCTCTTATTTTGGCACATATGGATGCAACAGAAGCTGCTGATACACTACAGTACTTCCCTGATGATTTACGAAGTGAAGTAGCTATGCGTATGGCAAAACTCGGTGATATCTCTCCATCAGTTATTAAACGTGTTTCAGCAGTGTTGGAGTCTAAACTTGAATCACTTGCTTCTTATAAAGTTGAAGTGGGCGGAACGCGTGCTGTTGCAGATATCTTTAACCGATTAGGTGCAAAAAGTGCCAAAGCAACACTTTCTACTATAGAACAGGTTGATGAAGAACTTGCTACTTTAATTAAAGAGATGATGTTTACATTTGAAGATATTGTTACGCTTGATAAAATGGCTATAACGGAGGTGCTTAAAGCCGTTGAGAAGGGCGATTTGATGCTTGCACTCAAATCTGCGCCTGAAGAGCTTAAAGAGAAGTTCTTCTCTGCTATGAGTGAGCGCGCTAAAGAGGCATTTGAAGAGGAGATGCAGTTCCTTGGTGCTGTTAAAATGAAGGATGTTGAAGCGGCTCAGAGAAAAATTGTTGAGGTTGTAAATCAACTTGCAGAGGCTGGAACAATCCAGATGGGATCTTCAGAAGAGATGATAGAGTAGATTCATGGCAACGGTAATATCAAGTGATAAAATTGAAAAACACAATGTAGATAAGTACAACTTTAAAGTGATAGCTTTTGGCTCGGCTCAAGAGAGTGAAGCTGTGACACAAGAGAGAGAAGCTCCTGTAATACACAAAGAGACGACTATTGATTCAAGCGCACTTGATAATAAATCAAAAGAGTCTCTGATTGAATCGTTGATGAAAAAGACTGATGAGATGTCTTCAAATTTCATTAAGTTGCAGATGCGTCTTGAGGCAAAAGAGGAGGAGTTTAAAGAGGAGCTCAAACGTGCCAAAGAGGAGGCATTTGCAGAGGGTATGAAAGCCGGAGAGGCAAAAGCACTTGAAGAGATAGATAAAAATCTCAATGCAAAACTTGAACTTTATGCAAAATCAGTTCACTCCTTAGATGAGAGTGCAAGTGAATTTAAGAACTCACTAGAGAGTCTCAAAGGAGAGTTGATAACTGCAGCTTTAGATATAGCTAAAGAGGTGATAAAAGTAGAGTTGAGTCAAAACTCGGCAGAGGTTGCAAAACTTTTAAGCCAGGAGCTTATTGAAGATTTGCAGGGTGCTTCAAAGATTACCCTCAAAGTAAATCCGAAAGATCTTGCATATTTAAGCGAGCATTTGGGTAATTTGAATAATATTACACTTGTAGCAGAAAGTGCAGTAAGCGAAGGTGGTGTCATTGTAATGAGTGATGCCGGAAATGTGGATGCACAGATAGAGAAAAGATTTCAAAGAGTAAAGAAAGCGGCGTTAAGTGAATAGAATAGATTTACAAAATAAAAGTATCAAAGAGCTAGAAACTCTTTGTAATGATATACGAGAGCGAATTTTAGAAGTTGTCAGTAAAAATGGTGGGCATCTAAGCTCTACCCTCGGTGCTACGGAGCTTATTGTTGCTATGCATAGAGTCTTTGACTCTAAAAAAGACCCTTTTATTTTTGATGTGAGTCATCAATCCTACGCACATAAACTGCTTACTGGACGTTGGAATGATTTTGACACCCTGCGTCAGTTTAATGGGATATGCGGTTATACTAAACCGAGTGAGAGTGAAGATGACTATTTTGTTGCGGGGCATAGTTCTACTTCTATATCGCTTGGGGTCGGTGCAGCAAAAGCGATAGCTCTTAAAGGAGAAGAGGGTGAGCGTATTCCGGTTGTAATGATTGGTGATGGCTCTATGACAGCAGGAATGGTCTATGAGGCTTTAAATGAGCTTGGTGATAGAAAATATCCGATGATTATCATTTTAAATGATAATGAGATGAGTATTTCAAAACCGATTGGGGCAGTTTCTCGTATGCTCTCTTCAGCTATGGCTTCACCATTTTACCAGCGTTTTAAAAAGACAACAGAGAGTTTTGTAGATAACTTTGGCGAGGGTGCGCGTTATATTGCAAAAAGAATGGAAGAATCCTTAAAGCTTGTTACTCCGGGAATGCTCTTTGAAGAGATGGGAATTGACTATATTGGGCCGGTAGATGGGCATAATTTAGCACAACTTATTGAGATATTTGAGACAGCAAAAAAACTCAATAAACCGGTTCTGATTCACGCTCAGACACTTAAAGGCAAAGGGTATGAGATTGCAGAGGGCAAAGAGGAGAAGTGGCACGGAGTTGGTCCTTTTGCTCTTGAAGATGGACACTCGTTGAAAAAATCTTCTGCCAAGAGTGCTACGCAGATATATACAGAGGCCTTGTTACATCTTTGTCAGCATAATGATAAAATTGTCGGAGCAACAGCAGCTATGCCAAGTGGAACCGGGCTCTCTGAGCTTATTGAGAAGTATCCGAATCGATTTTGGGATGTTGCCATTGCCGAGCAGCATGCAGTAACATCAATGGCAGCTTTGGCACGTGAAGGGTTTAAACCTTTTTGTACCATCTACTCTACATTTTTACAACGCGGGTATGATCAGGTTATACACGATGTCTGTCTGATGGATCTGCCGGTTGTTTTTGCACTTGACCGTGCAGGAATAGTAGGAGAAGATGGAGAGACACATCAGGGTGTCTTTGATGTGAGCTTTTTGCGTGCCATTCCAAATATGACACTCTTCGCTCCTCGTGATGAGAAGAGTTTTCATCAGGCAATGGCATTTGCAGCAGCCTATGAACACCCTTGTTCTCTGCGATACCCAAGAGGCTCTTTTATGGATACTTCGGCACTTCCTGAGTCTCACGCATTTGAGTTGGCAAAATCACAACTCCTCAAAAGCAGCGAAGGGGAGAGACTCTTTATTGGGTATGGCAATGGAGTAGGACGCGCTTATGAGACACTCAAACTTCTTGATGAAGATGTGGCTTTGCTTGATTTACGCTTTGTAAAACCTTTAGATAAAGAGATGTTGCGTGAGATGGCGAAGCGATATAAAGAGTGGTTTGTCTTTTCTGATACATCAAAAATGGGCGGTGTAGCATCGGCACTCTTGGAGTTCTTGGCAGATGAGAAGATAGAGAATGTCTCTGTTGTGAGTTTTGAGTATGAAGACAGTTTTATTACCCACGGTAAGACAGCTGCAGTTGAAGAGTCTCTATCACTTCTGCCAGAGCAGTTGGCCTTACGGGTAAAAGAGACTAAATTAGAGCAATAATACCCGCAAAACGTCCGCAACTTTTATCTTCTCTGTATGAATAGAAATCAGGGTGGCATTTTGAGCAGATTGGAGATATCTCAATATGTTCATTCAAAAGACCACTCTCACGCAGCTCTTTGTAGAGAATAGCACGAATATCAAGATAGAGTCTGTTTTTCTCCTCTTTTATGGCATAGAGCATCCCTCTCTCTTTTGCCTCTTCTTTTATAGTCTCATTTACCTCATAGCAAGAGGGACAGATTGCTGCTCCTACCGATACAACAATATCTTTTGTATCTGAGTGGTACTCCTGTGTAAATTTTCTTATAACATTGGCTACTATATTCTCAAATGCCCCGGCTCTTCCTGCATGTGCAACAGCAACGACTCTTTGAATTGGGTCATAAAAGAGGATGGGTGAGCAGTCTGCGACCATAACCATAAGTGGTTTGTTCTTTACATCTGTTATAAGTCCATCAGCCCTAAAAGGTTTTGTAAAATCATCATCTTGTGTAACATTTTTGACAATATTTGAGTGAATCTGCTGCATATAAACAAGCTGTGTATAGTCGTAATTGTGTTTTTTTGCAAGCTTTTGATGCTTATGGATTACATTTGATTTTCTATCTCCAACGTGAAAGGCGATATTGCCATCCTCTTTCGTTGTAAATGTATAAAATATATCTTTATATTGTTGGAGTATTTTACTTTGAAAATTTTGCATAGAGTTATTATAGCAAATCATTAAAAAAAGCTTGTCTTGAATTTTGTCGTCTCATCTGATACAATGCGTGAGAGAATAGAAAGAGAGGTTAAAAGAGAATAATGCAGATAAATTGGGATGAGTATAAAGAGTATAAAAAATTTACAAATGGCAGTGATAATTTTGAGATACTTTTGAAATTTGTAAAAAGTTTTTACAATATGCATTCGCCAAGTGAGATATTTGCGCTTTTTCAAGAGGATGAAACCGCCTCTTTGATGTTACAAAAACGCAATATCAAAGATGCTGAAGATCTTGAGAACTTTCTCTTTAAACACTAATGGATAAAAATCTTAAAAAAATAGAGGCTTTTATAGCTCGTCATCACGTTCTTACCCTTGCAACAAGTGCTCAAGGCAAGATGAGTGCCTGTTCGCTTTTTTATGCCTATGAAGCTGCAACACAGAGCTTTGTTGTTGCAAGTTCGCATGAGACCCAGCATATAAAAAACATTATGCAAAATCCCCGTATAGCTGCAAATATCTTACTAGAGACGGAGGAGATAGGCAGGATTGAAGGCTTACAGATTGAGGGAAATTTTTCGCTTGTTGAGGACAAAGTGTTAAAGCAACTCTATTTTGAAAGATTCCCTTATGCCAAGGTTTTACTGCCGACTCTATGGAAAATAGAGGTAGATTTTTTCAAACTTACTGACAATCGGCTCGGATTTGGAAAAAAGCTTATCTGGCAGAAGGCTTTTGAGTAAAAAAATTGCACTCTTGCTGTGTTGAACGAAAGACGACTAAAGATGGAATAAGTACAGATTTGAATCCAAAAGCTTTGCATCCGTGTGGTTGATTTGCTTCCCACGTTACATAGTAGTATTTACATCTTCGGCAGTTTATTCTTTTTTTCATGCGTGAGAGTTTATCATATTTAGATAAAATACAGATATAAAGATAAAAGGTAAAAAGAATGAACAGTAAAATTCTACTGATGTTACAACTTCAAAATCAACTTAATGATGCTACAAATGGTGAAGATTGGGTTAAAGGGATTACTAAGAACAATAAAGTAATCAACTGGAGACGCTGTATCTATATGGAGTCAGCTGAGATGATAGATAGTTTCGGCTGGAAACATTGGAAAAATATAGAGATTGAACCTGATTGGGACAATATGCAGATAGAGGTTGTTGATGTCTGGCACTTTATTATGAGTCTGGCTATTGAGAACTATGCTCAAAATATGCGTGGAGGCTTAGAAGATTTGGCGATGAATATTTCAGATATGAGTGCATTTTCCACTATTGAAGAAGCTGCTGTTCATTTTGCATCACAAGATGAGGTAATGGAGAAAGTTGAAGATATTATGCGAATAGTTCTTGCAAAAGAGAGCCTCGATTTAGAAGGGCTTTTTGAACACTTTTTTAGCCTTGTTTTAATGAGTGGATTAAATCTTGAATCACTCTATCGTCTCTATGTCGGTAAAAATATTCTTAATCAGTTTCGTCAGGATAATGGTTATAAAGAGGGAAGCTATGTGAAGGTTTGGAATGGAGATGAAGATAATGTTGTAATGAAGCGAATTTGGGAAGAGAGTGGAGATTTGACTCCTGAAAAACTTTATCACGAGTTGGCAAAATATTATCATTCACTTACAAAGAGTTCTTGATTGTCAAGTGTTTTAGAGATAGACAAGCTTACTTTTAGTTATACAAAAGAGAAAATACTCTTTAAAGAGCTCTCTTTGAAAGTTCAAAAAGGGGAGTTGAAAGCAGTTGTCGGAGAGAGTGGTGTTGGAAAGAGCACACTCTTTGAATTGATTTTACAAAATTTAAAACCCCAAAGTGGAAATATTTCTGTCACTTCTAAAATATCAGAGGTTTTTCAAGATCCTTACAGCTCTTTTCATCCTAGTTATACTTTAATAAATCAGATAGAAGATGTTGCATCTCTTCAAAAGTTGGAGTATTATCTTAGAGATCTTTCTCTGGAAAAAGAGCTACTTTTTAAACTACCGCATGAACTCTCAGGAGGACAGCTTCAACGTGTATCTATTTTACGTGCAATACTTATGGAACCTGAACTTTTACTCTTGGATGAACCAACTTCAGCTTTAGATAATGTAATTGAAGTAGATGTGATGCAGATGCTTATAAGACATCTGCCTCAGATGGGAATGTTGCTGATTACCCACGATTTAGCATTGGCTAAATGGTCAGCAGATGAAATTATTAGGATTTAAAAAAAGAATTTACTAAATAATAACCGCTTCCAGCCATAATCACTGTTCCAAAAACATTAAGAAGCATATTTGTAAGAGCAAGCGTAATGCTACCGCCTTCAAAAAGTAAAAAACTCTCTATAGCGAAGGTAGAGTAGGTAGTAAGTGCACCGAGTATTCCTGTTGAGAGAAAAGATTTCAGATGGACAGAGAGTGAGGCATACATAAAATATGCTACAAGACAACCCATAATAAAACTACCAAGCAGATTAACACTGAGTGTCCCAAATGGAAGCTCATGAGGCAGCTTGTGAGATACTAGACCATTGAGATAGGCACGCGAGATCGCTCCTATAAATCCTCCACTACCGATTGCTAGAATTGTTTGCCAACTCATCATCATAAACCTTTTGCATTTTTTCTCTAAGATTTTTCAACCAATTAGGATCATTTTTATCTGCAATAAATGCATCTAAAAAGATAACTTTGATATCTTTTGGCATATAGTAAAATCTTTTAATATCATAACATTCAGCTGTTGCAATCAAAACAACAGGCTGTACCTTTAACTCATATTTATCCGCAATGACTTTTGCTCCTGATTTAAAAGGGAGCATTCGTCCTGTTTTTGAACGAGTGCCTTCTGGAAACATTGTAATGACACGCTTCTTTTTAAGTCTGTCTTTTGCTGCACGCAGAAGTTTGAGCAGAGATGTTTTACTCTCACGTTCTATCTCTATATCTTCAGGAAGGCTCATTGCAAGTCCAAAGAAGGGAACATCAAAAAGGGACTTTTTAGCAACCCAGGCAAGATCTTTTTTTGATACTGTCTCCATTACACCAATATCAAGATCACTCTGATGATTAATAAGAAACATTTGAACATCGGGATCTTCTTTTCCCTCTACAGTCGTTGTCCAGAATGTAGTAAGGCGAACAAACCACGCTGCAATTTTACGGGCATAAGGACGAGGTAAAATAGGGTAGGTAATAATGGTAAATGTTAAACCTATAAAGATAATAACAGTAGAGAGAAACCAATTAATATGTGCAAGTATCTTCATTTTTCACCCAGCCTATTTTTTCATTGTGTAGTTTTACTTTTGTAAAGTTTTTTACACTTCCTTCTTTAAAAAGAAATTGCTTTGATTTTGTCGTTTCAAATACTGTACCATTATTAACAGGTAAAATATAAATATTTGATCCTGCTTTTATGCAAATCTCTTTTTGCGGCATATTAAGATAAAGAACATATGCTAAAGGTAAAATAATTAATACAAGATAGATATATTTTTGTCTCAGTATGATAAAAAGAAAACCAAAGAGCGCAATTCCGAGCGCTATATACATTTTGAGTGTATCGTGAGATTGATCTCTTGGTTTAAGATCACTTTGTGTTGTAACACTGTCATCATCTACTATTATGGGAATAGAGATAGTTTCATAATTGTTTTTTAAAAGATTAAAGTATGAAAAAGTAAAAGATTCAAGCCGTTTATCTATAACAACATAGTAGGTTATTTTTGCTTCATCATAGGAATCATTTACAGATTCTATTCCCTCTTTGTAAATATTTTTAAAATGCATTGCTTTGAGATTTGCATTTGATGCTTTGAGTATAAAAATAACAATATTGTGTTCGGTGTCGTATGCAGTTGTTTTATACTCCTGAAGTTCAACGCTATCAGCTATGATATTTGAGAAGTTTCTTTTTGGATTGAGCTTTATGACATTGAGCTTCTCTCCGGGAATTTTTGTACTGTTATACTCTTGTGAAGCAATAAGTTTGGCTTCTACATCTGGAAGTTTGGCATATCTGCTTGTTGCAAGCATATGAAAAGAGTCGTAGTAGAAGTTACCTTTTATCTCACGTTGCGGTGCATCATCCAGGATTTTAATACCCGGATGGTTAGAAAATGTATATGTTATATTGTCAAAATCTTTGATTGTAGGAACAGTTTTAAGTGTTATTTGAAAGATTTCACCCTGAATTACTCTCTTTGGTGTTGTATCATAATTTACATAGAGCACTTTTTGTGCATAGAGCGATGTAATAAAAAAGAGAGTAAAGGAGAGTATTCTTAGCACGACTCAACAAATCCTTGTAGCATTGCAAGACCATCATCACTACCTAATATTGCTTCCATAGCACGTTCAGGGTGTGGCATAAGACCAAAGACATTTTTCTCTTTGTTACATACACCGGCAATAGACTCTACCGAACCGTTTGGATTTTTGATATTTCCCTCTACATCACTATAACGAAGAAGAATCTGCCCGTTTGCTTCAAGCTCAGCAAGTCCGGATTCATCAATGTAGTAGTTTCCGTCGTGGTGAGCAATAGGGATATTGACAATATCACCCTTATTGAGCTTTTTTAGAAAGATATTGTCGTTGTTTTCAACTTTAAGGTGGTGATGTTTCGAGATAAAGTGAAGTCCTTCATTCCTTTTTAATGCACCAGGAAGAAGTCTCGCTTCAGTAAGGACTTGAAAACCGTTACAGATACCAAGTACTTTTCCTCCCTCTTTTGCGTAAGCGGCTACTGCTTTCATAACAGGAGAGAACTTTGCAATAGCACCACTTCGTAAGTAGTCTCCGTAAGAGAAACCACCTGCTACGACTAAAAGATCTGTATCTGCCGGAAGTGATTCAGCTTTATGCCATACAATCTCAGTCTCTGCACCAAGTTTTTGGAATGCATACTCTGTATCAAACTCACAGTTTGTACCAGGAAATTGTAAAATTGCAACTTTCATTATGCAAGCTCTATTGTGTAGTCTTCAATAACTGTGTTTGCCAAAAGCTCTTCACACATCTTTGTAACATCAGCCATCGCTTTTTCTTTGTCACTCTCATCAAGTTGTAAAACTATCTGTTTCCCGACACGAACATCTTTTACTCCGTTGAAGTGAAGAGAGTCAAGGGCGTGATGTACTGCTTTTCCTTGAGAATCTAAAACACCTGCTTTTAAAAATACATTTACAATTGCTTTCATAGTCTGTCTGTCCTTTTATTTATTTAAAATACGTTCTAAAACTTGTTCATAAGCGACTTTAAGTCCGCCTAATCCTTGACGGAATCTGTCTTTATCCATCTTTTCACCACTCTCTATATCCCAAAAACGACAGTTATCAGGAGATATCTCATCAATAAGGATGATATTGCCGTCTCTGTCTTTTCCAAACTCAAGTTTAAAATCAACAAGATTAAGACCTTTGTCTGCAAAGTAAGGTTTTAAGATGTCATTTACCTGGCGAGCCATTCTGCGGAGTTTGTCAAGCTCATCTTGAAAATCCACAAGACCTAAGATAAGTGCGTGTTGGTCATTAAGTTTAGGATCACCAAGTTCATCATTTTTGTAGTCAAACTCAACAAGTGTAAATGGAAGTACTTTTCCATCTTCTATACCTAGGTTGCGTGAGAGAGAACCTGTTGCAATGTTTCGAACAATTACTTCAATTAAGATAACATCAGCTTTTTTATGGAGCATATGGTTGTCATCTAACATCTTTACAAAGTGTGTAGGAATACCGTTTGCGTCAAGAAGCTTAAAAAGCTCTGTTGATATCTTGTTGTTTAGTGCACCTTTACCGGCTTCTGAAGATTTTTTCTCACCGTTAAATGCTGTCAGGTCATCTTTAAACTCTGAAATAACCAGATTTTCGTCATCAGTTGCCCAGATTTTTTTTGCTTTACCTTCGTAGAGTAACTCTCTCTTTTCCATTGATTTTCTATCCTTTTGTAATGATTAGAGCTTTGATAATATCAACACCCTCTTTGAGTTGTAGATCTTTATCCAACATTTTTGGCGTAATTATATCTTTTTTATCTTTTTTATCTTCTTTAGCGGACGATTTTTTTCCATCAACTTTTTCCAACTCTTTTTTGAGGTGCTGTTTTAGGTCTGCTTCTTTGATAGAAAACTCATTTTTAAAAGTTTTGAGTTCTCCAGGAAGTACTTCAATATCCGGTGTCACACCGACAGCTTGAATTGTTCTTCCGCTTGGTAGATAGTAACGTGCGATTGTCAGCTTGATAGCCTCTGTTTTAGTAATAGGAAGGACAACCTGAACACTCCCTTTTCCAAAAGTTTTCTCTCCGACAAGTACTGCACGTTTATGATCTTGAAGTGCTCCACTTACAATCTCGCTTGCACTTGCACTTCCTCCATTGACAAGTACAACTAGAGGTACTTCTGTAATAGTATTGGCTCTGTGTGCAGAGTATTCTTTTGTTTCAACTTTACGTCGCCCTTTTTGTGAAACGATAATGCCGTCATCTACAAAAAGATCTACAGTTCCTACTGCCTGATCCAAAAGTCCTCCAGGGTTGTTTCTTAAATCAAGAATAATTCCTTTTGTTGAAGCTTTTCTCTTTTTAATTGCTTTTGTAACATCTTCAACAACTTTTTTATCAAAACTAGAAATTCTAATATAGAGAATATCTTTACCTATTTGTTTTGTATGGACAGAGTCTATTTTGATAATTGCACGGACAATATGAACGCTTAATGGTTTGTTTTCACCTTCACGAACGATTGTTAAATCAATTGGGTCGCCGACTTTTCCACGCATAAGTGAAACTGCTTCATCAATAGTCATTCCAAGTGTTGATTTATCATTTATTTTTAAGATGATATCGCCAGCTTTTAACCCTGCTTTAAATGCAGGTGTTCCATCAAGTGGAGAGATGACAGTAAGAGCGCCGTCTTTCATTCCTACTGTTATTCCAAGACCGCCAAACTCTCCGTTTGTCTGTACCTGAAGTTGTTTGTAATCTTTTTGCGTGAGATAGTTAGAGTGTGCATCAAGATTTCTCATCATTCCGTCAAGTGCTTTGTCTATAAGCTCTTCGATAGTTACTTTATCAACATCATACTCTTCGACAATACCGAGTACTTTTGTAAATTTCGCCAGTGCTTCAAGGCGAGATGCTTCTGTACTTTCTTTCTTTTTAACTGTTTCATTGGCAAAAAGAGTAGTAGAGAGAAGTAGTGAGCAAGAGAGTGCAACAGAGAGAAAACCTATTGTTATGTAGTTTCTATTTTTCATAGATTAGACCTATTTTTTGAGATATTTTCTTTATAGAAGCTAATTATACCTTTTGTTGTTAAATGTTTGAGTATTTTAGAGTTCTTTGTAGCTTTTGTAGAGATTGGGTATATCTAATGCATTTATAATTTTTCTATATTTTGTCAGATCTTTTTGCATTAAAAGTTTTTCTTCTTCACATTTACTAAGATCCTCTTGAAGGTTTGAGATTTCTGTTTTACGTTTGAAACTCTGTTCTTTAAAAGAACTTCCTGCTTTATAAAATTCAATGGCCTTTCGTGCCATTTTTGGCATTTCGTTCTCAAGTTTCCATTGGTTTATAGTTTCTAAAGGCAGCTCAAGAATCTTTGCTAGCGTTTCATACTTTACTCCTAATTCTTCGATGATAGTCTCTACAATATTTGTCTGTATATCTCTATTTTTGGAGACTTGCTCTTCTGCCGTCTCTTGCACTTTCTTTTGATGTTCTTGATTTAAAGTAATTGTGTAGTCAGTATTGGCATTAATCCATTGTGCAACTTCTATAGCAGAAATCTTCCACTCGTCACTAAAGATTTTTGATAAAACATCTTGGGTATATCGTTTTGCATAGACTCTTGCGATTGTTGGTGTTGCAATGATGTCTAAAATGGCATAGGCCAAAAGTGTTGTCGCTCTGTCGTTCTTTCCCCAGTCAAAATTTGTTACAGGATTTGCATAATCGTGATTGTATTTTGTAACTTCAATTTCTATATTGTGAAATTTGACAGAGTTTGTACCGTAAAATCCACGAGAACCGATAAAATATTTGTTTTTGAGATTTATTAACATAATTCAACTCCTGGTTTATCACAAAATTATAATATTTTTAGACTAATGGAAATAAAACAGCTTCTGTAAAGAGGCTTTTACTTTATTGTATTATAATGCTGGAAATTTTTTACTAGGATAATGAGTGAGTAACATAAAAGAGTATTTGATAAATGATCACAGAGGATGTGATGATATTTTTGCAAAAATGGAAGATAAAGCTAGTGCTTCTTTAGTAGATGCAAAAAAATTAACTGAAGATTTTATTTATAGTATGGAGAGACATTTTCAAAGAGAAGAGCGTGTTATGTTTCCTGAATTTGAATCAAAAACAGGAATGCTTAACGGTCCTACAGAGATGATGCGTCAAGAGCATGCTCAAATGAGAAATTTGATGTCACAAATGCTTATTGCAATTGATAACAGTGACAAAGATAAGTTTTTTGGGCTTTCAGAAACATTGATGATACTTTTACAACAGCATAATATGAAAGAAGAACAGATGCTTTACACTATGGCACAACAGCATTTGAATGCTGATTCACAGCGTATAGTGGAGATGATGGAAGCTCTTGTTGTAGAGTAGGGAAAAAGTTTGGATTTTAATGGTTTATCTATAGAACAGGCTCCACCTATATCAGCTCCTTTGCGATTTTTTGTAACAGCACCTCTTTTTGGCATTTTGGCAGGAGTTATTTTTCTTTTTGGTAGTAGTGATATATTGATAAATCGCTACTCTATGGATGTTATCGTTGCAGTACATCTCATTACTATTGGCTTTTTCGGTTTTGTTATGCTTGGTGCTTTGACACAAATGCTGCCTGTTTTGGCGGGTGCAAATATCTTTAAGGTAAAAAGTGTGGCATCACTGTCTCACGCAATGCTAAGTGGAGGAATTGTCAGTATGGCTTACGGACTACTTATGAGTAGTAGTATGTTTATATGGTTGGCGATGTTGCTTCTTGGCTCCGGCTTCTTAATGCTGATACTCTCTATGCTTTATGCTATTAAGAGTGTTGAACACTTTACAGCAAGTATAAAAGGGATGTTCGTTAGCCTTGTATTCGCATTTTTTATTGTACTTATGGGTATATATCTGCTTTATGGTTATGGAAGTGATAGTATTACAAGAATACACTACATTGTAGCTAATATTCATAGTGTCTGGGCTATTTTTGGTTTTGCTGGTATTTTAATTATAGGCGTTGCTTTTCAGGTACTTCCTATGTTTTATGTTGCACCTCGTTTTAAACAGTTCTGCAAAAGAAGAGTTGTCTATCTCATTACGTTTGGTCTTGTGATATGGATGTTCTTAAATCTCTATTTTGAAGAGTATGCACTCTATGCAAAGCTCTGGATAGTGACATTTTTCTGGGCTTTTGCAACAACTGTCTGGATCAAGTTCAACAAGCGTAAACGTCCTATCTCTGATGTGACGGTATGGTATTGGCGTTTGGCAAGTATCAGTTTGACATTTGGATCGTTCTTGTGGGTGTTTGATGAATTTTTTAATCATCATTATATTGTAATGGTTGGAGTATTGATAGGAGGTGGTTTTATCCTCGGCATTATGCTTGGAATGATTTATAAAATTGTTCCTTTTTTGGTATGGTTTCATCTCAATGGTATGGGCTATATGAGTATTCCTACAATGAATGAGATGATGAATAAAAGTATCTCACGCATACAATTTTTACTTTTTGTATTCTCTCTTTTAGGCTTTATAGCTTCTTATTATACAGAGTTTTTTTTAGTGCCTTCTTCAATTGCTTTTATTTTGAGTATGGTTTTATTGGAGTATAATATTTTACTTGCATTAAAGATATATGTTCAAACAAGAAAAAAAGCACCTGATTTTGATATGAGTGCATTCAATATGGAGTAGAAAAGAGTATGAAAAATATAGTATTAATAGGTTTTATGGGTGTAGGAAAAGGGAGTGTGGCACGTGAAGTGATTAAACATTCTGATTATATAGCACTTGACACTGATGATATGATAGAGAGTATGGAAAATCGAAAAATAAAAGTGATTTTTGAAAGCGAAGGTGAAAAATATTTCAGAAAACTTGAAAAAAAAGTTGCAAAATGGCTTGAGTCAAGTGTAAAAAATACGCTCATCTCAACAGGTGGTGGATTTTATAAACAGAATAATTTAAAAAAAATAGGTACAATTATACTTTTAGATTCTCCTTTTGATGCAATTATCAAAAGAATAAAAGAGCATCCAAATGCAGTGAAGAAACTAAAGAAGAGACCACTTTTAGCAGATTTACAGGCTGCGAAAAAACTCTATGAAGAGCGTCGACCAGAGTATTTGAAGCTTGCAGATATAGTGGTAGATGTAACAGATAAAAGCGCTAAAGAGTGCGCAAAAGAACTTCTTAAAAAGGTAAAAAAACATGATTAAAAAAATAGTTTTAGGTTTGGTTTTTACAGCGGTTACGCTGTTTGGTGCACAGGTACACTGGGCAAAAGATTATAAAAGTGGTATAGCAGAAGCACAAAAAGAGAATAAACCAGTTCTGTTTATCATCTCACGCGATACTTGTAAATATTGTATTTTGCTTGATAAAACAACATTAAAAGATGAACGTGTAGCAAAAGCACTTAACAGGGATTTTGTAGCAATTCGTTCGTGGATAAATGAGGGAGATTACATTCCAAGAGAAATAGCGCAAAATACTCCGGGTTTACCTGGAATTTGGTTTTTATATTCTGATGGTACACCTATGTTTAGACCACTCTTGGGTTATGTACAAAAAGATAATTTTTTGAAAGCTTTGGCAATTGTAAAAACTGAGTTTGATAAAAAAAATAAGAGAGATAAAAAATAATGATATTCGTAAAATCAACTGATAATGATTTTGGTGAAAAATTTGAGGAGCTTTTAGGGCGTGGGAAGATGGATATTGCCCATGTTTCAGGAATTGTCGGGGGAATTATTGATGAGATAAAAAAAGATAAGAACAAGGCTCTTTTTTCTCATATTTCAAAGTTTGACAATTGGACTCCAAAAGAAGATTCTGATTTGAAAATTTCTCAAGAGTCTATGAGTAGAGCCTATGATAACTTAGATGAAAAACTAAAAGTTTCCTTACATTTAGCCTATGACAGAATTAAAGTATATCATGAAAAGCAGAAGCCAAAATCTTGGTTTGATACAGAGGCAAACGGAACGATTCTTGGTCAAAAAGTGACTCCGGTTGATAGTGCAGGTCTTTATATTCCTGGTGGTAAAGCGGCATATCCATCTTCACTTCTTATGAATGTTATTCCTGCACAGGTTGCCGGTGTAGAAAATATAGTAATCTGTACTCCAACGCCGGACAATGAGCCAAATGAGCTTCTTTTGGCCGCGTGTCACTTGTGTGGTGTGCATCAGGTTTATAAAGTAGGTGGCGCTTCGGCAATCGCAGCTATGGCCTATGGTACTGAGACTATTCCAAAAGTTGATGTTATTACTGGTCCGGGAAATATCTTTGTAGCAACAGCGAAAAAGATGGTCTTTGGTGATGTCAATATTGATATGATCGCAGGGCCGAGTGAGATTGGTGTTTTAGCGGATGATAGTGCAAACTCGAACCATATTGCGATTGATCTTCTTTCACAAGCAGAACATGATGAGATGGCAAGCTCTATTTTAATAACTCCATCACAAAAACTTGCCGATGCTGTAAAAGTAGAGATTGAAAACTGGTTACAAAAATTGCCACGTCAAGAGATTGCTAGAAAGTCTATTGAAGAGCGTGGAGCTATTATTGTCACGCAAGATATGGAGGAAGCGATTCAACTTATGAATGAGATAGCACCGGAACACTTAGAAGTGGCTACTATGAGTCCGTTTGAGTTGCTTCCATACATCAAACATGCTGGAGCTATCTTTTTAGGACATAACACACCTGAAGCGATAGGCGACTATGTGGCTGGACCAAACCATACACTTCCAACTGGTGGAACTGCAAAATTCTACTCACCGCTAAGTGTGGAAGATTTTATGAAGAAAAGCTCTATCATCTCTTTTAGCTCAAATGCTATTAATGAGATCGGCGAGGAGTGTGCACTTATTGCCAACACTGAAGGTTTAACTGCTCATGAACAGTCTGTTCGTGTCCGTCTCTCTTAAAGATAAGACTTTTTTATAAGTCTTATCCTCTTTTTTTATACTTTTTTCTCTTTTATATCTCTTATTTATAATAACAATAACCCTCTCAAATATAAATTTTTCAAATATTCACACGCTATCAAATATTAAAAAAATTAATAGATATTTATGTTTCGTTTAAGTTTGTTGCGTTACTATAGTTATAGTTAAGAAAGCTCGAAATGCCCATGCATAAGGGCTTCTTCTAATGTTAATAAGCCGTAGTTATAAATTGAAAGAGACCAATTTTATTTGGTAAAAGGAGAATATATGCAATTAGGTTTCCTGGTTGATTTACATCTTTGTATGGGATGTAAGGGTTGTGAGATCGCATGTAAGGTGGAGAATGAAGTTCCGCTGAGTACATGGAGACTTCGTGTCAAGTATGTAGATGTGGGAACATTCCCAGAGACAAAAAGAACATTTACACCGCTTCGATGTAATCATTGTGAAAATGCTCCGTGTGAGAGAATCTGTCCCGTATCTGCTCTTCACTATATTGAAAACGGAATTGTCAATATTGATAAAGAGAGATGTATCGGTTGTGCTGGCTGTGTTATGGCTTGTCCATATGGTGCGATCTATATCGATCCTGAGACACAGACTGCTGATAAGTGTACCTACTGTGCACACCGTGTTGCATCATCTATGATGCCTGCCTGTGTTG
>Ga0256828_1000284_pt1 | contig 35260 bp, 39 predicted proteins | sample CV88metaG_FD_185993 | JGI IMG/M metagenome (GOLD analysis project Ga0256828, IMG submission 185993) | Hydrothermal vent microbial communities from East Pacific Rise, Pacific Ocean - CV88 | ecosystem: Environmental > Aquatic > Marine > Hydrothermal vents | place: Pacific Ocean: East Pacific Rise...
AAAAGAAACAAAAGAAACAAAAGAAACAAAAGAAACAAAATAATAGAGATTTAAATCTCTATTATAAAAAAACCCTTTTTAATAATAAAAACTTCAAAAAACTTATAATAATAATATCAAATAAAAAGGTATTATTATGAGTTTAAAAAGCTACGAAAAAGAAATCCAACTATTAACAGAAAATCAAAACAAAGATAAAATATTTATTAATAATGAAAATTTATTACAACTTTCAGGAACAGAAAGTGGATATGAAATAATAGAAGCATTTAATAAAGATATAAATAAAAATACAGCAGTAATTAAAGCAATTGTAAATCTTCTTAATAATCCAGATGAAATCTCTGAAATAGATATAGATATAAATATAATACCATTAGTTAAAAATGGACATCTGTCAAAATTTTTAAATATAAGAAATCAATCAAGATTAACAGATACTATCAAATATGAACTATATAAAGAATATTTTGGGGAAGATAATAAAGAAATAATAAATTTATTTATGAAATATAATTCAAAAAAAGTCTTACAACTTATATATGATGCTACAGATATATTTGAATTTATAAAATATACTTCTCATAGAGTGAATACTGATAAAGTAGCAGAAAACATATTAAAAGAAAAATATAGAAGAATTGAAGCCTGGGAAGAAAATCATTATTTTGATATATATAATAATATATATAGTGGGAAAATAGCAACAGTATATATGGAAAAAAAAGATAGTACAATTTTGAAAAGAAATGAAGAAACAGGTAAATTTGAAATTCAACAAAATCCAAAAAAATTAGAAATAGATGAAGAAATGATAGAATTATTAAATACAAATCCACATATACATGCAATAGAAATAGATTATTCAAGAGATGGTTCTCTATTATCAACAAAAAAACTTAAAGAAATGTTCCAAGAGATGAAAGAATTTAATCCAAGTGTAGATAAAACTTTTTATTTTAAAATAAGAAAACTTGGAAAACATAAAGCGACAGGATTGTGTTATGGTGATTTTAATATAGTAGCAATAGACGAAGAAGAACAATATTCATTAGCACATGAATGGACACATCATATCCATTTAAACGGAGGGATTTCCAAAGAAGATGAAATTAAAATATATTCTACTTTTAATAAATACAATTCATATCAAAATGTCCCTGAAAATAAATTATTATATTATATAAATGTAAAAGAAGTAATAGCAAGAGCAGGAGAAGTTTCATATGCTATATTTAAAGCAAATTTTGAAGAAATATTTGAAGCATATCAAAACAAAAAAGAATATAAAGGAGAAAAAGTAACATCAGAAAACTTTATAAAAATCTTATTCCAAAACTCATCAAAGAACACAATGAGTTGGAGTTTACAAGAATATGCAATACAAGATAATGTTTATTTTGATTTAAGTAATAGAACACCAGAAGAATTAGCAGATTTTTATGAATATTTCCAAAATATTTTTAAATACGAAAAAGAATTAAAACGAGATAAGTCAAAAGAAAAAGAAGCAAAAATTGAATTATATGCTCAAACAGATAATAGAAAAAGAAAAGTAGGAAAAAGAAGATATTTAAAAGGTATTGAATCATATAGATTATCCGATATTAGAAATATATTAACAGAATATAAAAATGGAAATATAACAGCAATGACAAAAGAAGATTTATTAACAGAAGTAATAATATCAAAAGATTTTACATATTCTACACAATTATTGAATACTTTTGAAGATGAAAAATGGTCAGAATTTTATACAGAAGAAGAAATAACAAATATAAGAGAACGAGTAATAGAAGAACTTATAAAAGAAGGACCAACGAAATCAAATATAAAAATAATTAAAAAATTAATAAATTATATTCCAGAAGAATTATATAAAGATTTAAATATTATTGATTATGAATTAGATAATAATATAGATATGAATATTTTAATTAAATATTATGCTAAATACAAAGAAGGTTTACTAATTGTAAAACAATTAAAAGATAATTCAAAAGAAGAGTTAGAAAAATATTTAAAATTTTATAAAGTAATAGAAATGATAGGAAATACCCAAAGTCAAATTTCAACAGAAATAGAAAATGATTTTGAAATACAAAGAGATGCTTCTATTACTACAACAACTGAATATGGGGATTTAAATCAAATTCTAATTACAAATGACAATGAAAATTATTATTTACCATCAGAAGAAGAAGGAAAAGGATATAAATTTCAAAAATATAATACTCCAACATATTTGAAATTAGATATAGAAGAAATAATAAAAGAACATAAAACAGATAGTAATGTAATAGTTTTAACAGAAGAAAATAATGAATATGAATTACAAGAATATAGTAGAAGCAATTTTTCAAAAATAAAATTTTTATATATAGATAAATTACAGAGAAAAATTTATGCTTTTAAACAAAAGCCAGAAGAAATAGAATTTGAAATAAAAGAAAATAAAGCATATATAGAAGGAAAAGAAAGAAAAGATACTTATTATTCAGAAGAGTTACCATCTTCATATAGTGATATAGAAATAATATATGAAAATATAAATGATAAAAATTTTAAAACATATTTAAAACCAGAAATAGAATTAACACCAAGAGAAGTGTTTCCAAATGGATTAAAAGATATATTAATAAGTGATACAATAAAGGAGATAGAAGATTTTAAAACTAAAATAAGTATGATATTTAATTTATTTAAAGATAATAAATATGAAACAATAATAAATTATCAATTACTTTCAGAAATCAAAGAAAAATATGGAAAAGAAGGAATAGAAATAATAGAAAAAGCAATATTTTATAATTTATTAGAAGGAACAGAAGTAGCAAAATCACAAGATAGTTTAGATATAGAAGTGTTTAAAAATTTTTTAATAAATTCAGGTTATCCATATAAAATAAGTGTTTATGATATAAAACCACTATTAGAAGTTTTTACAAGTGTAGATGATATTATGAAAAATGTAAAAGAAATTATAGATTTTCTTTTTAACAAACAAGAAATATTTATAAAAAAAATGGAAAATAAAATAAAAGAATTTGAAAATAAAATAAAAGAATTTGAAAATAAAGGTGATATGGAAAAAAGATTTGAAGAATATAAAATAGATATAAATAAAAGGTTTTTAGCAATAACAAAGAATTTATATAAAACTTCAAAAAATAAAATAGATGAAATATTACAAGATAAAATTCATAAAATATGGATGAAAATAACAAATAATGAAGATACAAAAAAAGTATCAATAAAAGAAATAATAGAAATATTATCAAAAGAAGATTTTGAAAGTGAAGAACTTAATGATATAAAAGAAAAAATAACAGAAAAGTGGTCAAAATCAAAAGCATTAAAAACAAAAAATGATTTAATAAAAGAATTTAAAACACTTTTAAATACAAATATACATCCAGAATATAATATAGGTGAAAAAAATATATTTGATTATATGGATGAATATTACACGAGAGCATCAAAAGAAGCTTTGAAAAAAAACGATTATAAATATATATATGAAAATATGTCATTAGAAAAAATAAAAGAACTATATGAATTAATAAAAAAAGAAAATGAAAAACAACAAATAGATATAAGAAGATTAAGCCCATATAATAATGGTTTTGGATATTTAGAATTATCATTAACAAAAATATTAGAAGAACCAGAAAAATTTAAGATAAAAGAAAAAACAGAAAAAGAAAAAACAATAATAAAAGAATTATTAGAAGAAGAAGAAAACAAAAAAATAACAGAAGAAGAAATAGAACAAATTATAACTGAAATAATAAAAGAATTAGAAACTGAAATAGATATGGAACAGCTTAAAAAAATAAATATAGAATCTAAGTTTCATAAGAAAAGAATTTTAGAAAAATTCAATAAAATAATTCAAAAAAATGATGAAGTATTTAATATTTTTGATAAAAATGCATTAAATAAATTAAGACGAATAATAACAAAATATGAGATTGAAGCACAAAAAGAATTTAGAAATAGTGAAAATTTAGAAAAAAAACAAGCATATATTAAAAATTTAATAAGTATAAAATTAAAAACAATATATGCAGAATTAAATAAAAAGCAAAAAATAAAAGATAATAAAACAAAAGATAATAAAACTCTTGAAAATTAAGCTTCCTTTAAGGTATAATGTTGGTATTAAAAATATTTTATCAATAAAAAGAGGAAAAAATGGAACAAAATTTAGCAATAGAAGGCATTTTAAATAATAATGTATTAGAAGAAGAAAATAAAATAGAAAAGGAAGTAAAGCAAAAACCAACAGAAAAAGAAAAAGAAGAATATAGAAAAGAAATATTTAAATCAATGAAAGAAAATTTAAATGAAGTAAAAGAAAAAGAAATAACTATTCCACAAGCTAAAATAAAAGTAGTAGGAGTAGGAGGTGGAGGCGGTAATATGATAGCACATATGCTAAAAAAAGCATATCCAGATATTGAACTAATAATAGTAAATACAGATGCACAAGTATTACAAGGAATTCAAACAAACAAACAAGTAAATACTATACAAATAGGTATGGAATTAACAAAAGGTTTAGGTGCTGGTATGAAACCAGAAATAGGTGAAGCATCTGCAAAAGAAAATGAAAAAGAATTACAAAAAATATTAAATGGAGCAGATATAGTATTTATAGCAACTGGTCTTGGTGGAGGAACTGGAACAGGGGCAGCACCTGTTGTAGCTAAAATTGCTAAAGATTTAGGAGCATTAACTGTATCAGTAGTTACAAAACCATTTTTATTTGAAGGAAGAAAAAGAGCTAAATTAGCAAAAGAAGGACTTGATAAACTCAAAGAAGAATCAGACTCTATTGTTGTAATACCAAATGATAAATTACTTAAAATAATAGATAAAAAAATGGGTGTAAAAGAAAGTTTTAAAATGGTTGATGAAGTATTATCACAAGCAGTGATAGGAACAAGTGGTATTATTTTATCAACAGGGAATAATGATATAAATTTAGATTTTGCAGATTTAAAAACAGTTTTAACACATAAAGGTACTGCATTAATGGGTATTGGAGAATATACAGGAGATGATGCAGCAGTTATAGCTATAAAACAAGCAATTAAATCACCATTATTAGATGATATTTCAATTGATGGTGCAATGGGAATATTAGTTCACTTTGAAACACATCCAAATTATGCAATGTTAGATTTAAGTGAAGCAATGAATATTGCTGAAAATACTGCAGATGAAAATGCAGATGTAATTTTTGGAACATCTACAAATAAAGATTTAGATGAAAATTATGTTAAAGTAACTTTAATAGCAACAGGTTTCGAAAAATTTGAAAAAGGAAATAATAAAAAAGGTAAAATAATAGGGAAAATCACAATGGAAGATTTTCTTGAATTACCTACATATTTAAGACATCAATAGAAGTTTTTTCTATTGATTTATATTATAGTGTAGAAACCCAATTGAAGTATAGATTAAAATCTTCTTTAGAAAGATTAGATACATATTCTGCCTCTGCTGCTCTTTTTACTTCCTCAATTTCATTTTTAATTTTTTCTAATCTTTTAATTCTATCTTGTTCTTTTTTAATAATAAGTAATTTTTTTCGTGCAACTTCATAATAGATTAGTTCTTTATAATTTTTTATTGAAACAGGAACTCTAAGAAAAGAATTACTATTATCAAGACCAAATATAAATAAAGAAGTTTTCCCATTAGCTTCTTTAATTAATTCATATTTTAAATTAAGTCTTTTACATACCATTATCATCTTAATCAAAGAAGATTTATACTTCTTTAAAAATTTTTTCATCATCATCTTTTTACCTTATATTTTTTTTAATACAAAATTATACATCAATTTTGAAAAAAAATAAATAAAAAAAATTTTTTATAATTATTAAAAAAAGGCTTAGAAACATGAAAACATTTGAAAAATATAAAATACAAACAATAAAAGAAAAAATGAAAGATTGGAATATTCTATTAGATAATTATTCGCATTCAGAAAGAATAAAAATATTAAAATTTGAAAATTTAACAGAAAAAGACTTTGAAAACTTTTATTTTAATAAAAAAAGAAATATAAATGAAACATTAAATCAAATAAAATATTACAATAAAATCAAAAAAGAATTCAATGAAATATATTTAATGCCAAGAGCAGATATATATAGATATGTAATAAATAAAATAGGAAATGAAATGAATGTAAAAGAAATAATTAAAATAACTGATAAAATTTTATATGAAGAATTTAATAAATAAATAAAAAAGTCGATATTGTATTTAATATAAATTAAAGCTTATTTATACTATTATTATTGGATATAAATAAATTAAGGAAAAAAAGATGAATATTAATACAAATAATTCAGCAGGGATTAATCAATATCAACAAATTAATAAAGAATTAAATAAAATAGAAAAAGAAGAAAAACCTGACTTAAATAAAAAAGAAATCTCCAAAGTAGAGAGAATTAAACAAGAAATTGAAAATGGGACATATAAAGTAGATTTATCAAAAACTGCAACTGCAATGAGTAAAGAATTAATGGGGTTTTAAATAGATGTTAAAAAACATCTATTTAATTTAAAATGATTAGAATTTATAATCAATAGAAATATTAGCAGTAGTAGTATCAAATGCTATATTCGAACCACTATCAGCCATAAATAAACCAATCTCACCATGAACAGATAAGTTTTTAGCAAAACTATAATCAGCAATTAAATCAAATTCATTACCTAAAGTATTTCCTGTACTATCTTGTGAAAAATTATATAATTTTCCTGAAAAAGAAGCATTATCTTTAATAGTATAATTAATAGAGCCACTAAATGTTTGAACATCTGTACTTAAAAAAGGCAAATCAGTTACACCATTAAATTTATGTCCAGTAGAATAAGGAGTTAAATAACCTTCTTCTTGCAAAGAATATAATAAGTCAAAAGAAAAATTTCTAATTGAAAGACCTCCATTTAAATAAAAATAAGTAGGACTATCAGTAGTTCTTGAACCAAAAGAAGGGTCAATCTGAACAGAATATTCTCCTCTATAATTTAAACCAAAATTATAAAAATCATTCTTACCTCCAAGTATAATACCCAAAGTATCACCTACATCTTCAAACATATAATCATAAACAATTAAATTAAGTTTCTCAGGATTATCAGAATCAAAAGTATAAGTTCCGTTTAGAGCCAACATTTGTTTATCATCATCTTGACTTAAATCATTGATGGAATATGCAAATTCAAAAACAAAATTTTCAAAAGTATTATTTTTCAAATAAAATGCTTCAAAACTTCTATATAATTGTCTCCAATCTAATGTACCAATTAATCTTTCATCATTAAAAGAAAGTTTTTGACGACCAACATTAATAATAGTATCAGCATTTCTAAAATTATATTTCATAGAAGCAATAGTTAATCGACTTATATCAGTGTCTTTAACATATTGATAATTAGAATATTCTTCGCCAATATTAGAATAATTACTAACATTCAAAAACTCCGCCTGAACCTCGAAATTTTTAGTTGCATTCCATACAGCATTTAATCTAAATCTATTAGATATATTCATTATATTTTCAGAAACATTATCATAATTATTAAAATCAAATCGTGGTCTTAATTCCCCTGTTGTTTTAATATCATCTGCAATAGTATAACCATCTACAACTTCTGGATTTGTAACATCTGTCGCAAATAAAGCAGAAGTAAATAAGACAGAACAAGCAATAATACTGATTTTTTTCATATTTATACCTCATATTGTTTAATTTGGTCTATTATAAAAACTTTTTTATAAAAAAAATCTAATTTTATAAATAAAAATATAAAAAATAATGGAAAAATAATAAAAAAATATTATCTTTTATAATTACTTTAAATAAAGTAATAGGAGAAAACAATGAAAAAAACAATATTATTAATATTAGCTTTAATATTATCTTCAACAATGATAGAAGCAAAAACAATAAAGATGGTGATTGGAGAAAAAGAACTTAAAGAACAAAAAGTAAAAATAAATAAATCATATATAATTAGAAAGAATCATTATATAAAAGATGGAAAATATATATATGAATTAAATGTAGCAGGTGTAAAGGCGGATGATATAAATTTAAAAATAACAGATGATAATACAATAGTAGTAACGATTAAAAGAATAAAACCTCAAAATGTAACTATGAAAACAAATGAAATAAAGTATGGAATTATAAAAAGAGAAATTTTATTACCAAATGAGAATATTACAAAAATCAAATCAGAATTATCAAATGGAATATTAAAAATTATAGCAGAGAAATAACTTTAAAAAATTCTCTCATAAAAATAAAAAAAGTTAATGAAAAGTAAAGGAAATATATTATATAATAAGAATAAAAAAAGGTTTTCTTATGCAAGAAAAAGATAATTCTTTTTATAAAGATATAATCGTATATGTTATATTTATATTTATGATGATGATAAGTTTTTATTTATATATAGAAAATGAAATAGTGAATATATAAATTTTTTATATGAAAAATAAATAAAAAAAATTATAATAATAAAAAAGAGGAAATTAATTTGGATAAATATTATTCTATATTAGGTGTTACAAAAACATCAACACCAGAAGAAATTAAAAAATCATATAAAAAATTAGCAAAGATATATCATCCAGATGTTTCAAAAAAAGAAATAAATGATAAGAAATTTAAAGAAATAAATGAAGCATATGATTTTTTAATAAAACAAAAACATCAATCTTCACAAACAAAAGATAATGTATCAGATTATATATATAAAAATTTCAATAATTTAATGTCAAATATAATAAAAAATGAAAAATTTAAAAACGATATTTTTATACATATCAAAATATCATTGAAAGAATCAATAAATGGTACAAAAATAAAATATAAGCATCCAAATGGTTATAGATATATAAATATTCCAAGTAATATAGGAATGGGTGAAATAATAAAAGTCCAAAAATTGGGGAAAATAAATTCCATAAAACCTGGTGATTTATATATAAAAATATATATAAAAAATGATAAAAATATAAAAATAGATGAAAACAATAATATAACAATTACAAAAAAAATATGTTTATTAGATTATCTTGAAAATAAAAATAACTATAAAATAAAAGTATTAGATGAAGAAATAGATATATCGAAAAATATAAATATATTTAAAAACAAAAAAATAAAATATAAAAATAAAGGATTATATTTTAATTCAAAAAAAGAAAGAGGAAATTTATATTTAAATATTAAAATAGATTTCATTTCAGCAACTAAAAAAATACTAAAAAAAATAATATCAAATATAAAAAAGAAGACTATTTAAGACTTCTTTCAATATCTCTTTTAATAGTCTTTTCTTTTAAATCATTTCTTTTATCAAAATTCTTTTTACCTTTTACAATAGCAATTTCTAATTTACATTTATTTTTATCATTAATATAAATTTTTATAGGAACAATACTCAAACCTTGTTCAGAAATCTTTTTTTCAATCTTATTAAGTTCTTTTCTTTTAAGTAATAATTTTCTATTTCTTTTTTCATCAATAACTTTAAAAGTATTAGCACTTTCATATTTATTAATAAACATACCAAGAACAAATAATTCATTTTTAAAAAATCTACAAAAAGACCCTTTTAAATCAACTGAACCTTTTCTAATAGATTTTATTTCATTGCCATTTAAAACAATTCCAGCTTCAAAGGTTTCTAAAATAAAATAATCATGTTTAGCTTTTTTATTTATACTAATAATTTTCATAAATGATTTCCTTATATATATTAAAATGAATTATATATTAAAAAAGATTAAAATAAAATTAAAAAAGAAAAAACATAAAATCAACAGAATTTAAGAGACATTTAAGAAAGACTATGATATAATTTTAATATATATAAAAAACATATAAGGATATATAAATGAAAATGACACAATTAATGAAACTAATGGTAGCAATTGGAATAAGTGCCTTAGTTATGACTGGATGTTCTAATAAAGAATTACATGTAGATAATAAAGTAAAAAATGAACAAATGGTTTCAGAACTTGAAGGTGCTCCAAAATGGGTAATGTCATATGGAGATGATGACGATAAAGTATATGGTGTAGGGATTGCTGAACCAACTCACGGAGATATTTCATTTCAAAGAGCTATGGCAATGGGAGCTGCAAGAGATGAAATTGCAAGAAACATCAGTTCAAAAGTCAAAAATATGCTTAAATCATATAAAGAAAAAACAGGTGTAACAGATGATGATGGAACTTATGATAAAGTAGCGACAGATGTGTCTAAACAAGTAGCAAATGAAACTCTTAGAGGTTCAGTAGCAGAAGATTGGTGGATTTCTAAATCAGGAAATTTATATATTCTTGTAAGTATGCCAAAAGAAAATATTAAAGAAACTGTTTATGAAAAAACAAAAAGTTCTTTCAAAAATAATAAAGCAATGTGGCAAAAATTTCAAGCAAAACAAGCCCAAGATGAATTAAAAGCAGAAATTGATTCAGAATTTTAATAAAAATAAATATTAAGTTGTCTTCAAAAAGATAACTTAATATTAAAACCTCTATCTAACCTTCTACTTCTGCTATTTTTTTTAATAATTTTTCAATTTCTTTAGCAATATAATAAATGCCAACAGGTGGAACGGCATTTCCAATTTGTCTTCTAACCTCTGTAATACTTCCAATAAACTTATAATCGTCAGGAAAACTTTGTAATCGTGCTCTTTCACGATTTGTTAAAGCACGAGGTTCTTCATAATGATAAGTCCAAGTCCCTCCTCCTCCACTTGCCAAAACAGTATAAGAAGGAATATTTCTATCTAATCTTCTATATATATTCGATTGTGATGCTTTTATAATTAAATTAGGTGGTAAGTCTTTAAAGTTACCACCTTCTGGTATATGATTTAACATATTAATAGTTTTTTCTCTTTGTTTAATAAACTCATTGTTATATGGACATTTTTCAACATCCTTAAATGCTTCTAAAACAGATATATAATTCGATTTATCAGTAATAATAGGATTTGGAAATTCAAAATCAATATCTAAATCATTTCTAATACCAATAAAAATAACTCTTTCTCTTTTTTGAGGAACACCAAAATCAGCAAAATTAATTAATTTATATTTAACTTTATAACCAGCCTTTTCAAATTCTTTAACAATAACTTTAATTGCTTCACCTTTATTTGCTGATAAAATTCCTTTTACATTTTCAGCTAAAAAAATTTTAGGTTGTAAGGTTTTAACAAATTTAGAATAACTTTTATATAATTGACCTGCTAAATCATCTTTAATTCCTAATCTACTTCCAGACATGGAAAAAGTAACACAAGGAAAACCACCCAATAAAACATCAATATCCTTATTCTTATATTCTCTTGGAGAAGTTTTAGTAATATCAGCTTCAAGAATAGTAGTTTTATTAAAATATTTTTTATTTTCTTTTAAAGATAGACAAGCTTCATTATTATACTCCAGCGCACAAATGGTTTCAAAATTTAATTTGGGATATTTTTTTCCTAAAAATTCAAAATCTCCATGAAATCCAATATCTAAACCTCCAGCACCAGTAAATGTTGAAAATATCTTGAAATTATCCATATAAAGCCTTTTAAATAATATATATTTTCATTATAAACTATAAAACAAATAAATTATTTTTAAGAAAAATTTAAAAAAACTTTAAGAAAAATTTAAGTTTAAAAAAATAATACCGATATATTCTCCAAGAAGACATAAATCTTCAAAAAAATAAAAAAGACTTTAAAGTAAAAGTCGAGGAGAAATATCATGTATAGTGTAGCACAAGCAAATGCAATATTTGGAATTCAAAATTCAACAAAACAAATAAATAAATATACAGAACAATTAAATACAGGTTTAAGAATAAATAGAGCAGCTGATGATGCTTCTGGTATGGCAATAGCAAATCAACTTAAATCACAAGCAAATGGATTAGGTCAAGCAATAAGAAATACAAATGATGGAATTAGTTTAATGAATATAGCAGATAGTGCTTTACAAGAGTACTCTGATATACTACAACAAATTAGAGATAAAGCATCACAAGCAGTTTCTGATTCGAATAGTGATGATTCAAGAGCTGCTCTTAAAGCAGATATTGATGCATTAGTAGCATCAGCACAAAAAATTTCAACACAAACACAATATAATGGAATTACATTATTAGATGGAACTTTTACAGATAAAAAATTCCAAACTGGTGCATATAGCGGACAAACAACGACAGTAACAATAGATAGTGCACAAGTAGCAGATTTAGGAATAGATGCATTAGCAGTTGATACATCAGATAATGCTTCAACATCTTTAACATCTATAGATGCTGCAATAAAAAGTTTAGATAAAATAAGAAGTGGTATAGGTTCAACAACACAAGGTTTTGAATCAAGAGTGAGAAATATGACAACAACAAAAGTAAATGTTGAAAGTGCAGAAGGTCAAATTAGAAATGCTGATGAAGCAGAAGCAAGAGCACAAGTAGATAATTGGAATATAAGAAATCAAGCAGCAACATTTGCATATCAAATGGCTCAACAAACTCAACAAAATTTATTAAGATTATTCCAATAGGAATGGTCTTAAATTTTATAAAATGAAAGGAACATTAAATGTATAAAACATATGAAAATACAAAATCGACTTCTTTACTATTAGAAGAAATATATATAAAAATGGAAAACAAAATAAATATTTTAATTTCTTTTTTAGATGAAAAAGAAAAAATGTCTTTAAAAGAAAGACAAGAATACGAAAGAATTAAAAAAAATATGATAGAAGTATTTCAAACACTTTCATTAGAAACAAATGACGAAAAATTAATAGATACATATAATTTTTTATCAATGTTGCTAACAACAAATGATATAGAATCATTCAAAAAAGTTAAAGATTTTTGTATAAAAACAAGACAATAATAGTTCCTTGATAAAAAAAAGGGGTAAAGAATGAAAACTATAAATATTGATGAAAATATTTTAAATAAAATAAATCCAGATATTGATAATAAAAATGCTGTTAAACTCCAAAATGAATTAAATAAATTATTAGATAATAATGAATTAAATGAAATACAAAAAAACACTGATGAAGAAATTAAAAAAGTAATAGAGATAATAAATGATAGTCCAATATTTAAAGAAAAAATAGAGTTTTCATTTAATTATGAATTTAACACCCCAATAATTCAAGTATTCGATAGAGAAAAAAAAGAAATAATAAGAGAATTTCCATCAGAAGAATTTTTTAAAAATTTAAAATATTTTCAAGATAACATACTTAAAGGTCTCATTCTAAATAAAAAAACTTGAAAAATAATATATTAAAATATCTTATTATACTTATTTAACAAAAAAAGTTATAGGATATTTTAAATGTCAAAGATAAATGAACATATAAACAGTGTAAATTTAGTTCTTAAAGAGATAGAAATGATAGAACAAGATTTATTAATTAATAAAAATAAATTATCAAAAGAAGAATATATAAAAAAAATTGCTAAACTTAAAATATTAGAAAAAAAGTTATCAGAAATTTCTGATAACTAACATCTAATAAATATCTCCATTTAATTTCAATCCATTAATTTCAGAATGACCTTTTTTAAAAGTATCAAGAATCTGTTTGTAATCCTTATAAGCTTTTCTATATATATATTTATTTTTACCATTAGCTCCAACTAATTCAGAAGCAGATAAACCAGATTCCAAAGAATTTTTTAATAATTTAGCTCTTCTCATAAAAAATATTTCAATATTTGGCATATATGTTTTAATTAATTTTAATAATTTTTCAGCTTCTTTTTTACTTTCAATCATATTAGCAATAATAAATAATTTTTTATCTTTATATTCTTTGTAGATTTCAACAGTTTTCATTATTGAATTACTATCAAGAGTTGTAGGAATTAAAATATAATCAACTTCTTTTAAAATTTCAGAAGCATGAGGACTTTTAAATCCACCAAAATCATAAACAACATTATCTTCTAATCTCATTTTTTTAGGCATATATTTGGCTCTATTATATATATTTGGAACAATAGAACTATCATTTGTTATATATTTAAATTGTAAATCTTTTGCTAATGAAAAAGCCAAAGAAGTTTTTCCAACACCACCTTTATATGAAGCAATTGCTATTTTCATAATTTATATCCTTTTTTTTGAAATGCATTATATCATAAATTATGAGAAAAATAATTGAAAAAATAGAGTTTTTTTATAAAAAATGCTATAATTTGACTTTAAATTTAAGTTTAGATTAATATTTATTTAATTATAATTTAAGATAATAAAATAAAAAGGAATAAAAATGTTAAAACCAGAAGTTAGAATTATAAAAAATTCAGAAGATTTAGAAAGAGAAATTACAATTTATCCAGAACAAATTGCAGATTTATTTGATGTATTAATTTTTGATAAAGAAAATACAAAAATATTAAAACAAAATAAAAATGGGAAAATTGAAGAAGTTCAACTTGAACTTACTACTAATTCAGATGAAATAGAAGAAGAAAATAAAAAAATAGTATTTGAAGCATTGTTAAAAAGCCTAAAAGAATATGCACAAGAAAATAATATGAAAATTCTTGTTGGTGAAAATCAAATTTACATAATTGATAAAAATTATTTAAACAATATTATTACAATAAATGAGAATGAGAATGGTGAAACAACAATTGGAACAGAACAAGAAGTATATATAACATATCCATTAAATGAAAATGAATATAAAGAATTAATAAAATATTTAAAAGAATATCAAGAAAATAAAGAAATAGATAGAAAAGAAAGATTTGAAAATTTTACATCAAAAGAAATATCAGTATTAAAAAGAGATATATCTTTATTAAATGCTGAAAAAGAAAGAGATAAATTAACATATAATCTTCAAAAATTAGAATTTGAGAAAAAAATTAGAGAAGAATTTGAACAAAAAGAAGAAGAAATAACAGAGAAAATGGCAGAAGAAGGAAAAAAATTATTAGAAAAATTAGAAAAATGTAAGAACATAAGAGAAAAAAAAGAAATTCAAATAGTAGGGTTAACCGATGAACTTTATGAAAAAGAACGAAATATTCAAGATAATCAAAAGGTTATTGAAGAACAAATAGAAATTATTGGAGATATTCGAGAAGAAATATCAAAAATGAAAAATAAATCAATAATACCAACAATATTAATTATTACAATAATAAGTATCTTAATAGGATTTGGAACAGGTATATCAATAGATAAAGAAAAAATAATAAAAAAAGTTCCACAATTAGAAAAAGTATTAAAACAAGAAGCTAAAATTTTAACTTCAGAAGAAATTACAGATTCAAATACAACAAAAGAAACAATTGAAGCACAATAAAGTGTTTTGATTGTAATTATTAAAGATTTACTTCAAACCTACCTCACTAAAACCTCACTTTTTAAATAAAATAATCAAATTTTTTTATAAAAAAAATAAAATTTAGAAAATATTCAATATTAATTTTTTATAATAATTTTACAATATTATTTTAAGGAATTTATATGATACATAAATTAGAAAAATTAGCATTAAGTGCAGTATTAGTAGCTGGGTTAGTTTCTATTACAAGTGCAAAAGAAACAGAATTAAAAACAAAAACAGAAATAGGTTATATGAACAGTACAGGAAATTCAGAAGTTTCAACAGGTTCAGTATTGTTCGATGCTGAAAAAATAATTGATAAACATACTATTAAAACACATTATGAATGGTATTATTCAGAAGAAGATGGTACAGAAAATAAAAATAAAATGATGGCTAAATTAAATTATTTATATGAAGTTTCAAAGAAATTTTCTTTCGATTATATTGTTCAAGGAGAAAAAGATAAAAAATCAGGATTTGATTATAAAATATTTACAGGTCCAGGTGTTCATTATAAAGTAATAGATGAAAAAGAGAACCCACATAAATTATCTATCGGAGCAAATATTGTTGTGGAAAGAGATAAACCTGACTATTTAGATGCTGAAACTTATACTGCATTTTTAGCAAATGAACAATATTCTTGGGATTTTTCAAAAAATATAAAATTTACTCAAGATTTGAGTTATAGAACAGATGTTTCTGATACAGATATATTTAATGTAACTGCTAATTTTGGTTTAGAAAATAAAATGAATAAATATTTTTCATTAGGATTAAATTATAAAATTGATTATACAAATACAGTATTACCTGGTATAGAAAATACTGATAAAATCTTTACAGCTTCTTTAATCTTCACATATTAAAACAAAGACTCTTTTTTTAAGAGTCTTAAACTTACAAATTTATAAAATAAACTCTCAAATTTAACTTATTTTAAGATAACTTATAATATAATGTATTTAATATTAAAAATTAAGGAAAATAAATGCATCATTTAATGGAATTACTTACAAATCCGTTTGTTGTAATAACTCTAATAATTTTATTTGCAGGTGAATATATAAAGCCAATTAAAATTATGTTCGATTATATAATTAAAAAAGCTAAAATATTTGGAGAATGGTTTTTAAAAACTTATGAATATAAATTATATAAAGAAAAAGCAGAGTGGATAGAAAATAAACGAGTTGAATTTAGAATTCAAAACTTTTTTGCAAAAGTAATATTTTTTGCAATAGCAACACTTGTAGTTATATTTATTGAAATTTTTTGGGAACTTGGATTTAGAAAAGTTACAAAAAAATTAGAAAAAAGTAAATTTGCAATATGGAGTGAAGAAAAAATAAAAAATTTAAATCCATATGTTGTATTGGCATTATTTGGATTACCTTTTATTTTTATGGAATTAGTAGGTATATTTGCCTTTGTAGCACTTGCATCAGGACATATATACATAGGTATTTCATTATATATATTTAAAGTTTTCTTTTTTATCCCTGTTCATTTTGTATTACATACAGGAGAAGAACAATTAATGAGTATCAAATGGTTTAAAAGACGATATGATACAATTTTAGAAGTTTTAAAATGGTTTAAAAAATCTCAAACATATGTAAGAGTTCATAATGTATCTGAAACAATTAAAGCATATATGAAAGCAATTAAAGATAACTTTTTTAATAGAGTAGCATTAATTAAAAAAGCATTTGAACACGGAGAAGCATTATCACCAGAATGCCAACAATTATTTGATGAAATAAGTATTAAAAAATCAAATAATGAAAAAATATTAAAACAAGAATATCAAGATTTCTTTGATTGTGTGGAAAAACATATAAAAGAAGAAAAAGAAAATATTTAAATAAGTTCTTCAAATAGAAGAACTTATCTTTTTAAATAATTAAAATCTACAAAATAAACAATAACTTTCAAATTTAAAATAAAAAAACCACTTAAAAAAAATCATAAAAAAAATCATATAATATATCAAAATAACAAATAAATTATATAAGGATATAATATGTCAATAACAGGAACTTTAAAGAAAAATGGTAAAAATGATAATTACAATTTAAAAACTCATAAATATGTAGGAAAAAAAGAAGGTGAAGGTATCGCAGATAAAAAAGAAGAACTAAAAAAGAAATTAATAGAAGAAGTTGGTAGTCCTAAAAAAGTAGTTACTAAATTTTATGTTAATAAACAAGGTAATGAAATGGCAGAGATTACAATTTTTATAAATGAAAATGAAGTATCAGAACGAGTAAAAAAACAAGTTGAAACACTTGGAGAAAAAGGATTGACAGTAAAATTCGAAAATGAAGGTGGCTCTATAAATATAGATAATGTTACTTCTCCATTAATAGAACAAGGTAATGTAGGCAGTATATTAAAAGGAGCAATTAGACCTCAAAAATTAGAAGAAGGAAGTCAAGAGATTAAATTAAGAGGAAATTTAATTGAAACAAAAAAAGAAATTGATGGAAAAGAAGTTAAGAAAAAAATGTTAGCAATTTCAATTCCTGTAATGGGGAAAAATGGAAGATATAGTGATGAAACAATAAATAAATTAGCAAAAATATCAGAAGATTTAGGAATAAAACCAGCATCATTTAAAAAAGAAGATAGTGATGAAAGAATAAATTATAGAACTCACGAAGGGAAAAGTTCAATGGTTATATATGTTCCATTAGCAAATACAGGTGTTGTAAAAGAATTTGAAGAAACTCTAACAGAAGAAGATAAAAAATATGTAGAAATGACTTTTGATGTTTCATCATTAGTAGTTGGAAGTGTAAAATATCCAAAATCAATAGAAAAAGTAGAAATAAAATCAAAAGAACAAAAAACAGAAGAGAAAGCAGAAGAGCAAAAAGAAGAAAAAAAAGAAGAGCAGAAAGAAGAGAAAGCAGAAGAAAAAAAATCAAAAAGACCAACAATAAATTTTTAAAATAGGGTTTTAAATGAGAGCAGAATTAATTCAAAAAATAATGAATATCATCTCAAAAGAGGGATATTCAAATATTAAAATAGGAAAAGAAAAAAACAATTTATTTGAAGTAACAATAAGAACAAATAAAAATAATAATATAAATTTTGAAGCAGATGAAAACGAAGTAGAAGTATTAAAAAGATTATTAGATATAAATTCTGAAACATATACAGATGAAGGTGAAATAGATGATGATGTAAGTAAAACAGAAGATGAAATAGACTCGATTTATAAACAATGGGCAGAATATATAGAACAAATAGATGATGGAGAAATAACTGATGAACAATTAGAAGTTCTTGAAATGGAAATTAAAGTATTTGAACAAAAAATTAGAATTTTAAAAAGACAAATAGAAATACTTAATAAAGAAAAAAAAGGTATTAGAACAAGAAAACTTATAAAAGAATTAAATGAAGAAAATAATAAACAACAAACAATGATGATATTCCATGAATTGATGTTAAACGAATATAAAAAAGAAAAAGAAAAAAAGAAAACTCAAACACAAGCTCCAACACAAGCACCTACAAAACCAATGTAGGTGTTAAAATTAAAAATTATTTTTAAATTCAACAATAATTTTATCTAATAACTTTTTTTTATATAAGAAAAAAAGAAAAAATTTAACTTCAAAATCACCATAAATGCCTCTATTAATATCAAGAAAAGATAAAGCAAAAGATATAAACGAATTAAGTTTTTTTTGTCTATATGAAACAAAAATATTTTTTTCTTTAAGGTCATTTGTGCTTCTAATTTCAACATCTAATAAAGAACATAAAAAATCATGGTTAAAGAACATATCATAAAAATTATTTTCAATATTATTTAAAATTGATTTAATAGATATAATGTCTCTATCTAAGAAATCAATAATTCTATTATTCTCAAAAGGTTTAATAAATCCTTTAGATAAAGAAACATTATTTAAATTAGAAGAATTTTTTATATTATCACTATATGTTTTATATCTATTTTGTAAGACAAATAAAACATATTTGTTTATTTCATTAATAGAGTTAAAAATCCAATAAAAATATATCTCAGTTAAAGAACTATTAAGTTTAGAAGCATAAGGAATTGAACGAATAGAAGATTTTAACTCCTTAGACCATAATAAAAACAATAATGACTTTTTAATTTTACTTTTTTTAATTTTATTTTTTAAAATTATTTTATTTTTTTTAAAAGATAACAATCCAATACCATCAATTAAATTATTAGAAAGATAATTTTTAATTTTACTATCATCTAACACAAGATAAGTATAATTAGAGTATAATTTATAATCTTCTATTTGTTTTTGTAATCTACTAAAACTATCTTGAGAGCTTTTGATTTCATAAAAAATAATAGTATTTCGGTCAAATAAAGCAATATCAACAATAGTATTAAAAATTTTAAATTCAGAAATAATAGTAGCATTAGGATATTTTGAAAATAAATATTTAAACAAAACCTTTTTAATATCATCAGCATAATAAATATTTTTATTAAAATTCTTATTTTTAAAAACAGAAACTTTAATATCATCGCCAATGAAAAAAGGAGAAATAATATTCATATGATAATTAACATCAAAATCTTCAATAAATTTTTGAGAATAATCTAATAAAAAAACAATTTTAAGTTTTTCATCAATATTTTTAATTTGAAAACCAATAACATTTAAATATTTTCCATTTCTATGATGAAAATAAAAAAGATGATTATTGTAAGATTTTTTAGAACTTTTAAATTGAGAGGTATAATTTTTTGAAGCATTGTAAAAAAGCTCTTCATATGAAGAAGGCTTTTTAAATATAGTAAAAGTAGTTTCTTTCATTAACATTTCTTTGTATTTAATTATTAATATAATTAAATCAAAAAAGAGTTTAAAACCAGCTTAAATTTTACCATCGTCAATTACACAAGTAAAAGTAACTCTTTCAGTAGTTTTACTAATAGGTTTAATGCTATTAACAGATGCAACCCTATTTTTTGAAGCACAATAATCTTCTATTTCTTGTTTAAAATAACCATATGCTATTTTATCACTTCTATAATCTATTACGATAAGATTTTTTGTAGCATCAAATTCAACTACTTTATGATATTTTCCATCAAAGTCATTACAACCAGAAAATAAAAGAGCAACAGACCCTATAATTAATGAAGAAGTTAATATTTTTTTCAACATAATATTCCTTGTATCTAAAATTTATTTAAAATAATTATAAATAAAAATAAAATAATATTTTTTTTCAGAGAAATTATGATATTTAATAAAAAATGACATTATAATAAATTAAAAGATACAAAGGATAGATATGAAAAAAATATTTATAATATTAATATTAATATTTATAAGTTTAAATGTAAATGCACAGGAAAAACCAAAAGAACAAAATATTAAAGTAATAAATTATTGTGTAAAACCAGAAAAACCAGTTGATTTTGCAACAGAAGCAGAATATTTAATGTATCAAGAATTAGTAAAAACATATACTGAATGTTCTAAAAAATTTATAGAAAATGAAACAATAATAGTAGAACAACATACAAAAGTATTAAATGAAGCAATAGATGAATGGAATGAATTTATAAAAGAAAACCAAGAATAAGAAAAACATTTAAGATAAATTTAAAAAAACTATGTTATAATAGTGAAAATAAATCAAGTTAGTAAAAATATCTATAAGGTATTATAACTAATTAAGGATAAACAATGAAAAAATATAATAAAATAGACAAAAAAAATTTGTCGATTGCTGCAATAACACTTCGTGGAGAACCATTACATAATGGTCATATTCAAGAATTAATCTTTCCAGCTATGCTAAAACATGATTTAGTATATATTTATCTCGGTGGTTCTAATGAACCTATAACAATGGATAATCCATTTACAATAGCACAAAGAATTACAATGTTGAAAATAGTTTTAGGAACAAATTCTAAAATTAAAATTATTCCAATTAGAGATATTGGAGCAACAACAAAACAAGAATGGGTAAATTATTTGGCAGAAGAAACATCAAAACAAAAATTAGAACAACCTCAATATTATTATGCAGGTGATGAAATTAATGCTAAATGGATGATAAATGTAAAAAATCCAATTACAAATAAAACATATAAAGTAGAGATAGTGGATAGATTAAAAACAGGAATAATGTCTGGAACAGATATTCGTAAATCTATTATAAATGGTGGAGAAGACTGGAAAAAACATGTGCCACCTGTATTACATGAATATATTTTAGAAAATTTCCCTTTTAAAGAAATACTTAAAAATAATCCAAATATCATTATTCCATAATATTAAAATAAATAGACCACTGTAAAGAACGTCTAAAAACTTAACTTTATCAATGTTAATAAAGATTTCTATAAGGAATCATAATTAATAATAAAGGATTTATTATGAATAAAAAAATACTAATGATAGTAGACTATCAAAATGATTTTGTAAAAGAAGATGGAAAACTATGTGTTCCAGGTGCTATTAATATAAAAGAAAATATTCAAAAATTAATTGATAAAAAAATCTTTGATAAAAAACTTATATCTTTTGATACTCATCCAAATAAAATAAAATATCAACAAACAGATGAATATAAAATATATGGATTTGATATACATTGTGAATATAAAAAAGAAGGTTGGTGGCTACATGGTATCAAACTACCTAATTATGAAAAATTTAAAGAAAAAATTTCAACAATAAATAATGTATTTCAAAAAATAGAAATAGAAGATGAAGTGTATTTTACAAAAGATAAATTTGATATTTGGGATAACCAACAAACATTTCAAAAATATATAGAACAAAATATAGATAAAACAGACATAATATATATTGTTGGAGTAGCAACAAATTATTGTGTATTTAGTAATGCGATGGGTTTTGTAAAAAGAGGATATAAAGTAAAAATAGTATCTGATTGTGTAAAAGAAATTCAAGATGATAGTTTTGAACAAAATATGAATGTAATGAAAAATAGAAATATAGAATTTATAGCTTCAAAGGATGTAAAATGATAACAAATAAAAAAGAACTTCAAAAAAGAATAACACCAAGTAAAGAAACAATAAAAAAAGTAAAACAAAAAATAAGAAAAGAAATAAGAAAAAAAGTAAAAAAGGATAAACTTAAAGCATTAGTAATAGGAATTAGTGGTGGGCTCGATAGTGCTGTTGTTGCTGCACTTTGTCAAAAGAAATATACAGGAGTACCACTAATAGGTATATCAATCCCAATGGATTCTACGGATGAACATAGAGAACAAGCAAAATGGGTTGGAGAAAAATATTGTGATGTGTTTGAAGAATTTATATATTGGCAAACAACAGGTTATTCAAACAATTTTAAAAAAAATGAAAATTGTATAGATAACAATAAAATAATGAATATTGCATTTAAATCACTTGAAACAAATGATAAAATAGCAAAAAAAGCAGGTTTTGAAATAAAAGAAGAATATAAATCAGTTCTTAAAGGAAATATGAAAGCAAGACTTAGAATGATAACTCTTTATGATATGGCAAGAAGAGTAGATGGGATGGTATTATCAACAGATAATCTTTCTGAATATAATATGGGTTTTTGGACAATTAATGGAGATGTTGGTGATTACGGTCCAATTCAAAATATTGGAAAAGGCTTTGAACTACCAGAACTTGCCAAAGAACTTAATATTAGAGAAGATATAATATTTCAAAAACCTTCTGATGGGCTAATGGTAACTGCTGATAATACAGATGAAGCACAACTTGGAGCAACATATAAAGAAATAGATATGATAATGTTTGTAAAAGACAATCCAAAAGAAATAGATAAAAAATTTAGAAAAAGATTTCTTGATAAGAAGAAAAGTAAAAAAATAATTCAAAGATATAAATCAACTAAATTTAAAAGAATTGGAACGATAAATCTTACAAGAAAACAAATAGGTATAAAATAATTTTTAAGAAGCTTGAAAGGTTTCTTATGATAATATATTAATATTAAAAGGATAAAACAATGGATGAAATACTTTTTGATAAAAAATTTATTAAAGTAAAAAAATGTAAAAATCATAATTATTTTTATTCTGAAAGATTAGGTATAGATTCAGTTGGATTTATATTAAGAAATAATGAAACAAATAAATATGGTCTTATTTTGGAAAGAAAACCACCTTTAGATGAACGAGAAAAAGAAATTAAAAATAAAATTATAAAATATCATAATAATGAGGCTTATCTTGCAACAGCATTTGGAGGAAGTAACGATAAAATAGATATTTTAGAATATAAAAAATTATCAGAAGAAGAAAAAATAAAATATTTTAAAAAAATAGTTTTAAATGAAGTAAAAGAAGAATCTGGTTATCAAATAAAAATAGATAATATTAAATTTATAGATAAAGCCTTTGTTTCAACACAACAAAATCAATTTTGTTATTTATATATTGTTGATATTACAAAAGTAAAAAAGGAAAAACCAGATTTTGAAACAGAAATGGAAGCTTTGTCATCAATAGAATGGCTGGATACAGTTGAAATAGTAAAAAACACATATGATTGGAAAGCAAAAAATATAGTATTAAATTACGAAATCATGTAAAAGGAAAAAATATGAAACAAATAAAAACTTTTCTAAATACTGATTTTTATCAGTTATCAATGTCTTATATTTATATAATGGAAAATCTTGCAAATACAATAGTAGGATTTGAAGGTTTTATAAGACATCCTAAAAAAGAAATAATTAATAATATGGGATATTATATATTTGAAGGAAATGAAGAAGTTAAAAGGATAATATCAGAAATACAAGAAGATTTAAAGAATGAAAATCTTGTAGATGAATTTATTAATACAATTAAGCATAAAATTAATCTACAAGAAAATGAAGAAATTTTTAGAAAAAATTTCAAAAAATTAAATAAAGATTTTGAATATGAAGTCATAGACAATGGAACAAAAGTTTTTCCTTATATTCCTGTTTTTCAATATAGAGGACCAGTATGGATAGGTCAAATTATAGAAACAATAGTCACAAATGCATATAATGGGAAAACAGGGATTGCATCGGTTAAAGAAGCAATAAGAAAAGAAGAACTATATTATTCATCAATAGACATAGAATATATAGAACATATAATAGAAAATGTTGGAGGAAAATATTATGAAAGATACATTGAAGATTTAAATGAACGAGCAAAAGAATTTAAAGAAGTTTCAGATGATATAATGATATTTGAAGCAGGTTTTAGAAGAGCACCAAATTTTAATATAGCAAAACAAGCAAGTCTTATTGCTATAAAAAATAGATGGAATGCTACAAGTAATACTGCTATAAAAGAAGAAATAGATATAAATAAAATTGGAGGGTCGATGGCTCATGCATTTGTAATGTTTTTTGAAACTGAAAAAGAAGCATTTAAAGTTTGGAATAAATATTTTCCAAATTCAACAATTCTTGTTGATACATATGATACCTTAAGTGCTATTGATATTCTAATAAAAGAAAATATTAAACCAGCAGATGTTAGAATAGATAGTGGGGATTTTTTTAAAATTACAAAACAAGTAAGAGAAAAACTTGATAAAAATGGATGGCAAGATGTAGGAATATTCTTAAGTGGAGATATGACACCTGAACTAATTATGAAACTTAAATCAAAAGGAGTTCCTTTTAATAAAATAATGGCAGGAACAAAATATATTTATAATAATAATATAATAAAACTTGCAAATGCAGGGTTCGTATATAAAATAGTAGAAATACATAAAGAAAATAAAATTCTTTATCCAGAAAAAAAAGCAATAGGTAAAAAATCTTTTTCAGGATTAAAAAAAATAGAAATGAAACAAAAAAACAAAGTAAAAATTACAAAACTTCAAAAATCTGAAAAATTAAATCTAAAAGAAATAAAATATATAAAAGAAAATCCAAATATTCAATTCTCTTAAAAATAAAAATCGTCATTTTTGACGGTTTCTTATTCGCCTCAAAATCTTTCTTATAAAATATAAAAATTTTTAAAAAACTTCTTATAATCATTAAAACAACTTTAATATAAAGAGATAATCAATGAAAAAAAATAAAATATTAACATTGGGTATGATTGGTTTTATATCTTTTTTTAATTTGAATAATTTATCAGCAAATACAGAAGTAGATGAAGTAAAAGTAGAATTATTCCAAATAATAAAAGAAAGCAAAATGGAACTTCCAAAATCAGTGAAATGTGTAAATGAAAGTAATGATTTAGATAATATATTACTATGTATGGATGTAATAGAAAAAGAAAAAGCAGATTATGAAAAAAGAAAAATTCAATTAGAAAAAGAAAAAGAAATAGAAAGAATCAAAGAAGAAAAAGCAGAATTAGAAAAACTTAAAAAGAAAAAACTTGAATTAGAAAAAGCACAAAAAGAAGAAAATGAGAAAAAAATAAGAGAAGCAGAAAAAAAATTAGAAACTGCACAAAACGAATTGGAAGAAAAAAAACAAGTAGAAGAAAAAAGAAAATTGAAAAATGATAATTTGACTGAAAGAGAAAAGAGAATGATGGAAAAGAGAAGAAAATTTTTAGAAAAAAGAAGAAAAAGAGCAGAAGAAGCGAAAAAGTTATTAGAACTAAGAAAAAATAAAATAGAAAAATTAAATTAATAAAAAGGAATAATATATGAGATTAGGATTAACATCAACAGTAAAAATGATTTCAATCATACCAATTACATTATTGATAGGTATGTCAGGGTATGAAGGTTATGTAAAGTATAATAATTATAAAGAAATAGAACCAATTAAAGAAAAGTTAAAAAATAATGAAACATTAGTAGATTTATATTTATCAATATCAAAAGAAAGAAGTTTAAGTGCTTCTTATTTTGGTTCAGCAGGTACAGCAAATTATGAAGACTTAAAAGAATATTATAAAGAAGTTGATACACATATAGATAAATCAATCAAAATTTTAAAAGAAAATGATATGTATGCTTCAAAAGAAAGAAGCGAGTTACTTAAACTTCTAAATAATATAAAAGAAATCAGAACAAAAACAAACGACTTAGATATTGATTTTAATCCTATGTTTTTCGATTTTTATTCAAAAATAAATGAAAAAATTTATTCAATTATATCTAATAATAGTATGACTTCGACAAATGCGAATATTGCAATTGATAATATAAACTTTTTAAATATTCTTAAAAATATAGAAAATGTAAGTAAAGAAAAAGGTTATGTATCAAAAATTTTAGAGGAAATGATACCTATTGCACCAGAAGATATAAAAACTTTGGAAGCTCTTTTTGCATCATCAACATATATTAAACCACAAGGTATTATTAAACCAGAAATCAAAACAAAAATAGAAGAATTATCAAAAGAAATAAATGATATTGATAGAAAATTGTCGGAATATAAAGGAAGTATCAACTTCTCAGCAGAAACTGGTGAATTCTTGATAACTAATGATATATGGTCAGAAGATGAACAACAAAAAATAAATTTATTATCAAGAGTAAAAGATATACTTATAAAAGATATAAATAATGAAATTGAAAAAACATATAGCGAAGAAAAAATTCAGTTAATTTTATTAATTTTAACACTTGTATTAGGACTATTATTTTTCTATTTGTCACAAAAAGTTACTGCTTCTATGAAAAGAAACATAACAAATCTATCAAAAATATTTAAAAAGATGTCAATGATAGCTGGACATGAAGATGAAATTAATCTTGATACAGATGGAGGACAAAAAGATGCTTATGAAGTAATTGAAGATTCTATTGTTGTTTTAACAGAATCAAAAGATAAAGCAATTAAAGCAAGTGAATCAAAATCAATGTTCCTTGCAAATATGTCACATGAAATTAGAACACCATTAAATGGTATTGTTGGTTTTACTGAATTATTAACACATACTGATTTAACAGATGAACAATTAGAATTTGTTGAAACAATCGAAAAGAGTTCAGAAAACCTTTTAAATATTATTAATGACATTCTTGATTTATCTAAAATTGAAAGTGATAAAATTGAAATTGAAGAAATTATGTTTAATCCACTTGAACATTTTGAACAAGCAGCTGAGTTATATGGTGCAAAAGCGGCAGAAAAAAATATTGATTTATCATTTTATATTGACCCAATCTTATCAGGAAAAAATCTTAAAGGAGACCCAACAAGATTAAAAGAGGTTATTATTAACTTAATGTCTAATGCAGTTAAATTTACACCTAAAAATGGTTCAATAAAAGTAAGAATTGAATCAAAAGGTTATACAGCAGATAATAAAATGAAAATATTATTCTCTGTTCAAGATAGTGGTATAGGTATAGAAGAAGATAAAATAGATTTAATATTTACAGCATTTTCACAAGCAGATAGTTCTACAACAAGAAAATTTGGTGGAACAGGTCTTGGTTTAACTATTTCTTCTAAATTTATTGAATTAATGGGTGGAAAAATAGAAGTTTCAAGTGAAATAGGAAAAGGAACTAAATTCTATTTCACAGTTAATTTTGAAACAAATGATACAAATGATAAAAAAGAAAATATATTTAAAGGTTCAAAAATCCTTTATACACATTCTAAAAAAGAAAAAGAACAAGATAAAATATTATTAACTTATATGAAATATATGGGTATTGAAGCAAAAGAAGCAAATAATAGAACTCAAATAGAAAATATAAGAAAAGAAGAAGATATTAATGCTTTATTAATAGATTATGAATATTTATTAGAACTAAAACCAGAAGATATGGAAAAATATACTGAAATAACAGATATTCCAATATTTTTAGTAATAAAACCAACTCTAAGCAAATTTGAAAAAGTTTTCTCTGAAATGGAAAATGTAAAATATGTTTTTGAGCCAGTAAGTTTAACAAAATTATATAAAGCATTCGATTCTGTTGGAGATAAATTAGTTAAGAAAGAAGAAGAAAAAGAAGAAATAGAAACAAAAGAGGAAAGTGGTAGAAAAGTAAATAGAAATAAAACTATTTCAACAGAATTTAAAGGTCATGTATTAGTAGCAGAAGATAATATTATTAATCAAAAACTTATACTTAAAACTTTAGAAAAATTTGATTTAACAGCAGATTTAGCAGATGATGGTCAAAAAGCATTTGAAGCAAGAAAAAATTGTGATGATTATGATGTAATCTTTATGGATATTAATATGCCTATTATGACAGGTGTAGAATCTACTCAGGCTATTTTAGAATGGGAAGCTGAAAATAATAAAGACCATATTCCAATTATAGCAGTTACAGCAAATGCTATTAAAGGTGATAGAGAAAGATTTTTAGAAGATGGCATGGATGAATATATTACAAAACCTTTGAAAAAAGCAGATATAGAAATTATTATGAAAAAATTCTTTGGTGAAGATGAATTTGAAAATTTCTTAAATAAGGATGCATAATATGGAAAAAGGAATACTTAAAATACTTAGTGTAGATGATGATGCTATCAACACTAAGTTATTATTAAAAATGTTATCAAGATACCCTGATATAGAAAATATAGAAACAGTCAAAATAGCTGTAAATGGTCAAGAAGCTATTGATGAAATAAAAGCAGATAAAGAAATAAATCTAATTTTATTAGATATTCAAATGCCTGTAATGACAGGTATGGAATTTTTAGAAATTAGAATGACAGATGAAGATTTAGCAAATATTCCTGTTGTTGTATTAACAACAGATGAAACAAAAAAAGTTGAAGCATTAGATAAAGGTGCAACTGACTTTTTAACAAAACCAATTAGAGAAAAAGAACTATTCGAAAAATTAGATATGATTAAAGAATTATATGAATAAGATATAACTTAATTAAATAGTATTTTGTTTTATAAAAAAAATATATAATAAAATATAATACTATTTAAAGGATATATCATGAATATAAAATATATATTAATCCCTTCTTTATTTTTATTTTTCAATTTAAATGCAAATAACAATTTTGAAAAATATTCTCCAAAATATAAATTACCTCAAAAAAAAATAAAAGAACAAACATTAAAATTACCAGACATTTTAAATCCAGAAATAAAAAATAATAAAAAAGAAAAATTACTATCAACATTTGTAAGAAAAGGGCCAACAATACAAATAGCAATATTATTAGATACAAGTAATAGTATGGATGGATTATTAAGCCAAGCAAAAAAACAAATATGGAAAATAATAAATGAAATATCAAAAGCAAATAAAAACAATAAAGAAGTAATTATAGAAGTAGCAATATTTGAATATGGGAAATCTTCTATACCAAGAGAAGAAGGATATATAAAAATGCATACACCTTTAACATCCGATTTAGATAAAGTATCAGAAAAATTATTTGATTTATATACACAAGGTGGTGAAGAATATGCAGGAATGGTAATAAAAGAAGCAACAAATAGATTACAATGGTCAAATAATGAAAATGATTTAAAATTAATATTAATTGCAGGAAATGAATCTTTTAATCAAGGCAATATAGATTATAAATATGCAGTAAATAAAGCGAAAAAAAATAAAATAATAATAAACACAATATTTTGTGGAAATTATGATAAAGGAATAAATCTTAAATGGAAAGAAGCAGCTAAATTAGGGAATGGAAAATATATGAATATATCACAAAATGAAGAAATTTTATATATAAAAACACCTTATGATGAAAAAATAAATAATCTATCAAAACAATTAAATAAAACATATTTCGGATATAGTAAAAAAGCTAAAATTGCAAAAAAAAGAATGTTAGTTCAAGATACAATGGCAGAGAAATTAAATACATTAGTTGAAAGAAATATAGTAAAAGCATCATCTCAATACGATACATCTCAATGGGATGTATTATCAAAATATGAAAAAAACAAAGATAAAACAATAAAAGAAATAAAAAAAATCAAGAAAATAGAAACAAAAGAAGAAGAAGAAAAATTAAAAAAAGAACTTGAAGAAAAATTAAAAAAACAAAAAGAATTAAAAAAAGAAATAAACAAATTAAAATTAAAAAGAGAAGAATATTTAAATAATAATGACAAAACAAGTGAAAAAAAAGATTTTGGAACAGTTATAATAAAAAACATTAAAGAAATATTAAAGTCAAATAATTTTAATATAAAATAAAATAAAATGGTGGCAATAGATGGAATTGAACCATCGACCTCTTCGTTATGAGCGAAGTATTCTAACCAAACTGAACTATATTGCCAAAATGGATGCCCAAGTAGGATTCGAACCCACACCCCTACCGCCAAAAGATAGTGACCTGCCATTAGTCGATTGGGCATTATAAAATAAATATTGGTGTGCCTAATAGGATTTGAACCTATAACCTTTCGGTTAAAAGCCGAATACTCTACCAATTGAGTTATAGGCACACAACTAATAATGGTGCTCCCATAGGGAATCGAACCCTACTCCCACGATTAAAAGTCGTGTGCTTCACCAACAAAGCTTTGAGAACATCGAAAAATATATAAAATTTAACGACATTCCCTAAGAATTATTGATTTAACTCAATTTAAAAACTTAAAGAATGTCGTTAATCTTCACAAAAGATTTAACTAACATAATTTATTTCCTTTAATAATTTAAAATATAATATATAAATTTTACATATTATACTTTGCTCAGGTGATAGGATTTGAACCTATATACTTCTGATTAACAGTCAGACGTCTTACCAAGTCGACATTCACACCTGAGCAAAGTATAATAATAAATGGTATTCTGTAAGGGAATTGAACCCTTCTCTTCAGGTTGAAAACCTGATGACCTAACCGATAGTCGAACAGAACATGTTTTTAATTTTTTTTGGTCTAAGTGGCAGGATTTGAACCTGCGACCACTGCTTCCCAAAAGCAACATTCTAACCAGACTGAACTACACTTAGTTTTTAACTATAATAATGGTGTGGATATGGAGAATCGAACTCCAATACTTCGAGCCACAATCGAATGTACTAACCATTGTACTATATCCACCATTAAACCATTTATAAATAATTTAATGGTAAATACTAATATTGGTGTGCCTAATAGGATTTGAACCTATAACCTTTCGGTTAAAAGCCGAATACTCTACCAATTGAGTTATAGGCACACAACTAATAATGGTGCTCCCATAGGGAATCGAACCCTACTCCCACGATTAAAAGTCGTGTGCTTCACCAACAAAGCTTTGAGAACATCGAAAAATATATAAAATTTAACGACATTCCCTAAGAATTATTGATTTAACTCAATTTAAAAACTTAAAGAATGTCGTTAATCTTCACAAAAGATTTAACTAACATAATTTATTTCCTTTAATAATTTAAAATATAATATATAAATTTTACATATTATACTTTGCTCAGGTGATAGGATTTGAACCTATATACTTCTGATTAACAGTCAGACGTCTTACCAAGTCGACATTCACACCTGAGCAAAGTATAATAATAAATGGTATTCTGTAAGGGAATTGAACCCTTCTCTTCAGGTTGAAAACCTGATGACCTAACCGATAGTCGAACAGAACATGTTTTTAATTTTTTTTGGTCTAAGTGGCAGGATTTGAACCTGCGACCACTGCTTCCCAAAAGCAACATTCTAACCAGACTGAACTACACTTAGTTTTTAACTATAATAATGGTATCCCCACACGGAATCGAACCGAGACTCTTCGCAGTGAAAGTGCGATGATTTAACCAATTAATCTATAGGGACATATATATAGATTGTTAAATGATTGCTTAAAGAGGTTTTAAAAATCAGGGAAGAAGAAAATTTTCTTATCCTTGATTGCCTCCCTAAGCAATCAAAGACTTATTTGATTACTTAGAAATTAAATTTTTTGCTCCTGTTCTTTTTGTTCAGGATTTTTAGGCATAGGAATATCCATATGATTATTATGTTTAACAATATTATGTGTTTTAATATTTTTAATATTCATAAAAATTTCCTTTTTTTTTAAATTTAATTTATAATTTTTCAATGGTTTAAAACCAATATAAATATTTAAAAATAAATACTTATATTGACTTTAAATTTTAATGGTGCTCCCAACTGGAATCGAACCAGTGACACAAGGATTTTCAGTCCTTTGCTCTACCTACTGAGCTATGAGAGCTATTGGTCCTACCCAAGGGAATTGAACCCTCACTTATGGATTTTCAGTCCACCGTGCGCACCTGTTACACCAAAGTAGGAAAATATAATTTTAATACCACTCTAAAAAGTGTTTCTCTCATTATATTCTCCTACTTTTTTTAATTAGAAAATATAATGAGAGCTATATAAATAACTTTCTCATTAATTTAACCTTTATATTTTTTTAATTATTCTATTTTATTTAAAATAAAATAATAACTAAATTTTTTATAAAAACTTAATTATTATTTTAATGTAAACGAAAAAAGGGGGAAGAACCTAAGTTCTTTCCCCCTTTGAGTTTTTGATTTAAATCTGAAAAATCAGATTCCTTCAATACCCAAAGGGATAAAAAACGGTTGCTCAAAAAACATATGTTCATTGTGCTGTTCATTAAACTGTTTAAAATTCATTTGTTTATTAGTTGTTTTCATAAACACGTTCTCCCTTTTTTTTAATTCATATTTGTTTTGATAATTGTATTATAATATATTTTTTCTTAATTTAAACTTAATTTGTAAAAATTTTATAAATTCCTTTAAATTTACTTTATTTCAGTATTTTTAAAGTTTATAAATGGTATTATATTTTATTAAAAAATAAAAGTCAAGGAAAAAATAATGTTTAAATTAATATTCTTATTAATATTACCATTTTATTTATTCGGTTTAGAAAAATCTGAAATACAAAGCACAAAAAATGTATGGAATAATCTATCGAAATTAGAAAGTAATTATAATGCGATTTTAAATGATAATAATGATACCTTACAAGATAAATTATTGAATGAAAATACAAAGATATTTCAAGAAGTATTTAATACAATAAAAAATGAAGAAATAACAAATACTTCCAAAAATAAATTTTTTGATAATTTTACATATCAAAATAGAATAGATTTTTTAAATAGAAGAATAGAGAGTAATGGTTATAGTAATAATATTACAGCTATACATAGAGATTTATTCGAAATGAATTATTTAAATATTAAAAAAAATATATTTGATATGGTTCGATTTATAAATGAAAATGGGGAAAAACAAAATTTTAAAAAATTATTATTTCAAAAACTTAAAAAACAACAATTAACTTTAGAAGATTTAAATCCTAAAAAATTTAAAGAATATGTAAATGATGAGTTATTAACAAATGACAAATCATATTTGAAAGAACAAGCATTTAAAAAATTTTTAAAATATAAAACAATATATTATTTATATAAAGATTTTATAGAAGAAATTTTAAAAGAAAATCAAATAACATTAAAAGACCAATTATTAGAAGAATTATATGTAAATAAATTAATTAATGAAATCAATAATAATAAATATATTGATTTAAAACCATTAAATAGAATTTTATCAAAAATAAATTTAGATGTAGGAAGATTTGTAGGGTTTATAATAGTATTACTAATATTTACAATATTAGGAATTATTTTAAACAAAATAATTGTAGATAAAGCAACAAAACAAATCGAAAAAAAAGTAATAGATGAAGAAGAAAAAGAAATTATACATCTTGCTTTCTTTAGAATTAAATTACCATTTTTAATAGTTATGGCAGTAACTTCTTTTCATATCTCATTATGGATATTATATTTAAATACATCTCCAAATGAAGTTGTAAAAGAAATTTTACATACATTATATATAATTTCAATATCTTGGTTTTTATTTACATTAATAGATATAATAGCTTTATATGTAGTGAATTCAAAAAAATATGTAAAAAGAATTAAACAAAGAAAAGAATTAATAAATTTAGGAATTTTATCAGTAAAGACAGTATTAGTAATTATAACATTTATTATTTTATTACATTTTTGGGGAGTAAATGTATCTGGGATATTAACAGGTCTTGGAATAGGAGGTATCGCAATAGGTTTTGCAGCAAAAGATTTATTAAGTAATTTTTTTGGAACAATCAGTATCATAATAAATGATGTATATTCTCAAGGAGAATGGATAGAAGTGAATGGTGTTGATGGAACAGTTGCAGAATTAAATTTTGGAACAACAAAAATAAGAACATTTAGTAATGGTTTAATAAGTATTCCTAATCATGTAATGTCCAATTCGACAATTTTAAATTGGAATAGAAGAAAGCATGGAAGACAAATAAAAACAGTATTAGGTTTAACATATAATTCAAATAAACAAGATATTATTAATGCAATTAATGATATTAATAATTATTTGGAAAATCATCCTGAAATAGCAACACCAAATAAATCATATGATGCAATTTCAAAAGAAAGAAAAAATAAATTAATATCAGTTGAAGATACATATGGTATAAAAAGAACATTATTTGTAAAATTTATAGGATTTTCAGAATCATCAGTTGATATACTTATATATGCGTATAGTAAAACAGTAAATTGGGGTGAATTTATGGATGTTAGACAAGAAGTATATTTAAAAATATGGGATATTATAGAAAAAAATAATTTAGAGTTTGCTTATCCAACTCAAACATTATTTATAGAGGAAAATAAAAAACAAAATTCATTAGAAAACTTAGTTTAGTGAAGCTTCTTCGTCCTAAAGGACGAAGCTTTTCGCTAAATCTGGTAAAATAAACATATAACTATAATTCATATGTTTATTCGTTATTTAAATAAAAATCCAAATATTTTTTTAAATAATCCGACTTCCTCTTTTTCCTTAGCCTCTTGCTCTGCCTTAGCTT
>Ga0256828_1000285_pt1 | contig 35208 bp, 30 predicted proteins | sample CV88metaG_FD_185993 | JGI IMG/M metagenome (GOLD analysis project Ga0256828, IMG submission 185993) | Hydrothermal vent microbial communities from East Pacific Rise, Pacific Ocean - CV88 | ecosystem: Environmental > Aquatic > Marine > Hydrothermal vents | place: Pacific Ocean: East Pacific Rise...
TATACTTCTCGTTCCCATGCTCTGCGTGGGAATGCAGATGAGAAATTAAATAGTAAAAAGATATTGAATAGTGATATACATTCCCACCGAGACAATGGAAACGAGTTCTCTCGTTCCCATGTTTCTCGTTCCCAAACTGTGTTTGGGAATGCAGATGAGAAATTAAATAGTAAAAAAATATTGAATAGTGATATGCATTCCCACCGAGACGGTGGAAACGAGTTCTCTTGTTCCCATGCTTCTCGTTCCCATGCTCTGCGTGAGAATGCAGATGAGAAATTAAATAGTAAAAAAATATTGAATAGTGATATGCATTCCCACCGAGACAATGGAAACGAGTCCTCTTGTTCCCATGCTTCTCGTTCCTATGCTCTGCGTGGGAATGCAGATGAGAGATTAAATAGTAAAAAGATATTGAATAGTGATATACATTCCCACCGAGACGGTGGGAACGAGTTCTCTTGTTCCCATGCTTCTCGTTCCCATGCTCTGCGTGGGAATGCAGATGAGAAATTAAATAGTAAAAAGATATTGAATAGTGATATACATTCCCACCGAGACGGTGGGAACGAGTTGCCTATATTATCTAATGAACAACAAAAAGCATACAATCAACTCCTAAAAAAAGATAAAGCCCTACTTTTTGGTGTAACAGGTTCAGGAAAGACAGAGATTTTTATACATCTAATGGCAAAAACTATAAAAGATGGCAAACGGTGTATATTTCTGATGCCTGAAATCTCTTTGACTCCACAAATGCAAAATAGATTAGAAAAATATTTTAATAAAAAAGTAGCAATTTGGCATTCAAAATTGACCAAAAAACAAAAAGATAAGATTTTGGAAAAGATATATAATGGTCAGATAGATATTATAGCAGGAGCTAGGTCGGCTCTATTTACTCCTCTTAAAAATATTGGATTGATAATAGTAGATGAAGAGCATGATGATAGTTATAAATCTATAATGAAACCAAGATACCATGCTAGAGATATGGCTATATATATAGCTAATAAATTAAAAGCAAAAGTTGTATTAGCAAGTGCTACTCCTAGTTTGAGTAGTTATTATAAATATAATGTAATAAAACTTACCAAACCATTTATACAGACAAAAAAGAGTTATATATTTATTGAGAATACTACTACGCTTACCAATAATATTATAAAAAAGATAGAACAAAATTTTAAAAAAGGTGAACAATCTTTACTATTTGTTCCTACTCGGGGTAATTTTAAATATCTATATTGTAGCAATTGTGGTAAGACTCACTTATGTCCTTATTGTTCTGTAGGTATGGCTCTGCATAGATATGCTAGACATTTAAAATGTCACTATTGTAATTATACAGAGGCAATTCAAGAGAGTTGTAGTTATTGTGGGCATACTCCATTATTGAGTGATAGAGTAGGAACAGCAGAAATCAAAGAGATAATAGAAAATTCTATTTCTGATATTGTAATAGAGCAGTTTGATAAAGATACTATTACAACTCCTACCAAGCTTAAAAAGGCTCTAAAAAGATTTGAAAATAGAGAAAGTCATATACTTTTGGGTACTCAGATGCTTAGTAAAGGACATGATTACTCTAATATATCTCTTAGTATTATTATGGGAATTGATTATATATTGGGTTTAAGTGATTATAGAGCTAGAGAAAAGGCTATGAGTCTGCTTATTCAAATAGCAGGTCGTTCAGGGAGAGCTAAAAATGCAGAGATAGTTATATTTTCTTCTAATGCTGATTTTTTTAAACTTTATCTAAATGATTATGAGTCATTTTTAAAAGAAGAGATGGAGTTTGCTAGGGATTTATATCCTCCATTTGTATCATTGGCAAGAGTATTAATATCAAATAGAGATGATACCAAAGGTGCTAAAATTACTTTGGATACAGTAGAAAAGTTAAAAAAGTTTGATACTATAGAGATAGTAGGACATGGCAAAGCACCTATTGAAAAGATTGCTAATAAATTTAGATATAATATATTATTACGGTCAGAAAATAGAATGGCTCTACTTAAAGCTTTACATTTTATTAATTCCCCTCTAATTGAGATTGATATTGACCCTGTAGAGTTTTCTTAAAAAAATATTAATTTTTTATTCTAAAAAATAAGTTAAGTTTAATGTATATTTTAATACAATTCATCTTAATTATATTTTTATATTAAGAAAGTAGATACTTATGAAAACATACATTAAATTATCGATAGTAATATTTTTGGCTTTTACAGTTTTTGGTTATTCAAAAGGTACTCCATTAAAAACAGTTAATTTATCTATCAAAAATGATTTTTTTAAAACTCCAAAAAAGAGTTTAAAGTTAAAATCTATTGATTTGATAAAACCTGTTTCTATTCCTCCCGATAGTAATATAGATTTTAGGGAATTTTTTTCAAATAAATAATTGAATTTTTCTGTTTTTAAGCTCAATTATTTATATTGATATTATAAATATAATAGTTTTTTATTATCTATTTATATTCTACTGTAACACTTTGTTACAAAGCCTTTATATCGTCTCTAAGCACAATAATTCCACAATCTATTTAATAACTTTTCTGCTAATATAAGCTTAATATTCTTCTTATTTCTAATAACTCAGATTAATGTTTATGTAGAAATTCGTAACAAAGAATAATATCTTGAAAAAAGGAGTTCTAATGACTCATGTGATTAACAATCACCCCTATTTAGGTATCTTCTTCTTATTTGTGGTGACAGTTGTTGCATTTAGTGCGACACTGTTTTTGGCACGATTTGTAAGTAGAAAATTGGCGAAGCTTGATACTGAAAAGTTAAAGCTAACAATTTATGAGTGTGGACCAGAGGTTACGAAACAGCCCAATACCATTTCGGTACAGTTCTATTTGATAGCACTTTTGTTTATTCTGTTTGATGTAGAGATTATCTTTATGTTCCCATGGGCAATTGACTTTAAACTGCTTGGTTGGTTTGGGTTTACAGAGATGATTTTATTTATTTTGCTTTTAACAATAGGATTTATTTACGCATGGAAGAAAGGAGCGCTTGAATGGCACAGCATCAAGTAAATTATGCCTCAGCAGGAGGTTTACCAGTAGCATTAACAACAGTTGACCATTTGATAAATTGGGGTCGAAGTAACTCATTGTGGCCTTTGACTTATGGACTCGCATGTTGTGCGATTGAGATGATGGCAGCAGGGGATAGTCGTTATGATTTTGATAGATTTGGTACTATCTTTAGAGCATCTCCTAGACAGGCTGATGTAATGATACTTGCAGGGACTTTATCTAAAAAACATGCAGAGTTTGCTAGACGACTTTATGACCAAATGACAGAACCAAAATGGGTTATCTCTATGGGAAGTTGTGCAAATACAGGTGGTATGTTTAATACCTATGCAACAGTTCAAGGTGTTGATAGAATTGTTCCAGTTGATATTTATCTACCAGGGTGTGCTCCTAGACCAGAGACACTACAGTATGCTTTGATGATGCTTCAAAAGAAAATCAGAAAAGAGTCAGCTGATATGAACAAAAATAAAAAACAGAACTTGAGGTTAGTATAATGAGAAAGTATGTACCAAAAGATAGCGTTCAGAAAAAAGCTTACTATACAGATAGATTTCATGTTGTTCCATCTGTTCCAACAGAAGATGTAAGTAGTGATGAGGTATTTGCAAAGCAGTTGGAGACTTTAAAAGCTAAAGTTGATGTAAAATCAGCATCTATTATGATTGGTCAAATGAGAATTGAGGTTGACCATAAAGATAATTTTAAAGCTATAGAGATACTCAAAAATGAGTGTGATTATGCAATGATGACAGAGATGAGTGCTGTTGATTATTTAGCAAAAGATGGTGAATTTGAGATATTTTATCAGCTATTAAATCTAAAAGAGAGAAAAAGAGTTAGGGTTGTTTGTAGAATAAAAGAGGGCTTGGCTATTGAGTCTATAGTTCCTTTATATAAAGCTGCAAACTTTGCTGAAAGAGAGATGTTTGATATGTTTGGTATATATGTAAACAATCATCCATTCCTCAAGAGAATTATTATGCCAGATGATTGGGAAGGGCATCCACTACTAAAAACATATCCATTACAAGGTGATGAGTTTGCATCATGGTATGAGGTTGATAAGATTTTTGGAAAAGAGGCTAGAGAGGCTATTGGACCAGAAAATAGAGACCCATCAAGAATTGATAGATATGATACAAAAAGGTTTTCAAGAGTTGGTCATGAAGTACCATTTGGTGCAGATATTAGTGAGGGTGAACCAGAGACTCCAATTGAGTATAGTGAAACATTCTTGGTTAACTATAACGCATCTCAAAAACAGTTAGAGAATAGAAAGTAGAGGAGAGGGAATATGCAACAACCAAATAAATTAACCCCATTTTTTGAAAATCTCAATTTTGAACGAGAAGACAATACAATGGTTATCAACTTCGGTCCACAGCACCCCTCAGCTCATGGTCAATTAAGATTAATGCTAGAGTTAGATGGAGAGCAGGTGGTAAAAGCTCATCCTGATATTGGTTATCTCCATCGTGGTGTTGAGAAGATGGCTGAAAATATGACATATAATGAGTTTTTGCCAACAACAGATAGACTTGATTATATAGCTTCTACTTCAAATAATTATGCTTATGCACTAGCTGTTGAGAAGTTAATTGGTCTTGAGGTTCCAAGAAGAGCTCAAGTTATTAGAACTATGCTTTTAGAGATAAATAGACTTCTATCTCACCTATTTTTTATTGCTACTCATGCTCTTGATGTTGGGGCTATGAGTGTTTTCCTTTATGCTTTTAGAGAGAGAGAGTTTGGAATGGATTTAATGGAGGACTATTGTGGAGCTAGACTTACTCATAGTGCAGTTAGAATTGGTGGTGTTCCATTAGATATTCCAGATGGTTGGATGATAGCACTTAGAAAGTGGTGTGATAAGGTTGATTATGAGCTAGAGCATACATATAATGCCCTACTAGAAGAGAATAGAATTTGGAAGATGAGACTTGAAAATGTAGGTGTTATCTCTCCTGAGGATGCTCTAAGTTGGGGATGTACGGGTCCTATGCTAAGAGGTTCAGGAATTCCTTATGATATTAGAAAAGAGGAGCCATATGAGCTATATAGTGAGCTTGATTTTGATATTCCTGTAGCTGATACCAATGATAGTTATGGACGATATAGACTATATATGGCAGAGATGAAAGAGTCCACTAAAATTTTAAGACAACTAATTAATATGTATGATGATACTGAGCCACAGCTTATGGCACATGCACCACAATATATTTCAGCTCCAAAAGAGGAGATTATGACACAAAACTATGCTCTTATGCAACATTTTGTGCTTGTAACACAAGGTATGAGACCACCAAAAGGTGAGGTTTATGTACCAACAGAGTCTCCAAAAGGTGAGCTAGGTTTCTATATCAAATCAGAAGGTGAACCGTATGCTTATAGACTTAAGTGTAGAGCTCCATCATTTTTCCATACAGGATTACTCCAAGAGCTTTTGGTAGGTACATATATAGCAGATGTTGTTACAATTATTGGTTCTACCAATATAGTATTTGGGGAGGTTGATAGATAATGAGACGATATGATTTAAGACATTTAGGCGATAATTTCTATGATAGAATGGGAGAGCTTATTGAGTCTGGTTTAAATGTAGGTGAAGTTGGTATTTTTCTTTTTGAAGTAGGAGATTTTAGTACTATTCAAAAATCTGCTGACTTTATCAAAGAGTTGGGTCATGACCTTATGAACTCTCTAAAGTTTAATGAAGTTGATTGGACTATTGTTGTCAAAAAACTTAGCAAAGAAGAGATAGCCAAAAGAAAAGAGGAAGCCTTAAAAGCTGCTAAATTAGCTGAAGAAAAAAGATTAGAAGCAGAAAGAGTTGCAAAAGAAAAAGCAGAAGCAAAAGCAAAAGCAGATGCAGAAAAAAAGGCAAAAGCAGAAGCAGAGGCTAAAGCTAAAGAAGAGGCAGAAGCAAAGGCAAAAGCAGAGGCAGAGGCTAAAGCTAAAGAAGAAGCAGAAGCTAAAGCCAAAGTTGAGGCTGAGGCAAAAGAGACAAAAAAAGCTGAAGTGGAAGTAAAAAAAGAGACTCCTAAAAAGGTAGCATCGAAAAAAAGAGCTATGTCAGCTAAAAAAAAGGGTAAATAATGGCAAAACTACTTTTCTCTACTTGGCAAGGTGAATTTATCGATAATCGTGGTAAATCATCTGATGAGTGGAGTGAGTCAGGATTTAAATTGCCCGAAACCTATCATGGGGAGAAAAACTCAAAAGCGTTTATCGGTTGGGATGGTGTAGCCATTTTTGATGAAGATATAGATGCTGTTGAGTTAGCATCAAAATATGCTGCACAATATCAAGAGTATTCTGAAGCGTGTGGAAGATGTGCACCTGGTAGATGGGGTGGCAAAATTTTATATGACTTGCTTGACAAAATAGCTAGAGGTGAGGGAAGTCATGATGATATTGCACATCTAAAAGAGATTGGTCAAACAATGATGACTACATCTAAGTGTGAGATTGGAAAGACTGTTCCTAAACCTATTTTAGATTTGATGGAACACTATAAGGAGCAGTTTGATACCTGTATTGATGCACAAATTCCATCAAAACATTATGGTAATAAAGATATATCATATATCGCTAAAATTACAGCACCATGTACGGATATGTGTCCAGCTCATGTTGATATACCAGCATATATTGAAGGTGTTAGAGATATGTTATTTGAGGACTCATTATCAGCAACAAGAAAGAGTATGCCACTAGCACACACTTGTGGTAGAGTCTGTCCTCATCCATGTGAAGATGCTTGTAGAAGAGCAAATCTTGATGAACCAATTTCAATTATGGAGTTAAAAAGATTAGGTGCTGATTATGAGACTGACCATAAATTGAAATGGCTACACCCTAAAGAGCCAAAACCTCTAAAAAATGATGGTAAAAAGGTAGCAGTAATTGGTGCAGGTCCTGCTGGGCTTACTGTTGCTTATTATTTAGCATTAGAGGGAATAAAGGTTGATATTTTTGAAGAGCTACCAGTAAATGGTGGTGAGGTCGCAGTTGGAGTTCCTGAATATAGAATGCCAATAAGTAAATATCAAAGAGATATTGACTTGGTTTTAGAGATGGAGGCTGTAACTGTTTATAATAATCATAGAGTTGATGCCAATAGACTAAAAGAGATAGAAGCAGAGTATGATGTAACTTTTTTAGGTTTTGGTACAAGATTATCTAAAAAGGTTAGAGCAAAAAATGAGAACCCAAAAATGGGTGGTTATTGGGGTGCTATTGATATGCTTGACAAAGTTAATCTTTGGGAGAAGTACAAGATAGGAAGCCCTGCTAGTAATGAGTTAAAAGATAAAGTTGTAGTCTGTGTTGGGGGTGGATTTACCTCTATGGATGTTGTTAGATGTTCTATTAGAGAGGGTGCTAAAAAGGTTATTATGCTCTATAGAAGAGATGAAAAAACAATTATTCGTAATACCACATATGAAGAGTATCATGAAGCAGTAGAAGAGGGAGTTGAGTTTATATTTTACTCTGCTATTGAAGAGATTTTTGATGATGGAGAGAAAATCACCAAGCTTAAAGTTAATAGATTTGAGCTAGTTCCAGACCCAAATGGAGGTAGAGCCCAACTTGTTAAAATTGAGGGAGAAGATTTTGAGATAGAGTGTGATTATCTAATTCCAGCTGTTTCTCAATCTGCCGATTTACAGATTTTACCAGAAGAGTGGGATATGAAACTTACATCATGGGGTACAATTCTCACAAATGGTAAAGACTATATGACTTCAAAAGAGGGTGTTTTTGCCGCGGGAGATTGCGAATATGGTCCAATGACTATAGTCAATGCTGTAGGACAAGCCAAAAGAGCAGCTTCAGTAATTAGTCGTTATCTATATAATGGTGGAAAATGTACTCTAACTGATGATGAGATTATGGAAGACCATCTATCTAAGCTCAAAGTTTATAATAAAAAAGAGAAAGTTACAGGTTGGATGTCAGGTATTCCACGACAAGAGAGTGAAAAATTAGGCGTTGATGAGAGAAAAACCAATAACAAAGAGGTAAACTTAGGGTTTACAGGTGAAGAGGCGATAAGTGAGGCAGAGCGATGTATGCGATGTTATTACATATCGATGGTGGCAGTATAATGAGTAGCATAAGAGAAAAGAGTCCAAAACCCATAACTATTACTATAGATGGCAAAGAGTGCAAAGGTACTTTTGGAGAGACTATTTTAGAGATTGCTAGAGCAAATGGGATATATATTCCTACTATGTGTTATCTTACAAAAGTATTACCTATAGGTTCATGCCGTATGTGTGTAGTTGAGGTTGATGGTATAGATGGATTTATTTTGTCATGTCAAGAAAAAGCAACAGATGGTGCTGTTATTACTACTAATAATAGTGAGCTTTATAAAGAGAGACAAAATATTATGAAGCTCTATAATGTCAATCACCCATTAGAGTGTGGAGTATGTGACCAAAGTGGTGAGTGTGAACTTCAAAATAAAACTATGGAGTTTGGTTTATCTGAGCAAAATTTTACAGCCAAAGAGGTATCAAAACCTGTTCAAAATTGGGGATATGTCTCTTATGATGCCTCTCTTTGTATTATGTGTGAAAAGTGTGTTAGAGTCTCAACAGAGATTACAGGAGATGAAGCTTTAAAAGTTAAATTTGGTGGATATAGCTCAACTATAGAAAATGTAAAACAAGATAAAAATTTTGCAACTCTAGGTGAAGCTGCTGCTGTTTGTCCTGTTGGAGCTTTGGTTGATACACACTTTAAATACTCAGCCAATGCTTGGGAGCTTAGTAAAATCCCATCATCTTGTCCTCACTGTGGTGGGGGACATGATATAACCTATGAGGTTAAAAATGGAAAAATCTATAGAGTTAGCAATGAAGCAGAGTTTAGTACAATGTGTAGTGCTAGTAGATACGCTTTTGATTTTGCAAATGAGGGTGTAACCAAAGACAAAGAGGCTTTTAGCAGAGCTATAGAGGCATTTAAGAGTGCCAAAACTATTATCTTTTCTAATGAGATTTCAAATGAAGAGGCTTTAATTCTTCAGAAACTAAAAGAGAAGATGGGTTACAAACTTATATCTCATGAGGCAAGAGCTTATCAGAGGTTTATGAATGCTTATAGCTCTATTACAGGCAAAAGTTTATATAGTGGAGATTTAAATAGTATCGCTAAATCTAGGGCTATTATAGTTTTAGGAACTAAAGTTAATGATGATGCACCTTTAGTTAAATATAGTATTAATCAAGCTAGTAAACATAAAAGAGCTAGAGTATGCTATATGCACCCAATAGAGGATAGTAATATATCTAATATAGTGACTCAATTTATAAAATATGAGCCACTTAGCGAAGAGGGTGTAGTAGCACTTTTAGCTGATACTCTATTAAGAGATAAAGAGGTTCCTGCTAATATCAAAGAGTTACTAGATGAGCTTGATATTGGAAACTTATCAGCTGAGAGTAATATTGGTGAAGAGGAGCTAGAGGAGTTATCTAAATCACTTCTTAAAAAGAGTGGATATTCACTAATTGTTGGAGCCGATTTATACTCACATCCAAGAGCTGAAAATATAGCTAAAATGGTAGCACTTATTGAAAAATATACCGATTTTAGTGTAGTAGTTATTCCACCAGCAGGTAATGGTATGGGTATATCTCTAGTGTGTGAGCTAGATGATGAGATAGAGGGAGCTACTATTGGTTACAATGTTCAAGGTGATTTTACACTATCAGCTATGGGTGAGGGTGATTTGGATATGCCATCACTTATTCAGCAAGAGGGAACTTTGACCTCTATTAATAAGAGAGTAGTTCCTATAAATGTAGCACTAGATTACGGTGGTTATATTCTTAATGATATTGCTAAGGCTTTAGGTTTATATACACAGTTTACTATTGATTATACAAAAGAGTTACCAACTCAAAAAGGTTTTAAATCTATTGAGTTTGACTCTTTGCCAAATAGTTTTGATATAACAGGCGTGGAGAATAGAGGTTATATTTTGGATAGGGTTGAAGTTGCTATAGATGAGTCTATAGATGATGAGATTGAGTTTGATGAGATAGATGGAGCAGTTATATATAACTGTAACCCTCAGGAACACTTTTCTCCTTTTACAGCCAAGTCCAAAATTTTACCAAATAAGGCTAATCTCTTGGGTTCACAGCAGTTTGCTACTGCATCCAAACTTAAAGATGGCGATATAGTCAAGTTTGAGATTAACAATATAGAGTTCACAAGAGTGTTTAAAATTGATACATCTTTAAAAGGAACAATAGCACTTAATCCTACTTATGATATGGGATTAAGTACGGCTTTGCTATCCTCTTACAGATTTAGTAGATTAGAAAAAATAGGAAGCTAATATGAGTGAAATGGAACCAGCAAAAAATATGATTAGCATCAAGATTGATGGAGTTGAGTACAAAGCAAAAGAGGGTGAGTATATCCTCAATGCAGCTCGTGCAAATAACATCTTTATCCCTGCTATCTGTTATCTGACTAGATGTTCACCAACACTTGCGTGTAGGTTATGTTTAGTTGAAGCAGATGGTAAGCAGGTTTACTCTTGTAATGCTAGGGTCAAAGAGGGTATGGAGATTACGATTGATACTCCTAATATCTTAAAAGAGAGAAGAGCTATTATGGAGGTTTATGATGTAAACCACCCTCTTCAGTGTGGAGTATGTGACCAAAGTGGTGAGTGTGAGTTACAAAATTATACACTTGAACTAGGAGTTGATTCTCAAAGTTATTCAATTCCTGATACTAAAAGAGAAACAAAAAACTGGAGTAGTGTTCTTCATTATGATGCAGGTTTATGTATTGTATGTGAAAGATGTACAACAGTTTGTAAAGATATGATAGGTGATGCAGCTATCAAAACTACAAAAAGAGGTGGTCCAGCACTTGATAAAGAGTATAAATCATCTATGCCAAAAGATGCTTATGCTATGTGGAATAAACTTCAAAAATCAATTATTGCTCCAAGTAATGGAACAGACCAGACTAATTGTAGTGATTGTGGTGAGTGTATAGCTGTTTGTCCTGTTGGAGCGTTGGTTAGTAGAGATTTCCAATATACAACAAATGCTTGGGATTTAAAAAGAATACCAGCAACATGTGCGCATTGTAGTAGTGGATGTCAAATCTATTATGAGACAAAACCAACATCAATTTCAGATAGAACAGAGAAAATTTATAGAGTTACTAATGAGTGGAATTATGTATCTCTATGTGGTGCAGGTAGATTTGGATATGATTTTGAAAACAGAGTAGAGGGCAAAGACAAAGAGGCTTTTGCAAAAGCTATAGAGGCGTTTAAAAAGGCAAAAGTAATTAACTTTACATCTGTTATTACTAATGAAGAGGCACTAATGCTTCAGACTCTAAAAGAGAAAATGGGTGTTAAACTTATTAATCGTGAGGCTAGAGCATTTCAGAGATTTTTAGATTTTTACTCTAATGCTTCAGGTAAATCTCTTTATACACTTGATTTCAAAGAGGTAATGGCTACTGATTTTGTAATGAGTGTTGGAAGTAGTCTTAGAAATGATAATCCAAATGCTAGATATGCTTTTAATAATATTCAAAAAATGAATAAAGGTGCAGGGCTTTATTTCCACCCAGTAGGGGATAATTTAGTTCCTACTTTTGGTAAAAATATTGAAATGTTTACTCATAAAGTTGGATATGAAGAGATTGCACTTTTACTTATTATTGATTTATTTGCAGACCATAATAAGTTACCAGCATCAGTCAAAGAGCAATTAGATAGAGATAAGCTTTTAGAGATGTTGGGCAAAGATGCTTCAGCATTTTCTAAATCATTTGATAAGATGATGAAGAAAAAAGAGAGTTTCTCTTTAATTATTGGAGAGGATTTATATTTTCATCCAAAAGCAGAAAATATTGCAAAATTAATTGCAGTACTTGAAAATAGCTCACCTGTAAAAGTGGCTATGATACCACCAAAAACTAACTCTCTTGGTGTTGCACTGATTTGTGACCTTGATGATGAGGCAGAGGGTTATACTATTGGTTATAATGCTCTTGGAGATTTTAGATTATCTGCTCTTGGTGATGGAGATTTAGATATGCCATCTATGAACCAACAAGAGGGAACTCTGACTAATATGCACAAAAGAGTAACTCCAACTAATGTAGCATTAGAGTATCATGGATATGAGCTAAATGATATAATGGCAGAGGTTTTATCAGCTCCAAAATATACCATTGATTGGACTCCACATTTACCTGTTGATAAAGGGTTTAAATCTATTAATTTTGATGATTTACCAAATGAGTATAGAAATGATGGAACTGAAAATAGAGGTTATCTCTTGGAGATGAGTACTAAAGATGTAGGTGAGATAACTGTAGATAAGTTTGATGACTCTATTGTTCTTGATGGAGAGATTGCATATAGATGTAATCCTCAGAGACAGTTTAATGACTTTACAAACAAAGCTCACCAAATCTTTGAAGAGTTTGGATTATATGCTAGTAAAGAGAAGGCTGAAAGCTTAGGCAAACGAGTTGTAGTAGAGTTTGATAAGAGTAGTTTAGAACTAGCCGTTATAGTTGATGAGAGGATGGAAGGTGATATAGTTGCTGTTCCAGACTTTAAAAGTGCTGAAAATATCTATGAACTCTTTGGGGCTAGTAGATATCAAAAAGTAATTATAAGGGAGGTATAAATATGGATGCAACAATATTACCTGAAGTAACTGCAGTTGGTGTTATTATCAAGGCTATTTTGATTTTGGCAGTAATATCAGCTATAGCAGGATTTGGTACCTATATTGAGAGAAAAGTACTTGCATTTATGCAAAGAAGGTTAGGACCACAACATGTTGGTCCTTATGGGCTATTGCAATTAGCAGCTGATGGTATTAAACTTTTTACAAAAGAGGATATTATACCTCAACATGCTAATAAAATTATTTTTATGATAGCTCCAATTATTACAGCAGCAACAGCATTTATCGCTTTGGCAGCTGTTCCAGTTTTTCCAGATTTTACAATTCCATTTGTAGATGTATTTGTTCCATCTATTGCTTCTGATGTAAATGTCGGAATTTTGTTTGTTCTTGGAATGATGGCAGCTGGACTTTATGGTCCACTTCTTGCTGGTATGGCACAATCAAACAAATGGGGTATAATCGGAAGTGCTAGAACTGCTGTTCAGTTTTTGAGTTATGAAGTTGTAACAGGTCTATCACTACTTGCTCCTATTATGATGGTAGGTTCATTATCATTTGTTGATTTTAACTCTTATCAATCAGATGGATATTGGATGGTAGTCTATCAACCAGTTGCATTTATTCTATTTTTAATAGCTGGATATGCAGAGACAAACAGAACACCATTTGACCTTCTTGAGCATGAAGCAGAGATAGTCTCTGGTTATGTAACAGAGTATAGTGGTATGAGATGGGGAATGTTCTTTATTGGTGAGTATGCCAATATGATTACTATTGGTGTTATCGCTTCTGTTGTATTCCTTGGTGGATATAATGATTTTTGGATAATTCCAGGATGGTTAATGATATTTGGTAAGATTGCTTTTTCATTCTTCTTTATGTTATGGGTAAGAGCTGCTTGGCCTCATGTTAGACCAGACCAACTTATGTGGTTGTGTTGGAAAGTATTAATGCCATTGGCAGTTATAAATGTTGTTATCACAGGTATTGTGATGATGATAGGATAAGGAGTAGTAATGGGTTTAGAACAATTTAAAAACAGAAATGTTGGTACACAAAATTATGTAAAGCTAGACTTGACACATCCACCCAAAAGTGGTTGGTGTGCTTTTAAACAAGTCCTTTCAAGGTCTTTCAAACCTGAACTATTTGTAGGACTTTGGGTAGCTCTTAGAGAGATGATAAATGCTCTATTTAGAGGTCAAATGCACACAACTCAATATCCACTTGAAAAGCTACCAATATCACCTAGATATAGAGCTATTCATGAGATGTTGAGACTTCTTGAGAGTGGACACTATAGATGTATTGGTTGTGGATTATGTGAAAAGATATGTCCTGCTAACTGTATTACAATGGATACAAGATATGATGAAAATCAGAGAAAAGAGGTTAGTGAATATACTATTAATTTTGGTAGATGTATTTTTTGTGGATATTGTGCAGAGGTGTGTCCAGAGTTAGCAATCGTTCATGGTGGAAGATATGAAACAGCATCCCAACAGAGAGCTAGTTTTTCACTATTTGAAGATATGTTGACTCCTATTGATAAGCTAAATCTTCAACAAGAGTTCCAAGGTTTTGGTGCTATTAGCCCTAATGCTGATGAGAACATCAAAAAAACGCCTTTAGCGTATTAAAAAGGAGAGGAAATGTATGAAGTAATAGCCTTTTATATCTTTGCAATATCTACTGTGGTATTGTTTGGGATTACGGCAATGAGTAAAAATGTCCTATATGCTATGACATCACTAGCAGCTGGGATGGTAATGATTTCAGGATTTTTCTTCCTGTTGGGAGCAGATTTCTTGGGCGTTGTTCAATTAATTGTATATGTAGGTGCTGTTATGGCTCTATACTCATTTGCAATGATGTTTTTTGATTCGACCAAAGATATAAAAGAGAAACATGGTCATCCAGCTTTAGTATTTTTGCTTGGTGGATTAATGGCTCTTGTTTTTGTAGTTATCTTCTCTGCTCCAATTATAGGAGAGAATATGGAAGCATTATATCCTATAGTTGATGGTGTTGGTAATGCACAAGCTGTTGGTATGGTACTATTTACAAAATATCTTGTACCATTTGAGGTAGCTGCTATTATGTTACTTGTGGCGATGATTGCTGGTATTATTCTTGCTGGTAAAAAGATGGATAAATCTTTGACTACTACAGTAATAGAAGAGAATCCAGAAGATGAGATTTTAAAGGAGAGCAGATGATAGGTATTAGTCACTATCTTATACTGTCGGGAATACTATTTAGTATAGGTTTTATGGGGGTGCTTAGGAGAAAAAATCTTCTAATGCTATTTTTTGCTACAGAGGTGATGTTAAATGCTGTCAATATTGCCTTTGCCGCAATAGGTAATTATTATGGTGATTTATCAGGTCAGATGTTCGCCTTTTTTGTTATCGCAGTTGCAGCTAGTGAAGTGGCTGTTGGTTTGGGTCTATTGATTGTACTTTATAAAAAATATGGTTCACTTGACCTTGATGTTATAGCAACAATGAAAGGATAATAGATGGAAACTTTGGTATATATAGCACTATTTGCTCCTTTTGTTGGTTCACTATTTGCAGGACTCTTTTTTGCTAGAAGTCCGAAAAATATTATTGTAGGGATTGTAAATCCAGCTCTGATTTTTATATCATTTTTAGCTTCAGTTGCACTAGCATTTCATGTGGCTGAATTTGGTGAAATTCATGTAAAAATGATGGATTGGATAAGTGTAGGTAATTTGAGCATCCCTTTTGGCTTTATTGTTGATGAAGTAAGTGTTACTATGATGGTAGTTGTAACTCTGGTTTCAACTGTTGTTCATATCTATTCAAATGGATATATGGACCATGACAAAAGTTTCAATAGATTTTTCTCATATCTATCAGCATTTGTTTTTTCAATGATGATACTTGTTATGAGTGATAACTTTGCTGGTCTATTTATCGGTTGGGAAGGTGTTGGTGTATGTTCATGGCTACTAATTGGTTTTTGGTATCATAAAAAAGATGTTACACCAGATATAAATCCAGCTATCTCTCCATCATATGCAGCAAATGAAGCATTTATTATGAACCGTATTGCTGACCTTGGAATGTTGGTTGGTATTTTTCTAATCTATTGGAATGTAGGTTCTTTACAGTATGATGTAGTTTTTGATAAACTTCCTCATCTAACAGATGGACTTTTAGTATCTATTGCTATAGCACTATTTATTGGTGCAATGGGTAAATCAGCACAGTTTCCACTTCATACATGGTTAACTGATGCAATGGAGGGTCCAACTCCTGTTTCTGCTCTTATTCACGCAGCAACAATGGTAACAGCAGGGGTTTTCTTGGTAATTAGAGCTAATCCTCTATATGGATTGGATGCCGTGCAAGGTGTTAGTTACTTTATAGCTGCACTTGGTACATTTGTAGCATTTTATGCAGCTTCTATGGCACTTGTTAATAGAGACCTAAAGAGAATTATTGCTTATTCTACACTTTCACAGTTAGGATATATGTTTGCAGCAGCTGGACTTGGGGCTTATTGGATTGCACTATTTCACCTAGCAGCTCACGCATTTTTCAAAGCTTTACTATTCTTGGGTGCTGGTAATGTTATGCACGCTATGGATGATGAACTTGATTTATTTAAAATGGGTGGACTTAAAAAGGTAATGAGAGGAACTTATATCTATATGGGTGTAGCTTCATTAGCTCTTGCTGGTATTCCACCACTAGCTGGATATTTTACAAAAGATGCAATTATCGAGACAGCATTTAATGAAGGAACTTATATTTTATGGTTTGTATTAGTTCTAACAGCTGGTCTTACAGCATTTTATAGTTTTAGACAAGTATTTTTAACATTTGAGGGTGAAGAGAGATATAAAAAACTTGGTTTCCATCCTCATGAGATGTATAAATATGTATTAGTAGCTTTAAGTCCATTAGCAATTTTGGCTATTGTTGCTGGTTGGTTTCAAGGAAGTTTCCATGAGTTTATTATCTCATTATTACCAGATTATGAGATGAGTCATCATACACATCATAACGCATGGTGGTTAGGACTTTTAGTATTAGCATTTGCTGTAAGTGGAATTGTAATTGCATATATAAAATATGCACAAAAAGGTGAAAAAGCGTTTAAACAAGATGCAGAGGTTGAAAATGGGTTCTTGTATAAACTACTTATGAATCAATATTATGTTCCTTATTTTTATGTAGAGTTTATTGTAAAACCATATACAATAATTTCAGAAAAATTCTGGGCAATAGATAAGGCTGTTGTTGATGGAACTGTTGATATGATTGCAAAAGTACTTTATAGAACAGGTGACAAAACAAGAAGTATGCAAAATGGTAACCTCTCATCTTATCTTAATTGGATGGGTGCAGGTGCACTATTATTAATATTGGCTGCAGCAGTATCTGCAGTTATGGGTTAAGGAGAGGTTTATGGAACATATATTAAGTATATTGATATTTTTCCCACTATTGGCTGGGATATTAGGGTTTGTTGTTGATAAGAACTCAGCAAAAGCATATGGTATTTCAGTTGCTGCTGTGGAGTTTCTACTCTCACTTTGGTTATGGGCAAGTTTTGATACAACAAATGCTGGAATGCAGTTTAATGAATTTATACCGATTATTTCACAGTTTGGAATATCGTATAATGTAGGTGTAGATGGAATATCACTATTTATTGTAATTATGTCAGCTCTTATTACACTATTAGGTATTATCCTATTAGATGAGAGAAAGATAGCAAATATGAAAAATATGATTGTATCTTTGCTATTTTTAGAGATGACAATGGTAGGTGTATTCTTGTCATTAGATGCTATTATATTCTATCTATTTTGGGAATTATCATTAGTTCCTATGCTTTATATTATTGGAGCATGGGGAGGACCTACTCGAGTATATGCAGCTGTTAAGTTTTTCTTATATACATTTGCAGGTTCTCTTATAATGTTAGTAGGTCTTTTATCTATAGCATATTTATACCATTTAGAAGCAGGTGTATGGACATTTAATCTATTAGATTGGTATCAATTAGATTTATCTGTTGGATTACAGTTTTGGTTGTTTTTGGCTCTTTTTGCTGGTTTTGCTATCAAAGTGCCAATGTTTCCATTTCATACATGGTTACCACATGCTCATGGTCAAGCACCAACAATAGGTTCTGTAATCCTAGCAGCTGTATTGCTTAAAATGGGAACTTATGGATTTGTAAGATTTTCACTTCCACTATTTCCTGATGCGTCAGTTCAGATGATACCATTTATATTGACTCTATCTATTATTATGGTTATCTATACTGCTATGGTTGCATTTGCACAAAAAGATATGAAACAGGTAATTGCATACTCATCAGTTTCACATATGGGTATTATTATGCTAGGTGTTTTTGCAATGAATGCAGAAGGACTTGGTGGTTCTATATTTTTAATGTTGTCTCATGGTATAGTATCAGGGGCTCTGTTTATGCTTGTTGGTGTAATATATGAGAGAACAGGAACAAAAACTATGAGTGAATTTGGTGGATTGGCTTCAATTATGCCAGTATATGCTACAGTGTTTGGTATTATGCTTATGGCTTCAGTTGGATTACCACTTACTATTGGATTTGTTGGTGAATTTTTAGTATTACTTGGTTTCTATGAAGTTTCACCTATTGGTACAGTTTTAGCAGGAACAACTATTATTATAGGAGCTATTTATATGCTAACACTATTTAAACGCTCATTTTTTGGTCCTGTAACTAATGAGAAAAACAGAGGTTTAAAAGATTTGGATGCAAGAGAGTTAACAGCACTATTACCATTAGTTGCTATTGTTGTATGGTTAGGGGTATATCCAAAACCAGTATTAGGACCAATAGATACAAGCGTTAAAAAGCTCTTGGTTGATATGGAATATAAAGCTCGAACACCTGAAGCAAAAGAGACTATTATCTCACTTCAACGAGCTAAGGAGGAGAAATAATGTTAGAGCCAGTAAAAATTAGTTTAGAGGCACTTAACCTTGCTACGCTTATGCCTATGCTAATAGCTGTAGCAGGTGGTCTTATTATCTTGACAATTGACTTAATCAAAGAGAATTTACATAAATCTCTTTATGTTATGTTGACTGTTTTAATTATTCTTATAGATATGGGAGCAACTCTTGGACTCAATGTAAATGATAGAGGCTTCTTTGATGTAATGCTTGTTGATGGTATTGCTATTGTTACTCAGATTATTATTTTGGTGGCATCAGCTTTATTTATTCCATTAGCATTGACTTCCAAGAGATTTCATGAGTACTCATATCCAGAGTTTTTTGCACTATTCTTGTTTATGTTAGCAGGATTGCAATTTATGGTTAGTAGTGATAACTTGATACTTATATTTATAGGTCTTGAGACATCATCTTTGGCTCTATATACTCTAATAGCACTTCATAATAGACATAACTCTTTTGAGGCTGCTGTAAAATATTTTACTATGGGTGCATTGGCTGCTGGGTTCTTTACTATGGGTTCAGCTATTTTGTATGGTTTAAGTGGAAGTTTAGAGCTTAATCAAATAGCAGATGTTTTACAAGATAGAATTTTTGAACCAGGTATGTTAGCTTTAATTATAGGTGGAGCATCATTTTTACTTGCATCATTCGCTTTTAAATTGTCATTATTCCCATTTCATACATGGGCACCAGATGTTTATGAGGGAGCTTCAGCACCACTAGCTGGATATATGTCAATTGTTCCAAAAATAGCTGCATTTGTTGTATCTATGAGAATTTTTGAGATGTTTATCAAACTAAATGTTGAGTGGGTACAGACATCTATTTTAGTTATGGCTGTTATCACTATGACACTAGCTAATATAATGGCACTAGTACAAGAAGATGTCAAAAGAATGTTGGCATACTCATCAATCTCACATGCTGGTTTTGTAATGGCAGCTATTGCAATAGCAACAACCAAATCAAACTCAGCAGTATTTTTATATTATGGTCTATTTATGTTTACTAACCTTGGTGCATTTGCAATGCTATGGGTAAGCCGACATAAACACAAAGTACACCATGCTAGATTTGACCACCCATATGAGAAGTTTGCAGGTATGATAAATATTATGCCAATGGGTGCTGTTGTTATGGCACTATTTATGCTATCACTTGCTGGAGTACCACCATTTTCAGTATTTTGGGGTAAAATCTATATTATGAGTTCAGCAGTTGATGTTGGAATGATATGGTTAGCTATTATTATGGGTATCAACTCAGCTATTTCAGCATATTATTACCTTAAACTAATAGTCTATATGTTCTTAAAAGAGCCATCAACAACAATTAGTGAAGAGACTGTTTATTATAATGTATCTAAACCATTAATGACAGTTTTAGGTCTTACTGTATTTGCAACAGTAGCTTCAATTTTCTTTGTTGACCCACTTTTAGAGTATATTACTCATATGGTTCAAGTTAGTGGATATTAATAAACTTTAGACTATACAGTTTTTGTATAGTCTAATTATTTATATAAAAATTATGACAAAAAATATAATAATATTACTTCTTTTATCTTTTGGAATTTTTGCTTTAATCTTTTTTTATAAACAGAGTAGTTTTGAATTAACAACTAATAGTTTAATATTAAAAAGTAAACAAAAAAGTGTAGTTTTTCCATACAAAGAGATAAAAAAAAGTATAAAAAACTTTTCAAATGTATCTATAACACAAAATATTTTAATATCAAATAATAAGCTAATATATGAGATAGCAACCATTAATGGATTATATGAGTTTAGTGGTAGCCCAGTAGATATTATATCAAAGCTTTTTAATGCAAAAGATATTAAAAAAGTATGGAGTTATAGAGGTTTAGAAGCAGTACAACTAACTCTAGCAGATAATCAAAAAATCAATCTATTTTATCTACAAACAGATAGTAAAAAGATAGAGTTTTTATATGGATTATCCAATAAACTTTTTTTAGAAACTCTAAAAGAGTTATCAGGAGAAAGTATTAAATTAGAAGAGACAATAACTCCAATAGAACCTCTTACAAAATGGAGTGTAAAAGTCAATGATATAGATGGGATTATTAGTTCTATTGACCATTAATATTTAAGATTTTATTTGAATATTTGTAGGGTGTTTTCCCCTGAAAACACCACTTTTAAAATTTCTTAATTTCTTAAAAATATTTCAAAAACATTTAAAAATCTCTTAAAAATATTTCAAAAACATTTAAAAATCTCTTAAAAATATTTCAAAAATTTCACCTTATGCTACAATAAAACCAACGTAATTAATATAATCAATTAATCAATTAACCAATTTCAATAATATTTTAATTATATTTCAATAATATTTTAATTATATTTCAATAATATTTTAATAACAATTTTTTAAATTAGATACATCGTTTTTTGCCGATTTGGTTTTGACGGTGTTTTCAGGGGAAAACACCCTACCTTTTTAATTAATTTTATTTTTTTATGTTATAATTATTTTATGTCTAATTATAAACGATTGTATTTGCAAAATTATAGCTATTATTTAACTGTGGTAACTCAAGGTAGAATACCTATTCTCATTGATAATATTGAACTGTTGCGTGATAGCTTTAGAAGAAGCAAAAGAAAATATGATTATATAATAGATGCTATTGTAATTTTACCTGACCATATACATATGATAATCACCCCTAAAAATCCAGAAGACTACTCAAAGATTATAGCTCATATCAAAAGAAGTTTTACCTATGGACTTAATATAAAAATCAAAGAAGATGCAAAATTTAATTTAACAGCATCAAGCTATAGAAGAAAATTATCAGGTATATGGCAAAAAAGATTTTATGAACATACAATTAGAGATAAAAAAGATTATAACAATATTATAAATTATATTTATATAAACCCAATAAAACATGGCTTGGTAAATAACATAAATGACTGGAAATACATATATATCTGTAGGGTGTTTTCCCCCGAAAACACCGATAAAACCAAATATAAATAATCAATAAATTCTAAATATCAAAACCGATAAAACCAAATATAAATAATCAATAAATTCTAAATATCAAAACCGATAAAACCAAATATAAATAATCAATAAACATCAATAAACCTTAAGCATTAAAAAAGAGAAATAATAGCTTCTATATAATCTTAAAAAAAGTACTCCCACTACCAGAAAAGTACCATCCTTTGGGTGCTACATCTTTTAGCTCGGGATATGCAATGAGTGAAGCTTTATATAAATCATTTGCCTCTATTGCATCTACTTTTGAGAGTATTTCAGGGGTTGTTAGCTTATCCCATCCTCTAAAAGAGTCTAAGTTTATATCCTTTAGTAGATGTTTTTTAAAGGTTTTATATACTAGTGGAGTATCACAATGTATATTTGGAGTATATAACTCTATTTCAAAATTCTCATCTTCAAATGGCTCTACTATCTCTCCAAATCCTGATACATTTGCACTATTATAATTATAAATAAAAAATGGAATATCTGCTCCAACTCTTGAGCCTATTTGGGCTAGGGTAGAAGTAGGTATATTTAGATTACATACTTTGTTAAATAGCCTCATAAAAGATGAAGCATCACTACTTCCTCCACCTAATCCTGCACCTGAAGGGATGGTTTTGTTTACTACCACTTTGTGATAATTAAAAAAATCTGTTTTGATATTCATAGCCTTAAAGGCTTTGTATATGGTATTTGATTTTATTGGCACATTTTGACAACCTTCTATAGTAAAACTATTACATTTTTGAGGAACAAAAGATATAGTATCATAAAGTTGTGGTACTTTTATAAACCTAGATAATAGTGTATGATAGCCATTTTTGTGTCCTGTTATTTTTAAAAAAGTATTGATTTTTGCATGGGCTTTTATGGTCATTTCTATTCCTATTTTTTATTTCTAAATTTCTCTATTCTATTTAATTTATATTTTACTTCCAAATTTTTTATCTCTATAATTGAAAAAAAGTTATCTGTTTCTACCCAATACTCTCCATTATCTTTTATTTTAAAATAGTCTATATAAAGTTTTTTGCCTAGTTCTATATATTCACTATCTCCTGTATATATATTTTGAGGAATTTTAAGAAATTTTAGAGGATTTAGAGCTTTTTCATTTTCAAATTTAAATGCTCCTTCATAGAGTCTTTTTAGACTTGATAATGTTGCGTCTATTTGCAATTTTTTAGCAATAATTTCCCCAAGAGAACGAATATATGTTCCTTCTGATACCATTATTTCAAAATGTATAAATGGATGATTATAATTAATAAGATGAACATCATATATAGTTGATGTTATCTTTTTTAATTTTATAGTTTCACCTTTTCTTGCTAAATCATAAGCTCTTTTACCATCTATCTTTTTTGCTGAAAATTTTGGTGGATAATATGTTATTTCTCCTCTTAGAGTTTCTAAAGTTTGATATATTTGATTGATAGTTAATTGAGGAGTATCTTTTATAGATATTATATTTTCTATGTCTAAACTAGCTGATTTCGCACCTAACCATAGAGTAGCAGAGTATGCTTTGGGTGTTTTTTTGAGATATTGAAATAGTTTTGTATATTGTCCTGTAGCAACAATTAGACAACCTGATGCAAAAGGGTCTAATGTGCCTGAGAAGCCTACTTTTTTGGTATTATACTTTCTTTTTATATATCCCATATAGTTATTTGAACTTTTAAAAATTGGTTTATTTACTACAAATAATCTATTCATTTCTATACCGATTGAACAAAAGAGCTTAATATCTCTTTTTTATGTCCACCAAAATTGATTTTGAGTTTATAATTTCTTCCTGATTTATTAGCACTTTGTACTCTACCTATACCAAAAATTTTATGTTTAACCAAATCTCCTTTTTTAAACTCTGAACGCTTTGTAATTTTTAGACTTTCTCCTTTTATTAGTCCTGCTTCTGATAAAAAACGGCTTTTGGTTATCTGTTTTCTTTGACCTTTATAAAATCTACTATTGACATAACATAATGTTAAATGAGTTTTTGCTCTAGTAATAGCTACATAACCTAATCGTCTCTCCTCTTCCATATTGCAACCGTTTCCTAGAAGAGGGAAAAATTCTTCTTCTAGTCCTATTACATACAGATATTCAAATTCCAATCCTTTGGAGGCATGAATACTCATAATAGTTATTGTTTTATTATCAACTTGGTCTTGTTCACTTTGTAGAGATATTTCATTTAAAAAACCATCAAGTGTTTGATTTTTATTTTTTTGTATATATTCATTAAAATATCCATAAAATTCATCTATATTTAAAACTCTCTCATATCCATCTGCCATAGCACTATAATATTTTTTGAGTCCAACTAACTCCTCAAATAGTGTAATAAAATTGACAAGTGATTTTTTTTGTTCATCTATTAGTATATGAATATTTTTTACAAACTCTTTTAGAGAGTTTGCAGCCTTTTTACTTACTATAGTTGCTAATTGATTTATATCTTCTGTACTAATTAAAGTAAATAGTGAACACTGTTTATTATAAGCAGATTTTTTTAATTTTTCTATAGTAACTTTGCCTATGGCTCTTTTGGGTTTATTTATAACTCTTTCTAGCGAAAAATCATCATTTGGATTGGCAAAAATTCTAAAGTATGAGATAATATCTTTGATTTCTGCTCTATCATAAAAACGCATACCACCTAATAGTTTAAATCCCAATTTTTCTTTTGTAAAACCCTCTTCAAGTGAACGAGAAAGTGCATTTATACGATATAGTACAGCTATTTCACTAGATGGAACACCTCTGTTTAATAACTCTTTTATCTCTTTTGCAATTGCTCTGGATTCTCTTGTTTCATCCAAAGAGTGAAATAGATTTACTTTGGGTCCATCGCCTTTATTTGAAGTTAATCTTTTTCCTATTCTTTGATTATTGTGTTCTATAAGCTCATTTGCAGCTTTTAATATAGGTGTTGTTGAACGATAATTTATTTCTAATTTTATAGTTCTAGTATTTTTAAAATATTTGGCGAACTCTAATATATTCCTGATATTTGCACCACGCCACCCATATATACTTTGGTCATCATCACCTACTACACATAGATTATTATGTTCTGAAGCTAATAACTCTAATAGTTTAAATTGAAGTTCATTTGTATCTTGATACTCATCTACCATAATGTATTGGTATCTATTGCTTGTTTCTACTCTTAATTTATCATCTTGTTTTAGTATTTGATATGTTAACATTAATAAATCATCAAAATCAACTAGATTATTTTCTGTTATTTCATCTTGATATATTTGGTATATTTTTGCTATTTTTTTATAATCTGGAAGTTCTGCTTTTTGATTAATATCTTCTGGTAATAGTATGCTATTTTTATATTTTGAAATCTCTGAACTAATAAAAGATATATTTAAATCTATATTATTATCTTTTGCAATTCTTTTTAAAATTCTTTTTCTATCTTCACTATCTATAATAACGAAATTATTTGTTCTACCCAACTTTTCTATATTAAATTTTAAAAAAAGTAATCCAAATTTATGAAAAGTACATAGAAGTGGCATAGTAGAGTTATTTGAATTTATCATGCTAATAGCTCTATCTCTCATCTCTCTTGCTGCTTTATTTGTAAATGTGAGAGTAAGTGTGTTTTGTGGGTCTATACCTACTTCACTTATAAGATAAGCTAATCTAGTGGTTAGTGTTTTTGTTTTTCCACTACCTGCACCTGCTAATATTAAAAGAGAACCATCTATATGTGTAACTGCTTCTCTTTGTGCCGAATTTAGGCTATTTAATACTTCTTCCATAACTCCTCTTGTTTTTTCCTAATTTTCTATATTATACCACTAAATTGATTAATTATTTATTTTATGAAATATTTGCAAAACTTATAAAGATTTTTAATTATAATTTGATATAATGATTTTAATTAAGTTTTTAAGGGCGTATAATGTTAAAAGATTTTGTAAAAATGGACACTTTTTTGACAGTAGCTAGAGAGAGGAGTTTTTCTCGTGCATCTGCAAAATTGGGGATTTCGCAACCAGCTGTAACTCAACAGATAAAATATATTGAAAATTATTTAGAAGCTAAGATTATAGATAGAAAGAAAAATGGTATTAGGTTAACGCCTGAGGGTGAGGAGTTTTATAGCGTTGTAACTCGTTTGGAAAAGTGTATTAATAATCTTGAAAAAGATGTGTTAAAAATTATCAATAAAGAGATGACATTTAGATTGGCAGCATCATTTACTATTGGTTCTTATGTAATTCCTGGAGAGTGTCTTAATACTATTAGTCAGAGTATAAATAATGATATAAATCTGAGTATAGATGTATCTGATAAAATCATAGCTGGTATCAAAGATAAAAAGTTTGATGTTGGATTAATTGAAGTGCCTATTTTTGATGAAGATTTGGTTTATAGAGAGTGGTTTGAAGATGAGTTAGTTATTGTATCAAATACTCATATACCAAAAATTCTTAGAACAGAAGAGCTTTATGATATGAAATGGGTATGTAGAGAAGGGGGTTCTCATACAAGAAAACTTCTAAGTGAGGTTTTCGAAGATTTAGGTGTTTCTTGTAAAAGTTTTAATGTATTGTCTGAAGTGAGTAATACTACAGCTGCACTTCAAAGTGTTAAACGAGCAAATAAAGATGATGCACAACCTACTGTAACTATTATTTCAAAACATGCTGTGGTTGATGAGGTAAATAGAGGTGAGCTTTTTGAATCTAGAATATATGGTTTTACAATGACTAGAAAGTTTTATATAGTTTATAGCAAAGAGAACAAAAATAATGTTTTTGTAGATAATGTTGTCAATTATATTTTATCAGGAAACTGCTAAAACTACCTCTTTTTTTTGAGTAGTTTAGCATTTTCTGGATTATTAAGAAGTGCACTCATTGAGTCCACTACCTCTTCCTCTTTTTCTTCTTGAGGAGAGGTTATATTAATTAATATTGGATACTCTCCTACATATATCTGTTTGATAGATAAAAGTGGTATTTGAACAAATGAACCAAAATTTTCATTTCCAAATCCTGCTTCAAATCTAAGATAATCTTCATCTAATGATGCAGACTCAAATGAGTAGTTTGCTAACATAAATAGTGTAACAACAGGTAGTGTTTTTTGTATATAATCTGGTAATATAGGGTCAAATTCTACATACTCAATTTCACAAGCTACACCAAACTCTTGATTGCTATCAAACAAAAACTCTATTGTATTAAATATATGGTCTTGCATAATCTCTTGAAATTGGGGTTGTTGTAGTTTGTCTAAAGGCATATTCTCTCTTTTTTATTTATATCTATAGTAATATTTTTTTGAATTTGAAATCCTATCATAGCATTCATTAAAGCAAAGTTGGAAAAGTGCTTTAAATTATCACTATTTATATCTTTTGGTATTAAAAACTTTTTATTTATTAGTTTTTCTCTTATTGTACCTCTTAATAGAGGTTTTTTAGGGGTTATCCAGTTGTTTCCATTATAAAAAGCAATATTTGCAATTGTGCTATCTGTTAGTAGTCCATCTTTTTCTATAATTATATCATCGTATAGACTATTATCCTCTTTTAACTTATTTAATTTATCTCTATTATTATATTTATAGTTATATTCTATATCAGAAGATACTATTTTTAGTAGTTTTATTTTTTTTGGAGTATAAGGAATATACTCTACTGATAATATCTCTTGATTATACAAGATACGACATCTAAATAGACCTTTTGATGGTGAATTAGTGATATATTTTTTTAAATCAATAGGATTTTTTATTCCAAATAGCTCAAAACGACTCTGATTACATCTTTTATTATGCCATTTTATATTATAAATTTTACCATCTAGTATTTTTATTGTTTCTATTAGTTTCATCTAATCAAATAGCTCTGTACTCATATATCTTTCTGCTGTATCACATAGTATAGTGACTACTGTTTTGCCTTGATTTTCCTTTCTTGATGCTATCTCAAAAGATGCTTGTAGATTTGCTCCACTTGATACTCCTACCATAAGTCCTTCTTCTTTAGCTACTCTTTTTGCCATTTCAAATGCACTATTATCATCTATTTTTATGATTTCATCATATATAGAAGTATTTAAAACTTTAGGAATTAAACCTCCTCCTATTCCTTGAATTTTATGATTACCTTTTGTTTCCCCTGATAATACAGCTGAATTTGTGGGTTCAACGGCTATTGCTTTTAGAGTAGGGATTTGTTCTTTTAGAACTTCTGAAATACCTGTTAATGTACCACCAGTTCCAACTCCTGCTACAAAATAGTCTATATTATTGTGCAAGTCATTTAGAATTTCTATAGCAGTTGTTTCCCTATGTGCTTGTGGATTATTTGGATTTTCAAATTGTTGTAAGACTACTCCATTTAACTCTTTTGCTAATTCATTTGCTTTGTCTATTGAGCCTTGCATTGCATCTTTTGCAGGGGTTAATACCACTTTTGCACCTAAAAATTTAACAAGTTTTTGTCTCTCTATACTCATAGATTCTGGCATAGTTAGAATTAGTTTTAATCCTTTTGAAGCACATATACTAGCTAGAGCTATACCTGTGTTTCCACTTGTAGGTTCTATTATAGTTGTATTTTGATTTATATTTCCATTTTCTATAGCTTTATTTATCATATTTAATGCAACTCTATCTTTTATAGATGAGGTTGGATTTAAAAATTCACATTTTGCTAAAATATTTGCTCCTGAGAGTTTTGATAATTTATTTAGTTTTATTATGGGAGTATTACCTATTAGTTCTTCTATATTGCTGGCTATCATATTGTTTCCTTGTTTTTATTATATGTTTATAGCATAAATATTTTTAATTTTTGAAATCATATATTAAATAATAAAAAATAATAATTTTAAGACCGTTTAGATATAATATCTCTTAATTTTATAAATATTAATATTATATAAACAAAGGATTTTTATGAGAGACTTGTTTGAAGAGAATCAGGATATACAAGAGATACAGATAGAAGATAGTATGAGAGGTAGTTATCTCGATTACTCTATGAGCGTTATTATCGGTAGGGCATTACCAGATGCTAGAGATGGTCTCAAACCAGTACATAGAAGAATACTTTTTGCGATGAATGAGCTAAATTTATCTCATAGAAGTCCTTATAAAAAGTCGGCTAGAATTGTGGGTGATTGTATAGGTAAATATCATCCTCATGGAGATACTTCTGTTTATGATGCTTTAGTTCGTATGGCTCAAGATTTTTCACTTAGAGTTCCACTTATTGATGGTCAAGGTAACTTTGGTTCAGTTGATGGAGATAATGCAGCTGCTATGAGATATACAGAGGCTCGTATGACAAAGATGTCCGAAGAACTACTAAGAGATATAGATAAAGATACTGTTGATTTTACACCAAATTATGACGATTCTTTAAAAGAGCCTGATGTTTTTCCATCAAGAGTTCCAAATCTACTTTTAAATGGTTCTAGTGGTATTGCTGTTGGTATGGCTACCAATATCCCTCCACATAGATTAGATGAACTTATGGAAGCACTATTACATTTAATTGATAATCCCGATTGTGAAGATAGTGAATTACTTTCTATTGTAAAAGGTCCAGATTTTCCTACAGGGGGAATAATATTTGGTAAAAAAGGTATATTAGATGCCTATACAACAGGTAGAGGTAGAATAAAAGTTAGAGCCAAAACTCATATAGAGGAAAAAGGTAAAAAAGAGATAATTGTAGTAGATGAACTTCCATATCAAGTTAATAAATCTAGGCTTATTGAGAATATTGCACAGTTAGTAAGAGATAAACAAGTAGAGGGTATATCAGAGATTAGAGATGAATCAGATAGAGATGGTATGCGTATTGTAATAGAACTTAAAAAAGATGCTATGAGTGATATTATCCTCAATAATCTATTCAAAAGTACACAGATGCAGGTCACTTTTGGGATTATAATGTTAGCTATTGATAACAAAGAGCCAAAAATCTTTAAACTGCGTGAACTTTTAGAGCTATTTTTACGACATAGAAAAACTGTTATTATTCGTAGGACTATTTTTGACCTAGAAAAAGCAAGAGCAAAAGCTCATATATTAGAGGGATTAAAAATAGCAGTTGATAATATAGATGAGATTATTCGTATTATCAAAGAGAGTGAAAATAGTGAAATAGCAAAAACATCACTTATGCAAAACTTCTCGCTTTCTGAAATTCAAGCTAGTGCTATTTTGGAGATGAAACTAAGACGACTTACAGGTTTAGAGAGAGAAAAAATAGAAAATGAGTTAAATGAGCTATATAAACTCATAGAATACCTAGAGTCTATTCTAAAAAGTGAAGAGATACTCAATGGAATTATAGCCGATGAGATAAAAGATATACTCAATAACTATAAAAGTGAAAGAAAAACTGAAATAGTTGATGATTATGATGATATAGATATAGAAGACTTAATCCCAAATGAGCCTATGGTTGTAACAATTACCCATAGAGGATATATCAAAAGAGTACCAGTAAAACAGTATGAAAAGCAAAAAAGAGGTGGAAAAGGTAAAATAGCAGTTACAACATATGATGATGATTTTATAGAACAGTTTTTTATCTCAAATACACATGATACGCTAATGTTTGTAACAGACCATGGACAACTATATTGGTTAAAAGTATATCGTATTCCAGAGGGTAGTAGAACAGCAAAAGGAAAAGCAGTAGTAAATCTAATTAATCTAAAAGCCAATGAAAAAATTATGTCTATTATTCCTACAACAGATTTTAATGAAGATAAAAGTTTAGTTTTCTTTACAAGAAAAGGGATAGTAAAAAGAACAAATCTAAAAGAGTATTCTAATATTAGAAGTAATGGAGTAAGAGCGATAAACCTAGATGAAGATGATAGTATTGTAACTGCTCAAATAGTAATGCCTAATACAAAATGGCTATTTATTACAACTAAAAAAGGTCAATGTATTAGATTTAAAGTAGAAAATATTAGAGAGATAGGTAGAGTAGCTAGAGGAGTTACTGGTATTAGATTTAAGATAGATGGTGATTTTGTATGTGGTGCTACTACTATTGATAATGAAAATAGTGAACTTTTAATGTTGAGTGAAAAGGGAATTGGAAAAAGAACAACAGCATCAGAGTATAGAGAACAGAGCCGTGGAGGAAAAGGGGTAATTAGTATGAAACTTACTTCAAAAACAGGTGATGTCGTGGGTGTTGTTAGAGTAGAAGATGACAAAGATATGATGTGTCTAACTAGTATTGGCAAGATGATTAGAGTTGATATGCAGACTATTCGTAAAGCAGGAAGAAATACTTCAGGTGTCAAAGTAGTAAATGTTGACAAAAAAGATATAGTAGTAAGCATGGCAAAGTGTCCAAAAGAAGAAACAGATGAACCAGATATTGTTAATGGTGATGGATTAGAGAGCTAAAAAAGCCAATACTCACTCCTATTTGGTTAAAATAGCATCAATTATTTTAACAAAAAAGGACAACTTTGAAAAAATATAATGTTGCAGTAGTTGGTGCAAGTGGTGCTGTTGGAGAAGAGCTTTTTAGAGTTTTGGAGGAGCAGAATTTTCCTGTAGGCAATCTTTTGCCTTTAGCAAGTGCAAACTCTGCTGGAAATATAATAGAGTTTGCAGGGCGTGAATACAAAATTGAAGAACTTACAGCTGATGTATTTGAAGGTAGAGATATAGATATAGCATTTTTTAGTGCAGGGGGGTCTATATCTGCTAAATATGCAAAATATGCTGTTGAGGCTGGAGCTGTTGTAATTGATAATACAAGCCATTTTAGAATGATAGATAGAGTTCCATTGGTTGTTCCAGAGGTTAATCCTGAAGATATTGAACTATGGGAAGATACAGGAATAATCGCTAATCCAAACTGTTCTACTATTCAGATGGTGCAACTTCTAAAACCTCTTGATGATTTGTATGGTATAAAAAGAGTAGATGTAAGTACATATCAAGCAGTCTCTGGAGCTGGAAAAGCAGGAATGGAAGAGCTTGTTATGCAGATGAAAGACTTTTTTGCTTTTAAACTAGATGATAGTGAGATTAAGGCATTTGCTCACCAAATAGCACTAAATGTTATTCCTCATATTGATGTTCCTCAACCAAATGGTTATACAAAAGAGGAGATGAAAATGGTAAATGAAACCAATAAAATTATGCACTCTGATTTTGCTGTAAGTGCTACTTGTGTTAGAGTACCTGTTCTTAGAAGTCATAGTGAAGCTATTACTATTACATTTAAAGAGGGTGTAGATGTAAGTGTAGAAAAGGCTAGAGAGGTACTTGAAAATTTTGAAAATGTTAAAGTGATTGACGATTTAGAACATAATAAATATCCAATGCCAATAATCGCAACTGATACAGATTATACATATGTAGGTAGAATTAGAAAAGATATATATTCTCCAAATATTTTACACCTTTGGGGTGTAGCAGACCAAGTTAGAGTAGGAGCAGCTACTAATGCTGTAAGAATTGCACAAAAATGGATAAAGTTAGAGGAGTAATATGAAGTTTATAGAACATTTTTTCGAAAGTTTTTTATGGAATACTAGGTTTTTTGTACTCTTAGCAGTTATATTTTCTATGGTAGGAGGTATAGCACTTTTTATTGTAGCATCAGTTGATGTTTATGAGGTAGTTGCAGAGGTTATTAAAACTTATACTCATCATCTTCATCCTGAAAAATTTCATGAGATGATAGTAGGTGGTCTTATTGGTGCTGTTGATTTATACCTTATGGCTGTGGTTATGTTTATTTTTGGTTTTGGACTTTATGAATTATTTATTTCTGAAATAGATGTAGCCAAAAGACAAGGAACATCCAAAATTTTAGAGATTCATTCATTAGATGAACTCAAAGATAAATTGGGTAAAGTAATCGTAATGGTATTAGTTGTTAATTTTTTTCAACGAGTACTTTTTACAACATATAGTGGAGCTTTGGATTTAGTATATTTTGCTATCTCTATCTTGGCTTTAGCTATATCATTATATTTTTTACATAAAGGTCATTAATGAGTAAAATTTTTGTAGATGCCTGTTTAGGCAAATCAACTCCATACACTCCTGTATGGATGATGCGACAAGCAGGAAGATATTTGCCTGAATATATGGAAGTGAGAGCTAAAGCTGGAGACTTTTTGAGTCTATGTCATGACCCTGAAAAATCAGCAGAGGTTACTATTCAGCCTCTTGATATAGTTGGGGTTGATGCAGCTATACTTTTTAGTGATATATTAGTTATCCCTAATGAGATGGGTATGGATTTGGAGTTTATCAAAGGGTTTGGTCCAAAATTTCATAACCCAATAAGTACTCAAGAAGATTTGGATAGATTAATAGGTGGCAAAGAGGCTTCAGATAAGCTAACTTATGTATATGATACTATTAAAATCTTACGAAAAGAGCTTGATAATAGAGGTGATGAAAAGGCTTTAATTGGATTTACAGGGGCTCCTTGGACTTTGGCTACATATATGATAGAGGGGCAAGGAACCAAAACATATAATATTTGTAAAAAGATGATGTACTCTAATCCAGAGCTTTTACATAATATATTAGCAAAGGTTACAGAGGTTGTCAAATACTATATGGAGTCTCAAATTCAAGCTGGTGTAGATGTAGTTCAGATTTTTGATAGTTGGGCTAGTGCTATTGAGCCTAGTAAATATAATGAGTTTAGTTGGAAATATATGATACAGATTGCTGATTATCTCAAATCAAAATATCCACATATTCCAATTATTATGTTTCCAAAAGGGGTACCTGCATTTTTAGACCAAGTGTATGGAAATTTTGATGTATTTGGTGTAGATTGGGGAACTCCTATGGCATTAGCCAAAGAGAAATTAGGCGATAGATATGTACTTCAAGGTAATATGGAACCATGCAGATTATATAACAAAGAGGCAACAACCAACTCTGTAGAGTCAATAGCCAAGACTATGAAAGATGGACGACATATATTTAATCTAGGTCATGGAATACTACCTGATGTTCCTGTAGAAAATGCTATACACTTTGTAAATGAGTGTAAAAGAGTATCTAAAAGATAAAATAAAAATCTCTACAAAGTAGAGATTTAATTTTTAAAGTTAAAAACAATTAGATGGTTGATTTTGAAATAAAAAAAGGCTATGATAACACAAAAATTTGGAGTTTATAATGATAAATTATTATCAAGAAATTTTGGCATTTCATGTTATTGCTGTAATGTCGTGGATGGCAATGTTATTTTATATGCCAAGACTTTTTGTGTATCATCAAGAGCATAAAGATAAAAAAGATTTTACAGATGTAGTCAAAATACAAGAAGATAAAATTTATAGAATAATAGGCTTTCCTGCAATGTGGGCTACAATTATTAGTGGTGTGACTATGTTGTATTTAAATCCTTCTCTTTTACATCAAGATTGGATGATAGCTAAATTGTTTGTATTATCTTTGTTAATAGCATACTCTTTTAGTATGGAATATTATAGAAAAATATTAGCAAAAGATAAATGTGTAAAAAATGGACAATTTTTTAGAGCATATAATGAAGTTCCTACTTTATTAGCTATTTTGATTATTGTTTTTGTTATAACTAAATCACTTCCTATATATTTCTCTATAGGTATTACACTATTTTTTGGATTTGTTATTTATAAGATTTTGACTAAAAAGTAACAAAAATTAAAAAAAAATGTAAATTTAAAAAATTAATATCTAAAATTATATTTTTTAGTTATAATAATTTAAAATTTTGACTTAAAAGGAGCTTATATGTCATTACCAAATATTACCATTCCATTGGAGTTACCAATAGATATACCTGTTCTTCTACATCCAGCTGTAGTTCATTTTGTTATTGCTATACCTGTAATTGTACTTATACTTGAATTAATCAATTTAATTATCAAAAGACGAACTTTATCTGTTTTGTCTCTATTTTTATTAGTTTTAGTTATGGTTGCTATGGCAGGAGCATATTTTTCAGGAGTAACTGATGGTAAAGAGGCACTTTCACTACTTTCTCCAGAAGGACAAAGTGAATTAAAAGAGCATAAACTTATAGGTATATATCTTGTTTATATTTCAGCATCTATGGTTATTTTGAAATTGCTTTTTATGGCGTTTTCAAAAATGGTTGCAAAACTATTTTTTATTTTGTTATTAATAGGGTTTATAGCATTAACATTTATTCAAGGAAAAGATGGTGGAGAGTTAGTTTATAAATATGGTGCAAATAGTGAAGCTGTGGCAAATATAGTTAGTAGTACAAAAAATGAATTAAAAGAGAGTGATGAATCTACTACACCAAAAGAAGAGCCAAAAGTTCAAGAAGAGACAAAAACACCAGAAGCAACAATAGAGCCTAAAAAAGAGGAGACTGCAACTACAGAAGTAGCAACAGAGCCTAAAAAAGAG
>Ga0256828_1000286_pt1 | contig 35208 bp, 41 predicted proteins | sample CV88metaG_FD_185993 | JGI IMG/M metagenome (GOLD analysis project Ga0256828, IMG submission 185993) | Hydrothermal vent microbial communities from East Pacific Rise, Pacific Ocean - CV88 | ecosystem: Environmental > Aquatic > Marine > Hydrothermal vents | place: Pacific Ocean: East Pacific Rise...
ATTTTATCGTACCACTCTTTCAATTGAGAGTCTCCATAATTGTAAAATTTTAAATAGATTATAGTCAAAATTATTTTACATATAGCTTCATTTTGTAAATTATGTGTTACAATATATAGACTTCTTGCAAAATTCCTCTATATCTCAAAGAGTTAAAAAGTGGTTAGATAGTGCAAAATAAATTTTTATACCTAGCCAAAGCTAAGGATAAAATATTTTTTGGTGCTAGATTGCTACTTTTCAACTCTCCCTTTGGGCACATTATAGAGAGCTTTACTCTGTGTTAGATAACCCCAACCGTAGTTACGACTACGCTTGAGAACATCTGCCTTGATTAAAACTCTCTATAATATGTTGAGATATATAGGAATTTTGCAAGAAGTCTAAAAAAAAACAAGGAAAAATGAATGTGTTTATTTTGTAAAATAGTAAATAAAGAGATACCGGCAAATATAATTTTAGAAGATGATAATTTTTTAGCTTTTCACGACATCAATCCAAAAGCACCCGTACATATTTTAGTCATTCCAAAAATTCATGTTGAAAGCTTTAATGAAGTATCGCCAAAAACAATGGCTGATATAACACCATTTATTCAAGAAGTAGCACGTGAAGTAAAAATTAATGCAAGCGGTTATAGAGTCATTACAAATATTGGTGAAGATGGTGGACAAGAGGTAAAACATCTCCATTTCCATATTCTTGGAGGCGCAAAATTAAAATGGGATCACTTTACAGATGCTGATCCAAAAGATTTTATATAATCATGTTAAAACGTATCACACTAAGCACACTTATTTTAAGCAATCTCTTTGCAAATAGCGCGTTTGATGATTATAAACACGCAGCAGAAGTCAATTTTGCAAAAGAGAAGTTAGCATTTCAAAACTATAAAAGAGCACAAGAGAAAGCCTTTCAAAACTACACCAAAGAGTTAGAGAAATATTGGAAAAAACCTCTCATTACAACAAAAAAACAACTTGTCTCTTATGCCAAAGATGATAAAAGTAGAAGTGTAATCGACTTTGAAAAAAATAAGCTTACAATTCAAACCGTTGCGAAAAACAAAAAAGAGGCACAACAAAACCTAGCACTCGCTTTAGCCCAAGCTGTCACCTTTGATACCAATGACTTTTATCATAAGGACAAACTTGCACAAGCATATACAAAAATAGATAAATCCAATCATCTTGCACTCTCAAAAATTGAAAAAGAGCCTGTTTTAGCACCTGTTTTCTTTAAAAAGGCACCAACAAAAGAGACTCTCTACAAATTTGTAAAAAAAGAGTTGAAACCTACAAAAATTTCAGTAAAAAACTCTCCTAAACAACAAAATGCGAAAGTTTATACACTCCAGATAAACTTACCTAAAAACACAACACTAAGACGTTCACAGATCTACTACAACAGTGTAAAAAAAGAAGCATATAAAGAGCAGATTCCAATGACACTTGTCTTTGCTATTATGCACTCGGAGAGTAGTTTCAATCCAATGGCCAGATCACATATTCCAGCCTATGGATTAATGCAAATCGTACCCAAAACAGCAGGTATTGACTCCTACTATTACCTCTACAAACAAAAACGTCTCGTAGGAAGTTCTTATCTCTACAATGCTACAAATAATATTAAGATGGGTGCCGCCTATCTGCATATTCTTTACTACAGCTATCTCAAAGGTATTAAAGATCCAACAAGTAGACTCTACTGCACAATAGCAGCATATAATACAGGGGCAGGAAATGTTGCATACGCTTTTACACGAACGCACAATACATCAAAAGCAGCAAAAATCATCAATAGACTCTCTCCAGAAGAGGTCTATAGAAAACTCCTGAGAGATCTACAGTATGATGAACCAAAACAGTATCTAATAAAAGTAAGAAAAAGAATAGGAATCTATAAAAAATTATATGAGAGTTAGAGAGAAGCTTCTCTAACTACAACAAGCGTCTATACTACCCAAGTCTATGTTGGACCCAGCACCACTTATCATCTTCTCATTTTCACGAACAGTCACTCCATTATGAACAATCGTATAACTAATCTCTGTACTGTCACGAATAGTATTGATAGTAGAACAGTAGGTCTCTACTGAAGCCATAACCCATCGTGCAGCGATTATATCATCAGCATCTGAGTTAAAGTTATATGTTAGATGGAGTGTGTTAAATTTACATGGATGAGACTCAGCTCTTACTACATCTCCATCTACGACTAGATCACTCACAGTATAGTTCTGTTTTTTTGCCAAAAGAACAATATCTGTTGCACTACATGTAATCAACCCAGAGAGAAAATACTCTACAGGAGAGATTACAGGACAATCTATAATGAAACTACTCTTTGAAGTCTTTGCTTCAAATTTCATATCTTCTTTATGCGTAATGGTTACTTTCATACCTATGCTTCTTTCAGATAGTTTTCAAAGTAGCTTAGTTGCTCTTTTGTACGCTGGCTTGCTGTTCCACCTTGTGATGTTCGTGCATTCATAGAGTGGCGAAGTCCTAAAAACTCCATCACATCTTCATTGATTCTCTCATCTATCTCTTTTAAATATTTAAAATCCATTTTAGAAAGATCTACACCTAACTCTTCACCTTTAGCAACTGCACGACCAGTAATAAAGTGTGCCTCTCTAAAAGGAATACCACACTTCTCAACAAGATAGTCAGCTAAGTCTGTAGCACTTAGATGCCCAATAGCACAAGCACTCTCCATATTATCTGCTTTGACCTGCATAGTTTTAATCGCTTCTTTAAGAATTTCAAGAGAAATCTCTGCAGTTTCCACTGCATCAAAGACACCCTCTTTGTCTTCTTGTGTATCTTTATTGTATGCAAGAGGAAGCCCTTTCATAACCGTTAAAAGTCCGACAAGTGCACCATAAACACGCCCTGTCTTTCCACGTAAAAGCTCTGGAACATCAGGGTTTTTCTTTTGTGGCATAATGGAACTTCCAGTTGAGTACTCATCACTCAGTTCTACAAAACCAAACTCATAAGATGACCACATAACAAGCTCTTCACTTAGACGTGAGATATGCATCATCATGGTAGAGATATTAAATAAAATCTCTAGTGCAAAATCTCTGTCGCTTACAGTATCAAGGCAGTTCACACTTACACTGTCAAAACCAAGAAGCTCTGCAGTATATTCACGGTCAACATTGTGTGGTGTTCCTGCAAGTGCCGCACATCCAAGTGGTGAGATATTATTACGCTCACGTGAACTTTCAAATCTCTCAATATCACGTTTAAACATTGAAAGGTATGCACCTAAATGAAACCCAAAGTTAATTGGTTGTGCATGTTGAAGGTGTGTCATACCAGGAATTAAAGTATCTGTATGTTTTTGGGCTACTACAAGTATCTCTTGCATAAGCAATTTAATAGCTTCTGCAATTTCACTGTTTTTTCTTAAAACAAAACGACGAAAATCAACAGCAACCTGATCATTTCTACTTCGTGCAGTATGGAGTTTTTTTCCAGTATCACCAATTATCTGCGTGAGACGTTTTTCAATCCCCATATGTAGATCTTCATCAGAGATATTCCACTCAAACGCTCCAGACTCTATCTCCTCTTTTACTTGAGCGAGACCATCTTGAATCTGTTTCAGTTCATCTTGCGTGAGGATTCCCTGTTTTGCAAGCATCTGAGCATGTGCTAAAGAACCTTCTATATCTTCACGATAGAGCTTTCTATCATACATTATTGAAGCGTTAAACTGATCTAAAAGATTTGAAGCGCCTGCACTAAAGCGGCCTGACCACATTTTTTCCATACTCTATTTCCTTGCATATTATAAATTATTAAAAGTTTGTTATTTTAGCTAAAAAGAGCAATTTAATCAAAAATAAGAGGAGTCAATTAGTCACAAGCAGGTACATTACCGCTATCTTTTGCATATTCAATAAGAAATTGTTTTAAATGTTTTGCTTTTTTACTATATTTTTTACTTTTAAAATAGTCCCACGAATTTTTAGCATCTCTATTTTTAAGATGAAGATTAGCCAAGGGTTTTCCCTTATGTTTCATCCACTTTTTCCACTCTTTCATCTTATATCTTTTAACAAAACTCTGTCCAGATGTATGACATTTTAAACATTTTTTAATGAATACTCTCTGTCCCTTATATATAGCAGCATCTGCTGTTGTTAAAAAGAGCATAGTAAGTAGTACTAATAGAAATTTTATCATTTTAAATATCCCCTAAAAACTTAACTTCATATTACATTAGAAATTATTATATCCACCTTACAGTAAAGAAGTTAAGGTCCAAAATTTGAAAATAATTCTATAATTGGAACTTACTATAAAGCCTATCATCAAAATCCCAAACACCTTTTTTCTTCAATCTCTCTACTACATCAGTTGTACAATCAACATCATCTGGCCACTCACGAGTGAAACCATCAAGTGCATTTTTATTTGTCCCATCAACACCAACTAATAGTCCAGAAACAAAAATATCACGCAACGCATCAATGTTATTTGTCACACGCCATACAAGCATATAGGCATTACGTACATCATTTTTCTCAGCATCTACAAAAACTACAATCCGCATATGTGGAGAGAGTGAGATAAGTGCATCAAAGTACTCTTTTACATTTTTTGTTTTATTGACTGAAATCACAGTAATAGGATTCTTTGTTCGCTGCATAAACTGATGAAGATCTACAACATCCGGAAGTAGTTCTTGAACACGTTTAAGTAACTCTGCATCACCCAAAAGTTGTGGTGCTTCTACTTTGTTTGCTGCTGTAGCATCAATTCCAAGCTTACCGCCCACAAGAGTTTCAGGTGAAGAGTGATCAAGTGCATCTAAAATACCCTCTGTTATAAACATAGATTTTGGTGTAAATCTATCAAGTACATAGGTAGCGAAAGCTTCATAATTCTCTAATTTTGGAGCATTTTCATCTACAAAAATAGCGTGCTTTACAAAACTCATCTGTCCAGCACCCCAAAAAGCGTGCATAAACTGTTTTGCGTGTCCTTTATAGAGTGGCTGCATCTTAGCGAGTATGAGGTTGTGAAACCCTGCATTTTCAGGCATATGATAATCAAGTAGATCCGGTGTTGTTGTCTTTAAAAGCGGAAAAAATATCTTACCAGTTGCCCAACCCATATACTTATCTTCAAGTGGTGGTTTTCCAACTACTGTTGCTAAGAATGTACGATCTTTTTTCATTGTAATAGCACTTACTTCCATTACCGGATATGGCTCTTCTAATGTGTAGTATCCGGTATGGTCACCAAATGGACCTTCTACTTTTAACTCACTTGGATTGACCCAACCCTCAATGACATAATCGACATCTTTTGGAATATAGAGCGGAGTTGTGAGCGATTTTACAAGTTGTGCCGGTGTTTTTGTAATGAGGCCATACATAAGTAGCTCATTAACACCATACGGGAGTGGTGCTGTCGCACACCAAGTATAAAGTGGATTACCCCCGATTGCAATACTTACCGGCATCTTTTTACCCGCTTTTTGATACTGATCAAAAAAGTGTGAGCTGTCTTTATGAATCTGCCAGTGCATTCCTAAATGATTTTTATCATAAACCTGCAGTCTGTACATTCCAAGGTTAACCATTGCACCATCAAGTGACTGTGTATAGACTTGTCCCATCGTAATAAATGGTCCACCATCTTGCTCCCACGTTGTAAGAACCGGCATTTTATAGAGATCAACATCATCTTGCAAATATTTTATCTGCTGGCACTCACCCTCACCTTTTAAGCGTTTTGGAAAGATATTTTTGAGTGAAAAAAGCTCACTTGCCATAGAGATCTTTTCCATAATTCCAGCAGGTGGTTTCATATGAAGCAGTTTTGTTATCTCATCGGCAACTGACTCTATCGTTCTGCCAAAGAGAAGTTCACAACGCTTGTAGGAACCAAAGACATTCATCATAACAGGCTCTTCAAACTTCGTTCCAGTTTTACTGTCAACTACATTTGTAAAAAGAAGTGCTTTTCCACCATCCTCTTTTTTCACCTCTGCATAAGCAATATGAGGAATCTCCAAGTAAATATCTAACTCTTCTTCAATAGTACGAAGCTCATTATGTTGTTTTAAAAGATTGATTGTTTTTTTCATCTATAACCTCTGTGGCATTTCATCTTTAAAAGCTGTTTTTTCAGCCTCAGCAAGGAGCTCTAATGCACCATTTTTTATCATCACTTCTGCCATCTCTACACCTAGATTCTGACTCTCATCAACAGCTACTACAGCACGCTCTTGCATAATTTTTGAAGCATCAGGGTAGCCTAGCATTGTACGAAAAACAATATTGTCACCCTCTTTTACAGCATTACAGGCAACCGGTGCAGAACATCCTGCACCAATTTTAGAGATAAAATCACGCTCTATCTGCGTACAGAGATAAGTTGAGGGATCATTAAGCATCATTACAATCTCACGCAACTTCTCATCTCCCTGCACTATCTCAATACCAAGAGCAGCCTGTCCCATTGGTGGTATCATCATATCAAGTGAGAGTTTTTGTACATGAGGAATATCTTTGAGTAAATCCAAACGATTTAGCCCAATAAATGCCAAGATAATAGCATCATACTGACCCTCTTTTAGTTTTCTCAAACGAGTATTTACATTTCCACGTAGATCTTTTAACTTAAGATCTGGACGAACTTTTAAGAGTTGCATTCTACGTCTTAGACTTGTTGTTCCAACAACTGCACCTTGTGGTAATTCATCAAGAGAAGCATAGTTATGAGAAAGAAAAACATCACTCTGATCTTGACGCTGTGTAATTGCAACAAGCTCCAAACCTTCTGGAATATATGTCGGTACATCTTTTAAAGAGTGTACTGCCATATCAGCTTCACCAGCAAGCATTGCATCTTCAAGCTCTTTTGTAAAGTGACCTTTTCCACCAATAAGTGCCAATGGTTTATCTAAAATCTTATCACCATTACTTACAATTTTATTTAGCTCTACCTCTATCTCAGGGTAAGCTTTCTCAACTCTGGCTTTTACATGGTAAGCTTGCCAAAGCGCAAGGTCTGAAACACGTGTTGCAATTCTTAATTTTTTCATTATTTAGCTTTCAAATATTTTTTTCTACTTTTATCTATTTTTCCATCAAAGTAGATTGTTGGTGTACCAGCGACCATTACACTGTTTGCAATAGTAAGATCATGATTTAATTGCTTAATTACAGCTGGAGCATTTAGGTCTTTAGCTGTTATCTTTGTACCTTCTGCTTTATTGAAAGCCTGAAGAATTTTTTTCACATCTCTCTCTTGAGAATTAACATGAACTTTATAGAGCTTCTCTACAACATCTTTATTCCCTTGTAATTCAGCCGCAGCAGCCGCTTTTACTAATGTAACAGATGCAGGATGCAAACGTTCTAATGGAAAATGGAAATAGTAGACTGCAAATTTATTAGGATATTTTTTCATATATTTCAATGCTCCGGGTACATAACCTTTACAAAATGGGCAGAGAGGATCAGAGAAGATAACAACTTTATGTTTAGCATCTGCATTCCCAAAAATCAAGTTCTCTTTTGTGTAGTAGCTCTCTTTAAATGATGGTTTGACTAACTCTGTTAAACTATCCCCAATATACATATCTGTAAGCTCTTTTGTAATGACATAGCCATTTGAGAACCAGATCATTCTCTGCTTAATCTCTTTTTTTGGTTTGTTTTTTAAATATGCAGTAATATTTATAATATAAGCATTCCAACCTTTTAAGTGTTGATCGGGTGCTACTTTTTCTAAAGAGACAACATCAGTTACTTTTACATCTACAGACTTCAGTCTTGGGTTGTCCATAAATTTATCATCTAAAAACTCTTCTACTTTTTGACTATCTGTACTTGCATATACAAAACTACTTAAGAGTACTATTGTGCTCAATAATTTCAACATCAATGACATCTGAATCCTTTTTATAATTTATATTTTCATCCTCAAATGAGGTATTACATTTTCCTGATTTTACATTATATCGGTTAACAATCATACTCGTAAAAGCACTAAACTGTAGTAAAATACCAATAATATCAGTTAAAAATCCCGGAATTATAAGTAAAATAGCGCCAATAAGAGTAAAAAGATTTAGTTTTTGAAACTGTTCAAGATCGATGCAGTTATAAGATACCGCAGTCATATTTTCAACAAGTGTTTTTCTAAAGTTGATTAAAATAGATATACCTATAAATGCACTCAACATAATTTCAAAAAAAGTTGCAAGTCCACCAATGGCAGATGAGATATTGACAGAGACCAAAACCTCTAAAAAAAGATAGATTAAAAAATAGATCATCTACAGAACTTCCATGATTTTTGTATAGATCTCATCTGCTGTGACAGAAGTTTTCTCTGTTGTTTGACGATTATAGATTTGAACTGAACCATTGGCAAGCTCTTTACCTATGATAACCGTATATGGAAAACCGATAAGCTCTGCATCTTTCATCTTAAAGCCAAAACGCTCTTTTCTATCATCGAGCATTACATCAACACCTGACTCTTGGAGTTGACCATAAAGCTTCTCTCCAAGTTCAACCTGTGCCTCATCTTTAATGTTACTAATCATAATGTTTACCATATATGGAGCAGTTGTTTTTGTCCAGATACACCCTTGTTCATCATGATGTTGTTCAATTACAGCTGCAACAAGACGACTGACACCCATTCCGTATGTTCCCATAATAAAAGGCTGTGCTTTACCATTTTCATCTAAGAACTCCGCCTTAAGAGCCTCAGAGTATGTAGTACCGAGTTTAAAGATATGCCCTACTTCTATCCCTTTTGTAAATGAGAGTTCACCATCACAATATGGACAGATATCACCCTCATTGACCTCTGCAATATCAGCAAAATATGCAACATCACTTAAAACGCTCATATCAACACCGATAAAGTGATAATCCTGCTCATTAGCACCACAGATCATAGCTTTAGCATCTTTTAGATCAGAGTCTATAACATGTTTTGCTTTGTCTTGATCGAGTGGTCCTATAAAACCAGGAGTTAAACCTATCTCACGCAACTCCTCTTCTGTCACATCTACAATATCGAGCGCATCGGTTGCATTAAGTGCTTTTACCTCTTGAAGATTGTCACACCCTCTTACAAAGAAGAGAACAATTTCACTCTCATCTTCATAAACAACACGTTTAGCAATACATTTCACTGTATAGTATGGATCAACTTTAAAGAACTCTGCAAGCTCATCAATCGTTTTTATATCTGGTGTTAAAAATTTATTGAACTCAGCCTCTGGAGCTTCTGGAATCTCTTTTCTGCTTGAGCGTTTTGCTGCTTCTATGTTTGCACCATACTCACACTTTGAACAGACTGCAATCGTATCTTCACCGCTGTCAGCGAGAACCATAAGCTCTTTTGAACCACTCCCGCCAATAGCACCGCTATCTGCTTCTACAACTCTATAATCAAGTCCAAGACGAGTAAGTATCTTTTTATATGCCGCTTCCATTGCATCAAATTCACGATCAAGATCTTCTATCGTTGCGTGAAAACTGTAACCATCTTTCATAATAAACTCACGTCCACGCATAAGTCCAAATCTCGGACGTGCTTCATCACGAAACTTTGTCTTGATCTGGTAGAGATTTAACGGTAGGTTTTTATATGAAGTAACACGGTTGCGAACAAGATCAACCATCATCTCTTCATGAGTTGGCCCTAAAACAAAAAGATTCTCTTTTCTATCTTTAAAACGCAAAAGCTCTTTTCCAAACTTCTCAATTCTTCCACTCTCTGCCCATAGCGTTGCTGGTGTTACAAAAGAGAGTTCAACCTCTTGCGCACCAACTTTTGTCATCTCTTCATTAATAATATTTTCTATCTTTTTAATCACTCTTTTTGCCAAAGGAAGATAGTTATACAGACCTGCCGCCACCTGTGTTATAAAACCTGCGCGTGCTAAAAATATATGACTCGGAAGGGTAGCATCACTTGGTGCTTCTTTGCTCGTTGGTATAAATGCTCTGCTTCTTCTCAAAATCTAATCCTTTTTTAAATGGTGTTTGTATTGGTCAGGGATATTATCATGCTCTTCATTCAAGATGTACTGCATAGCTCCCGTGACTGTATCGCTTTTTGCTTCGTGCGAAGCCTCTCTCATCTTCTTTGTCATATCATGCAAAAATCTTTTAATAGCTTGGTGTGCCATCTTTTTTGCTTCATACTCATACTCTTTAGGAATGAAACCTTTTTTAAGAGCTCTTTGCATCTCTTCATCGACTGACTTATCTGCTTTTTTATAGATCTCTTTAATGATCGGCTCAACATTGAGTGCATCCAACCACTCAAAGAACTCAACAACACTACGCCCTACAATCCCATGCGCTTGACGGACATACTGCTCTCTATCTGCTCTGTTCATCTCAACGATCTCTTGAATATCATCCACAACGAAAAGATAGATATCTTCTCTTGGCTCTATATCAATATCTCTAGGAACCGCTAAGTCAAACCAAAATCTTTTAAAATCTACATTTTCAATTAATTCATTAGTAATAATAGGATAACTAGCACTCGTTGCTGTAAAGATAATATCAAACTCATTTACCGCTTTATCTAAATTTCCAAAATCATATACTTTGGCATGACACTCATTTGCCAATGTTTCTGCTTTTTGTTTTGTTCTGTTTGTAATATAAGTATCAACACCGTCTGAAACAAGATGTTTTGCACAGATCTCACTCATCTCACCAACACCAATGACCAATGCTTTTTTAGAAGAGAGCGCATCTACTTTTGTCTTGATTTGACTAATGGCAACAGAAGCAACTGAGACAGGTTTTGAAGAGATGTCTGTATGATTACGAACCTTTGCCGCACATTTAAAAGCATGTGAAAGGGCACGTGACATCTTCTTAGCAGCATAACCTCTGTCATGTGCAAAACGAAAAGCATCTTTAAGCTGCCCTGCAATTTGTGTCTCACCGACAACCATAGAGTCAATAGAACTCGCCACTGCAAAAAGATGGTGAATAGCACTACTGTCATCTACTATCTCCGCTGTCTCTTTGAGATACTCTGCTGAGAGTCCACCTTTAAAAGTTAAAAGTGTCATAATATGGTTTAGAGCATCTTCAATATCGCTACAACAGACATATATCTCCATTCTGTTACAAGTAGCAAGTAAAATCGCTTCACTTATAGATGGAGATTGTACTAAACGTTTTAAACATCCCTCTTTTTCATCATCAGTATAGGTAAACTTTTCTCGTGTTTGTATATCGCTGTTTTTATGTGATAGACTTACTGTTAAATAGTGCATTAATAACTTCTTTGTATCATAGTATCTAGTATGCCAACAAGCTCTGCATCCTCACGCAGTGCCTCTTTAGCTTCATTTGAGAGTTTTATAGCAAGTTCAAAAGATTTTTCAATCGTTTTATGCTCATCCATCTTAGATTTTATCCACGCATTTTCATCTGCATCAATCTTCTTTGCGTGAGCAGCTTTTAAACGTGCTTTTTCTTCATCACTCAGTGCCTCATAAAGGTAGATATATGGCAGTGTACATTTACCCTCTACATAATCATTCATAGCAGGTTTTCCAAGGGTTGCCTCATCAGCCGTAATATCTAAAATATCATCAATGATTTGAAATGAAAGACCGAGGTTTCTTCCATAAAGTGCGTGAGATTTAGCATCTTTGCCCGCAAGTAGTGCTGCAGCTTTGGCAGCTGCTTCAATGAGTGTCGCCGTTTTTAGGTAGAGCATATCAAGATAAGCAGCTTCATCAGAGTTAAACTCTTCTGCCATCTTCACATCCATCATCTCACCTTTTGAGAGTGCTGTAACAGAAGCTGCAATGGTTTGAGCCACATCTTTGTCAAAAGCCACAAGCTCTGTAAATGCTTTTGAGTAGAGAATATCACCAAGCATCACTGCTGTTTTACTCCCCTCCGTTGCATTGACAGAAGCGACACCACGACGCGTATCTGCTTCATCAATCACATCATCATGAAGAAGAGAAGCTGCGTGAATAAGTTCTACAATAGCTGCTAAAAGTGGTGCTGTTTCTACATCTTTGGCAATTTTTAAAATAAGTTTTGCCCTCAGTCTCTTACCACCACTTAACTTGTTGAAAAGGTTTGTTACCTCATCATAATCTATCTCTTGAATTAATCTTGCTATCTCTGCTTCTACTCTTTGCATAACTCTTCTTCTAGTTTTTATTTTTTAAAAATTTCAACCCTATCTGCATCTTCTCATCATACAGATAAAGTTCAAATTTTGCTTCATTTTTTTTACTGTCAAACGCTTTAAATTTTAATAAGAAATAGGGAGGATTATAAAAATTACTCCCATTGTTACGTAGGACAATACGAACAGATTGATTTTTATGATTTAGATAGAGGATGTTTTGTGCTACGAACTTATCATAAGATCGCAACAGAACCAACCCACCATTTGCATAGAGCGTCCATCTAAAACTAAAAATCTTCTCTTTGTTGTCGTATTTTACAAGAATTTTCTTTTGCTCATCCTTTTTTAATGTGATTTTAAAATCTTCTTTAAAATCATTTGCAAAAGTAACACTTGTTAAAGAGAAAGCAAGTGTTATAAAAACTTGTAAAAATAACTTCACCTGAAACTATTCACTCTGTGAAAGAACTGCACCTGTTAATTCAACATAAAGACTTTTTGCTTTTGTATCACAATCATCTTGGTGTTGAAAATAGTACTGCTCAATAGCACCATTAATATCTTCGCCAACATGCTCTTCAAGCATTTGCTCCATAATCGCCACTTTATCTATAAAGTTTGCAAGTTCTTGTCTCACGATGTCATTATTTGCATTAAATACTACATCCATAAATTTTGACTTTGGAGTACCTCCAAATAGATCATCTTCATCTTCAAAAAGTGCTGCATAATTTGCCATACTTTTTCCTTTTAATAAAATTTTGAGCGATTATAACAAAGTTTACTTAACTATTTGTGTCCCTACACCATCTGATGTAAAAAGTTCAAGTAACATTGAGTGTTCTACACGTCCATCAATAATATGCGCTTTGGCAACCCCGCCATCTATGGCTTCAAGACAAGCATCAACCTTTGGTACCATACCACCATGAATAGTGCCATCATCTTTAAGTCTCTTAACATCCTCTTTTGTTAGAGATGAGAGCAGATTTTTATCACTGTCTAAAACACCCGGAGTATCTGTTAAAAAGATGATCTTATTTGCTCCGATTGATTTTGCAACATACGAAGCACAAAGGTCTGCATTGATATTATAGCCCGGATGTCCCATAGACTCTCCAGCAGCAATCGGTGCAATTACCGGTACAAATCCATCTTTTACGAGATTTAGTACAACATCAGATTTTACATTGGTAATATTACCTGTATAACCCCATTTCTCTAAATCTTTCGGCTTTGCTGTAATAAAGTGAGCATCTTTACCACTAATACCAATCGCTTTAGCCTCAAAAGAGTTCAGAAGTGAAACGATTTCTTTGTTGATTTCACCACTAAGTATCATCTCAACGATTCGCATTGTCTCTTTTGTTGTTACACGCTGCCCGTCAATGAAAGTTGTATCTATTTTAAGTGCTTCAAGCATATCGGTAATCTTTTTACCACCACCATGAACGATAACAGGCTTAATTCCTACTAAATGCATAAGCAAAATATCTTCGGCAAACTTCTCTTTTAGTGCCGGTGATGTCTGCGCTGATCCGCCATATTTTATAACCACTATCTCTTTTCTAAATTCACGTATAAACGGAAGTGCTTCAAGAAGTGTCTTTACTGTCTCTATTTTTGCTTGCAATTTTCATATCCTTTGCAATATTTAGCTGTTATTTTATCTAATCTTACATTATTTAAGGATAAATGCTACATAAATAGCATTTTAGTTGTTTTTATCGTATTATACTTCTTATAGAAGAAATTTAATTTATAAAAGGATTTACAATGTGGAAATATCCAATAGAAGAGAATCTATTTGAAAAATTTAGTAAATATTCAAAAATCACAGGTGTTATTTTTGTTATTTTAGGAATCATTGGTATCGTTGAGCCTGCCTTTATGACACTAGCTACCGTTACTTTTGTAGCATGGCTGATGATGTTTGCAGGATTAATGGCTGCTTACTTCACCTATCTAAGCAATAAAGAAGATATTTTTGGGTGGTTAAAAAGTTTCGTTCTTATAGCTATTGCACTCTTTATGATTTTTTATCCAATGAGTGGTGTTGGTACTGTAGGATTGCTTCTTGCAATCTACTTTTTTATGGATGCCTTTGCAGGTTTCTCTTTAGCACTCTCAATGCGTCCTGCACAAGGATGGGTATGGTGGCTGATAAATTCAATTTTCTCTATGTTGATTGGAGTCTTATTTGTTATTGGCTGGCCTTTAACTTCACTCTATCTCATAGGATTACTTGTAGGATTTAGTCTCTTTTTTGATGGTATATCACTCCTTATTACAGGTTCTATCTTTAAAAAAATGACAAAGTAGAACAATGGAGAAACAATCTTCTAGCAATAAAGGCTTGATTAGCTTCATCGTTATCTTCATTGTGCTGATCATAGCCGCTGCTACAGGTGCCATCTGGTACCTTATGCAAAAGGAGAAGCCATCTTCTACGGTGGCACAACAACAAAAGAGTATAAAACTAAACCAAACAGAAAAAATACTCTCTAAAATAGGGCCACTCTACCCTCTTGCACCTATGAGAGTAAACCTTAAAAATCAAAATGGTAAAGATGTTTATCTCAAGATCACCCTCTCATTAGAACTCAACAACAAACTTCTAGCAAATGAACTTGATGCGAAAAATACTGAAATACGCAATAAAATCATCCTTCTTTTAAGCTCGCAAAGTATAGAGAGTATCGCAAGTGATATTGGAAAAGTAAAAATATGCAATACCATTAAAAACACCCTCAACACAATGCTAACAGATGGTAAAATACGCCATGTCTATATTGTAAACTTTGTGATTGAGTAGGGTTTTACCTATAATGACTTCTCTTTAGCTATTAACTCTTTGACTCCATTTATCATATCTTGCACACATTCAACTTCTGTAACACCTAATCTTCTTTTGTTGCTTATATCGTAAACGCCACCTTCACTCTCTGAGTGCTCTCCATGAATTCCACGAATTTGAAGAAAATGCTTATCTGTAATAGCTTTAAAAGCTTCCATATTTTGTGCAAGGTTTGGCAGTTTAATATGTACACTCGCACGCATAGCAGTACCAAGGTTTGTTGGACAACTTGTGATGTAACCCAAGTGTTCACTGTAGGAAAAAGCGACTTTTTTCTCTATCTCTTTAATGGCAGAGGAGAGCCTTGTAAATACTTCTAAGATATCACCTCCCATCTGCATAGAGATTATGCGAAGTTGATCCTCTTCATTAATCCAGACTAAAAATGTTTTTTCATCATTATGGTATATACCTCTTCCCTCTGGCCAGTCACGATTTAATCCAGCTGCTTCAAGAAATCTATCTCCTGTTTTAAATAGAAAATGATCTGCAATAAGCTCTGCTTTTACATCATCACTCATCCCTTTAAGTGGATAGTAGTGTCCGGCAAGATTTCCTGACATAGCTTGAAGTGACTCTGAAACATTTTTTTCTACCTCATTTCTCTGCTCTCTTGTTATTGCAGGTCCTAGAGGCATATCTGCCACATTGCGTCCAACTCTAATACGAGTAGAAACGATGTACTCTCCATCAGGATCTAAATTTGGAGCCTCTAAATCATTAGGATTAAAATTACTTTTATGTTTATCTTCAGGGGAAAAACCGTGATACTCTTGAATTATTGGATCAAAAAGTTTCGAAAAGAGAGTATAAGAGTCCAAATCACCAGCGTAAACGCCTATGCCACTGTCAGGATTAACCACACCCGAATGTATAGCATCATATAGAGTAAAACCATTCTTTGTTTTTTTATCTTTAAGCTCTTCAAAAACTTCTTTAGTCAAGTATTTGCAAAGGAGAGATTTGCATCCTGCTGGAAATGTTGGAAATTCATTCTTTTTGTTCATATTTTTTCCTTATTTAATGGTAATAGCTTTAGAGCTATTAAAGATTCTACATACCTCCTCTTAAACAAAATTAGTCTAAAAGGAACAACTCATTTTTCAATGATACTTCTCTAAATATTCAATAGGGCTTAATTTTTCTAAAGTTTCATAAATAGTATCTTTCATAAATACTAATACTTTTCAAAGTAGTTCTTTGATAAAATGATTTATATTAAAAATTTGGAGTTCAATATGTTAGCCTTAAAACAAGAACAACTATTTGAAGAGATAGACATTTTACCAATAGATTTAAAAACTAAAATTGTTGATAAGATATTATCGAGTATTACACCTTCAAATGCCATAACAGACTCTTTATGGATTAAAGAAGTCAATAAACGTAAAGCTGAGATAGAAGCAAATCAAATTTCACTTATTGATGGAGATGAAGTTTTTAAAAAAATCTCGCAAAAATTAAACGCATAATATGACATACTCTTTTCACCCTGATGCAGAAGCTGAACTTAATGCTTCAGTAGATTACTATGAAGAGTGTCAAACTGATTTAGGATTAGAATTTGCACATGAGGTTTACAAAACAATTCAAAGAATTGTAAAGTTTCCAAACGCTTGGCAAAAACTAGATAAAGATATAAGACGATGTTTAACAAATCGTTTTCCATTTGGTGTTATTTACTATCAAAAAGAGAATAAAATCATTATCTTAGCAGTTATGCAACTTCAAAGAGAACCTAACTACTGGAAAACGAGAAATATAAACAAGTAAGAGAAGAACAATAACCGTTATATCAGAAACAAACAAATTTAAAATTAAAGCAAAATATGTCAAAAATAAAACAAATATCAACTTCTGCATTAGCAAAAAAACTATCTATAAGTAAACAACAACTTGATGAGCTCCTATTAGCTGCTATTAGCTGCTAAATATATTATGAAAGATAAAGAAGGCTATATATTAACTGATTTAGGAATTCAAAAAGAAAACAGTAAAAATGGGATACCTTATGTTGAATGGGATAAATCAATTTTCAATAATAATGCTTTTCTTTCAGCACTTCAAGAAGTAAATGGCGAAGCAGGAGAAAGTACACAAAAGAAAATTGATGATTCCAAAGATTCAAATTTTCGAGAAAAATTCATAGCAAAACATAGAGCTACTGATGGGCATATGGTTAGAAGTAAAGCTGAGATGTTGATAGACAATTGGCTCTATATGGCAGAGATTGTTCATGCTTATGAAAGAAAACTACCTATTGAAGAAGAGGTATATTGTGATTTTTATATTCCAACAGGAAAAGTCTATATAGAATTTTGGGGACTTGAAAATGACTCTAAATATACAGCAAGAAAAGAGAAAAAAAAAGAGATTTATAAAAAATATGGTTTTAAGTTAATCGAACTTACAGATGAAGAAGTATTTAATCTTGATGATGTCCTACCAAAAATGTTATTAAAATTTGGAGTACAAACTTATTAAAAGATAGAACAAAACCTTATTATCTCAAAAAGGAACATAAATTTGAAAGCAACAGATATCCCGTTTGTAAAATATGTAGATATTAAAGAAGAGAATAATGAACTGTCACTAGATTTTAAAGAAAATCTCTTGAATCATATTAACACTATTCACGCAAGTGCTCAATTTACACTAGCAGAAACGAAAAGTGGTCTTTATCTGCAAAGCCTCTTTCCAGAGCTTGTAGGAAAAGTTGTGCCTCTTCTCAGAGATGCTCAGATTAAGTACAAAAAACCTGCTGAAGAGAAGATTATTGCTACTGCGTCAGTAGATGAAGAAGCAGTAGCAAAATTCAAATCACAGTTTGAGAAAAAAGGGAGAGGCTCTCTTGAGATTAGAGTGAACATCAAAGATATAAATGATATTATTACTTCTCAAGCAACTTTTACTTGGTTTGTTCAAGCTCTATAAAGAGCTCACTTTTACTTCTAAATCAAGCAAAGAGAGTGGGATTCCAAAAGCTTCTATCTTGACATAATCTTTAAATGTCACAAGCAGTGAGGTTGCATTATCTTCACGCAGTATCTTCTCTAACTCTGCTTTAGTATAGGTATGATGATCTTCAAAATAGTGTTTTGCAATGACATTGTTTGGAAGATATTTATCAAGTCGTTGCGGTCTTGCAATGGCAGTTACCAAAGACATCTTTTGTGTTGCATCAACAACACATACTTCACGTACAAAGTCAACATCCTCACGCAACACTCTTGCCTCTTTGGAATGCCAAAGACGCTCTCGGTAAGGTCCACTTGGAAGACAAAAGCTGTTCTTTGTTGCAACATCTATGATAATATCCTCTTTTTTAATGTCATGTTTTGAGTAGGCATCATCTAAAAAGATGATCTCACATCCGAGCTCTTTTGCTTTACGAATGGCTACTTTTCTATCTTCACTCACAATGACAGTTGCGTGAGGGAGTTTCTTCGCATAGATCATCGCCTCATCACCACTCATCTTAACATCACACAAGATGGAGTCTCTATCTTTAACGACTATCATCCCTTTTGAGTCTCGTCCATAACCACGCAAGATAATGGCAGGATTTTTCTCTTTTTGTGCAAGGGCAGTAACGAGAGGTGTCTTTCCACTTCCACCAACCGTTAAGTTACCGACACTGATTATCTGTATGCCAAAATCTTGCGGAGTTTTAAGTTTAAAACGCAGATACATAATGAAACAGTAGAGCCAAGAGAGAGGAAGAAGAAGATAAGAGAGAAGTTTTTGCAGTAGCGTAGGGTTGTAAAAGTACGCTTCAACCCAAAATACTACTGCTTTTTTCAAAAGAGACTATACTCTCGTTTTTGCGATTTTTTTCACAATTGAAATCACACTTTTAACCTCTTCATCACTCATATTTGCATGAAGTGGCAAAGAGAGAACTTGCTGATATGTACGCAGTGCTACTGGAAAGTCATTAACACGCAGAGCATATTTTGCTTTATAGTATGTCAAAAGGTGCAGTGGAATATAGTGTAATCCACTACCAATTCCCTCCTCACGCAAGGCAACAGCAAATGAGTCACGATTTTTATCTATTTTTATAATATACAAAGAGAAAGGATTCTCCTCATTATCCATATCTGGAACTGTGACATGATCTACACCTAAAAGTCCTTCTGAGTACATTTTAGCTATCTCTTGTTGTCTCTGAATGTTTTTATCTTGATCTGCAACTTGCGCACGAATATAAGCGGCATTTAACTCACTTAAGAGATAATCATTTCCAATATCAACAACATCATAGATATACTCTAAGGCATCTTCATCTCTTACCATTGCATGATTTGCCAACAGACGTGCACGCTCCATGATCTCATCATCATCACTTACGAGCATACCACCATTACAGATATTCTTTTTGAGGTGTGGAGAGAAATTAAAACAGACTATATCTGCTCCCGTTGAACCGATCTTCTTGCCCTTATACGTTGCACCTAAAGCATCACTGGCATCTTCAACGATTTTAACATTGTATGTTTTTCCCATACTGTACAAACGATCTAAATCTACAGTAACACCACCAAGATGCGTTACGATGACAGCTTTGAGTTTTTTAGAGCTATTTGCTTCAAGGTAAGCATCTAATTTATCAAGATTGATATTGTAATCTTTTTCATCAATATCTATGAAGATAGGCTCAGCATCAAAATGACGAACAACTTCTGGAATACTTGGATGTGCATTGACCGAACAGATCACTTTATCACCACGTTTTAAATCAAGTGCCAACATAGCTAAATGGAGTGCTGCCGTACCATGTGAGGTAGCTAGTGCGTGAGAAGCACCAACATAAGCAATAAACTCCTCTTCAAGCTCTGCTACTTGATTTATATCTTCACCATCAAGTGCATCACTTACATTTGAGTGTGCCTCTCTTGAGCTTTCATATTTACTAAATGGTATTTTTAACGCTTTTTTCATATCTCTTTTTCCTTTTTTATAGGGTTATATCTCGTGGATAATTAAAGTCATGTCCCAATGTTCTTGATGTTAACTTCGCAATTACCGGCATTTTTCGCTTAAAATGATTACGAAAGATTCTTTGAATGATCATATCTAACATCTTAGAATCTATTCCTTTTTCTATCACCTCTTCACGACTCATACGCTCATCAACATAGAGTTTCATAGCTCCATCAAGTTCTGCATAAGTATAACCCAAATCTGCTTCATCACTCTGTCCATCCCACAAATCAGCCGAAGGAGGTTTTTTAATAATGGCTTTTGTCACACCCAAATACTCTGCAAGCTCAAAGACTTCACTCTTATAAAGATCTCCTATGGGGTTTATTGCCGAAGCCAAATCTCCATAGAGTGTTCCATATCCAAGCATCAACTCACTCTTATTGCTCGTACCCAAGACCAAAGCACTCTCAGCGGCAGAGATATCAAACAGTGTAGCCATTCGCATTCTAGCTGAAAAATTTCCTTTACGAAGATTATCCAACTCTGGATGCATCTTCTCATAGGCTTCAAGCATTGGAGTTATAGAGCATGTGATGGTACGCAAATCAAAATCGTTACACAACTCATCGGCATCATCCAAAGAACTTTGCGAAGAGTATTGTGAAGGCATCTTCACGCAAAGCAGATCATCTTTAAAGGCCTTTTGAGCTAAAACTGCTACTACTGCAGAATCAAGCCCACCGCTTAAACCGACCACAACTTTTTTCAAACCTGTTTTTTTTACTTCATTTTGTAAAAAACGTACAAGATAGTCAGTTATTTGAGAATATTTACTCATAATTATATACAAAACCTTTAAAAATTATTAACAGACTAAATTATATCGAAGTTTTGTAACAAAACGATTTCTTAACAATTCTGTAACACTCTTTAGAGTACTATTGCAAGGAATTTTTTTCTACTAAAACATACAAAGGTTACATTATTAATTCAAATACGGTTATTCAAAAATTACGATATTTAACATTTATTCCAACTATCATTATTGCGATTGGTTTTTTTGTTTTCTTTTGGAATGCATACACTACAAATAGTGAGCTCTTAATGCTCAAAAAAAATATCGTTAAGATTAAGCATACAGCTAAACTTATCAATGAACTCCAACAAGAGAGAGGTTTAAGTAGTGGCTACCTCGCGAGTAAAGGAGTAAATTTTAAAAATGAGCTCATACAAAAACGTCACGATGTTGACCTCTCTTTAACTACTTTTACAAATATAAGTAAAAATCTTACTATCTTTAGAAAAAAGATAGATTCAGCAGAAGTATCTACAAAAGAATCTTTTGACTTTTATACGATGCTCATTAAAAATATTCAAGCTAACTATCTACAAACCGTGATACATGTAAATGATCTCTACTTAAACAACAAATTACAAGCCTACACAAATCTCTCTTTTATGAAAGAGGCTTTAGGACAGATGCGGGCTACACTTAGTGGTATATTTGTACAAAAAGGAGCTGATATTAAGCTCATCCATGAAACAATTCACTCAAAAGGGATGTATGATGTCTCTCTTTATAGATTTCAAGCTGTTGCATCACCTAAATTTTTAAATCAACTCAGAACTATTCAAAGGAGTCAAAACTATCTATATGTGAAGAAAATTATTTCCCACTATATGATTCATCATACTACTCAAATCATAGAAGATCCTCATGTCTGGTTCAATAACAGCACCTCTGTTATTAACAGACTCTATCAAATTGAACAGAACTATTTTACTATTATAGATACCTATATTGACAACAAAACACATACAACAATGTTAGAGTTCACACTCAATATTGTATTTTTCATCTTTATTATTCTCTTTACCACATGGTTAGGATTTAAACTCAAAAATAACATTCTTAGTAACATCAGCCTTTTAGAACAATATAAAAATGCAGTTGACCGCAGTAGTATTGTCTCAAAAACAGATATACATGGAAAAATAACCTATACAAATGATAAGTTTTGTAAAATATCTGGCTACTCACAAGAAGAGCTACTTGGAAAAGCACACAGTATTGTAAGACACTCCGATATGCCAAAATCGGCTTTTAAAGATATGTGGAACACTATTTTAAATAAAAAGCCATGGTTTGGCATTGTTAAAAATAGAAAAAAAGATGGTGGAGAGTATATTGTCGAAGTTACCATCAATCCTATCTTAAACCCAAAAGGTGAGATAGAAGAGTTTATTGCCATAAGAAATGATATTACCGATGTAATAAAACTCCATGAAGATTTAGAACATACTCAAGAAGATCTCATTTATAGAATGGGAGAGATAGGAGAGACACGCTCTCAAGAAACCGGTTTTCATGTAAAAAGAGTTGCAAAATACTCTGAACTTCTTGCAATATACTATGGGCTTTCAACACAAGAGATCAACTACTTAAAACGAGCTTCACCTATGCATGACATTGGAAAGGTCGGGGTTCCTGACAGCATCTTAAATAAGCCAGGAAAACTGACAAATGAAGAGTGGATCATGATGAAAAAGCATACAAATATTGGATATGAACTCTTTAGAGATTCAGATAAACCACTCTTAAAAACTGCTGCTATTATTGCCTATGAACATCATGAAAAGTATGATGGTAGTGGTTATCCTAGAGGGCTTAAAGGAGAGAACATACACATTTATGGTCGTATTACCGCTTTAGCAGATGTTTTTGATGCACTAGGCTCTGATAGATGTTACAAAAAAGCCTGGGAAGATGAGAAGATATTTCAACTTATACGAAGAGAGAGGGGAAAACATTTTGATCCAAAACTTGTTGATCTATTTTTTAAACATCTCAATAAATTTTTAGAGATTCGTAATTATTATAGAGACACCAGCTCTTTTATGCAAGAGTAAATATAACTTAACACTTATGTAACAAAGTTAAAGTATAATACATCAACTTAATATCTAAGGATTCTTATGAAAGCCATCAAAATACTTTTAGCCGGACTTGTAGTAGCAAGTTCACTTGTTGTTCTTAATGCAGACAAACTTATGCAACTTTTCCAATCGGTTGCTCCAAGCAAAGCAACATTAGTACAATCAGGAAAAGAGAAGAAATTCTGTCCTGTATGTGGTATGAACCTACCAATGTTCTACAAAACAAACTATGCGGCCAATGTTAATGGTAAAGAGAAACAGTACTGTTCACTCCACTGTCTTGTAGAAGATGAAGAGCTCAATCATGCAGATGTAAAAAACATTAAAGCAGTTGATGCTATCTCTCTTAAATTTATTGATGCAAAAAAAGCATACTATGTTGTAGGTTCGAAGAAAAAAGGGACTATGAGTATGGTCAGTAAATATGCCTTTAAAAACCTCAGTGATGCTGCTAAATTTGCTAAAGCAAATGGTGGAACAGTTATGGATTTCAATGCTGCTTATAGTGAAGCAAAAAAAGATTTTGCAAATGATGCACGTATGATTGCTAAAAAGCAGAAAATGATGGCAAAAAAAGGTGCAATGATATACAATAAAATGTGTCAAAAAACAGATAAAAAATTCTCTTCAGTAGCAGAGGCAAAAGCCTTTATCATAGAGAACAAACTCTGTAACAATCTCAATGGAAAACAGCTTCAGGCAGTAGGACTTTATCTTAATAAAAGATAACAAAAAGAGGACTCTTAACAGACCTCTTTTTTTGCCATAATCTTTAACTCGGAGCAAGAGAATCCAGCCTCTTTTCTTGCTTCGATATTTAGATCATTTGGACGCAAAAATCCACGAGGATAATAGTTCGCAATAATCTCAAAATAGATATCTTCATCTACATTTTCTTTCACGCAAGCATATTTAAACCAGACATCTCCTTTATGAACATGCTCTATCTCTTCACCTAAAATAATCTCCAGATTTTCTATGATTTTTGTTATCATCTTATTTTCAGGTAATCTTTTGAGCTTTTTTAAGATCATAGGAGTGGCATCGAGACCATTTGCTTCCAGATAACGCGGTACTACTGCCATTCTCTCTAAAAGTGTTTGTGTCTTTTGACTCGCTTCAAAGAGTGCATCATGAACATCAATATCACCATAGGCAGCTCCAAGCTCATGCAGAAGCTTCTCAAGCATTAAAAAGTGACGTATCTCATCATCAGCCACCTCTAACCAATCTGCATAATATTCTCGCGGCAATCCTTGAAATCTATATGCTGCATCAAGCGCCAGATCAATCGCAGAGTACTCAATATGTGCCACTGCATGCAGAAGATTTATCTGCCCTTCAGTCGTTGTCAAGTTGGAACGTTTTGGTACCTTTTGGGGTGCAACTCTGTGACAGACTTCACTATATGATGGTAGTTCAAACCTCTTAGGAGTAAATCTCTCTTCAAAAGTAACATTTTGTTTTTGAAACTCCTCATAAAATTGAGAGAATTGTGCAAACTTCTCTTGAGGATCTTTAGCTTCTAAAATTAGCTCTAATGTTTTATAAAAATTCATAAACTTATAATGCTATAATTTCACTAAAAAAGAGATGAAAATGACAATAAAAGTTCAACCAATGGGACCATATCAGACAAACTGCTATATCGTTACAAAAGATGCAAAAGATATTATCATCGATCCCGGTGTTGATGCGACTGCATGGGTCAAAGCAAATGTTACAAATCCAATTGCCATTCTCAATACACATGGGCATTTTGACCATGTATGGAGTAATGCTGAACTACAACGTGACCTTGGCGTTAAACTCTACACTCCCAAAGAGGATGCAATGTTACTCAACTCCAGCTCTTGGATGCCAGACCTCCCACCCTCGATACCTGATGTTTTAGTAGAAGATGATGCAGAGCTCAATCTTGATGGTATCAAAGTAAAATTTCGTCATTTTCCAGGGCATACTCCGGGAAGCTCTACGATTGAGATAGATGATGCTATGTTTAGCGGAGATTTTATCTTTGAAAAGAGTATTGGCAGAACAGATTTTCCATACTCCAATCCAGAAGATATGAAAAAATCATTAGAAAAATTTATGCAACTAGATTTTGACAAAACCATCTACCCAGGCCATGGAAACACAACAACCATTCAACAAGAGCAGCGCTATGCTCCCTATTGGATTCAACAGTTATGAGCAATCACTTTAGCAAAAGAGCCAAAGAGTGGGATCAACTAGATCGACGTGTTGATGGAGCAAAGATCATTGCACACAACATAGAAAAAAGAGTAGAGCTCACGCAAGAGATGGATATCTTAGACTTTGGAGTCGGAACAGGGCTTCTCGGTTTTGAAATAGCAAAAAAAGTAAAACAGGTTTATGGTGTCGATACAGCAGAGGGTATGCTTGAAAAACTCAAAGAGAAAAATTCTAAAAATCTACATATTGTTCCAATACATCAAGAGATCATACAAGAGCCTCTCACGCAACAGTTTGATGGAGTTATCAGCTCTATGACACTGCATCATGTAGAAGATATAGAGGCTTTCTTTCAAACGATTTATAAAAATATAAAAAAAGGTGGCTTTATTGCACTTGCTGATTTAGAGAAAGAGAATGGAACATTTCACTCAAACAACAGTGATGTCCATCACTTTGGTTTTGAGGAGAGTTCCTTATACAGTATTGTTAAAAAGAGCGGATTTAATGATATTAAAATAGAAAATATCAATACCATTCAAAAACCCCATGGTGATTTTGGAGTTTTTCTTCTTACTGCTAAAAAATAGCGCTACTCCTCTTCTAGAGGTGTTCCACTTGCATTCTCTTCTGCATCAAGAAGTTTCAGTTTTAAGACATGTCTCTCTGTGATGACCGTTTTAAACTCACCCTCAAAAACTTTAATATCAAGAACAAATGCTTCTACGTGAACATTACGTTTTCGTCCCTCTTTATGACGTACCCGTGCAACAAAATTAACCTCATCATGAAACTTAACAGGTGACAAGAACTGACAATCAGAAGCAACAAGTACAACATTACGTTCATTTACAGCCAACATTGCAGCATAATCCGCTGCAGAGAAGATAAAACCACCATGAATCAATCCAATTTCATCAGCTATCATATCTGTCGTTGTTGTAAGACGTATCTCTACATACCCTTTTTCGAGTACGAGAACCTCTCCACAAAGATCTTGATTGATTCGCTCATGTGTTTGAATCATCACATCTTCTTCATCTTCTCGATAATCCTCAAGCTCTAACTCTTCCTCATTCACTTCACTGTTTGTCATTACTTTTTATCCTTTATCAATCTTACATAAACACGTTGAGGAGCTGGATAACCCTCAACTGTTTTTGAGCTGTCGTTAGGATCGAGAAAATCTTCTAAAGACTGCCCCTCAATCCACTCTGTTTTTCGCTGTTCGCTCGCATCAGTTACAGAGGTCTCTAATAGTTCAAACTCACAAAATCCCGCTCGTCTACACCAATTTTCCAAAGCTTTAATGGTTGGCACAAAATAGATATTTGGAATCTTAGAGTAACTAGACTCAGGACAGAGTGCCATCTCTTCATCTCCATCTATATAAAAAGTATCTAAGATCACTTCGCCCTTTTTATCTAGCCCTCTATAGAGCGACTTTAACATCGCAACAGGATCACTTCTATGGTACAACACACCTAAACAGAAGATCGTATCAAACTTCTCTTCATAAAACTCCAAATGCTCCACACCCAGTAGCTCATAGACTATCTCACTCTTTATAAAGTGGTTCACAAAATCAAATTGTGTTTTATAAAGAGGTGATGGATCAAAACCAACAACTGCTTTTGGATTATCTTCAAGCATACGAAACATATAGTAACCGTTGTTACACCCTATATCGGCAACTCTCTTATCTTTTAAATTAAAATGAGGGCGTAAGAGGTTATATTTGATATTGCTCTTCCACTCACTGTCTATAAAAGTCTCCCCAATTTCAAAAGGACCTTTTCTCCAAGGCATAAACATTTTTGCAACATTATAAATTTTCTGCTCATCAAAATCACCACTGATTTTCACAACATCACCAAGTGTCACTTCAGCCTCATACTCATCTAAACTTTCCAAAGCTTCACGCAACGGTGCTATATTTTTCCAAGTCATCCATTTTAGGCGCTCTTCTCTTACTTTTTTTATATCCATTTTAATCACTGTCATATATAAATTTTACTATAATTGTATCTAAAAAAGGGTTTGTATGCGTTTAGAGAAAAAAGCTACCGTTGCCTCAAGTAGTGTTGCCGCACTCCTTGTTGTACTCAAACTTGCTATTGGTATATTAAGCGGTTCCATCGCCATTCTTGCATCGGCAATAGATAGTCTCCTTGACCTCACAGTTTCACTCTTTAACTACTTTGCACTTCATAACTCAGAGAAGAGTCCTGATGAAAAGTTCCACTATGGAAGAAGTAAACTAGAACCACTTGCAGCTGTGATGGAGGGAACTATCATCTCTATTTCAGCACTTTTCATTTTGTATGAGGCTATTTCAAAAATTATGCACCCACTCAAGATGCGAAATATGAATGAGGGTATTCTCATAATGATAGCTTCATTTCTCATCACTGGTGCCCTTGTACTCTTTTTAAATTATGTAGCAAAAAAGACAAACAATATGGTCATTCGTGCTGATGCCCTGCACTACAAAACAGACCTCTTCTCAAATGGTGCAGTTTTATTTGCACTTGTTGCTATTCACTACACAGGTATAGAGCTTATTGACCCTATTTTAGGTATTGCCATCGCTATCTATATGATCTACTCTGCTATTCCTATTATGAAAGAGGGAATTTTAATGCTTCTTGATGTTGCCCTCGACAAAGAAGATATAGATAAAATCAAAGAGCTTATAGAGAGTGAACCAAAGATTACAAACTACCACTACCTCAGAACAAGAATCTCAGGTTCACATATCTTCATCTCTTTTCATGCTGTCTTTAATCCTGAAATCTCTCTCTATGATGCACATACCATAGCTGACATAGTAGAAGATAAGATAAAAAAACTTTTTGATACAGATAAAAAAGTCCATATCCTAATCCATATGGATCCCTATGATGATGCAGATATAAATGATGAAGAGGAGCAGTGGTAAGCTTCCTAACTATTATCTTGCGTGAGTTATAATACGATAAAGAGATCAAAAAGGATTGATGATGTTAAAAGATATACTCTATACAGGTTTAGGAATGGGTGTTGTTCTTAAAGAAAAAGTAGAAAATGAGATAAAAAAACTCGAAGAGGAAGGAAAGCTTAAAAAAGATGATGCAGCTTCACTTATAGCATCACTCTCTACAAAAGGTAAAGAGGAAGAGGAGCGTCTCAAAGAGCTTTTTAAAACAAGCATTAAAGAGGTTATTGATGAACTTGGCCTTGCTACAAAAGAGGATATTGCCGCACTTAAAAAGGATAAAGCATCCAAAAAATAGGATATTACAACCCAAAAAGAGTTTGGGCTGTCTTTATATTTTTACTGACCCTCTATCTACTTATTAAGAAAAAAGAGAGTTTTTTAGGGCTCAAACCACTTCCACCCAAAAAGTTAGGAACAACGATCACACTTCTTGGCGCTAGCTTTATTAAACTAGCACAGGTACTTGCTACACGTAGTGATTTTTTTAGCGATGCCTACCTTGCAGAGCTTAAAGAGCTACACGATCAACTCCCTCCAATGAGTAAAGAGGAGTTTAACAGTGTCTATAAAGAGGCCTTTGGTCAAAAGAGCTCCTTTACAAAGTTTGAAGAGACTCCTATAGCTTCCGCTTCTATTGGTCAAGTGCACGTTGCTTACCTCAAAGATGGCACTAAAGTTGCCGTAAAACTTCGTCGGGCAACCATAGTCGATCAGGTCAAAGTTGATATTCATATTTTAAACTTTTTTAACAATCTCTTTCGACCATTTTTCTCTACCTACACAAAAAACTCTATTGATGCTGTCATTAGTGAATTTTCAAAGATGATACTCCAAGAGGTCTCTTTTCATAATGAACTCCATAATCTCAAAACATTTTCAGAGGTCTATGCCAACAGTGGTGTCACTTTTCCAAAACCTTATGAGGAGCAGTGTTGTGACTGTGCCATAGTGATGAGTTATGAAGAGGGTTTTCGATTTGATGATAAAGAGAATCTAACCAAATATGATATTGACTTTCACGCAATCATCAAAAAACTGATAAATTTCTATACAGACCAGATGCTTTTAGAGGGTTACTTTCACGCAGATCCTCACCCTGGAAATCTTTTGGTCTCAAAAGAGGGAGAGCTTATTTTACTCGATTTCGGAATGGTAAAGCGTGTACCAAACAGTACAAGGGTAGCCATTATTGAGCTTATTAAAGCTGCAAATGAACAAAATTATGAGCTCTACATCAGTGCGAACAAACGACTCGGTACTGTTGCCTATGAAGCACCAACAGCAGAGCTTGCAGAGTTTAGCGCCAAAATGTTTGCCATCTTTTCTAATGATAATCTCACAAGTGAATCAATGCAGCAACTCGCCTTTGATGTACTCGCAAGTACAAAAGATCTCCCTTTCAAACTTCCCTCAGATGCTATCTATATTTTACGGGTAAGTGCTATTATTGAGGGACTTGGAACAACGTACATAGAGAATTTTAATGGAATCAAAGATATTCTACCAACCCTGCAAGAGAACATTCCAAAAGCACTCGGTGCAAAAAGTTTTAGTGAACTCCTCACGCAAGGGGTAAAAGACACCCCTTTTATACTACAAAACATTCAGACAAGTTTTCAAAAGATAGCAGAGAATGATATAGAGTTAAAACTCTCAGATGATCAACTCTACTGGGTAGCAAAAGAGCTCAAAAATTATGCAAAACCCCTTCTTAGCGGTTTTGTTTTTATAGCAGCAGGATTTTTTACACTTCTGTATGATACAGAGCTTAAAGAGATAGCTCTTCTACTCTTTATAATCGGAGCACTTCGTATCTACTTTAAAAGATAAGATACAAAGTGTTTCTCCTTATTTTCTTTTAGATTTTCCCATCTGTGCACTATAGTTTTTATTTGCTATTGCCTCTAAAAAGACAGTTGCATAAGAGCCTTTTGGCAAAGTAAAACTGATGTTTAAAATATCAAAGTTATTTTTATAATCAAGTTTGATATCTGTTGGATATATTAAAGCCTCTCTACGAGAACCTTTATCATACAAAAATTCATCATCATATTTTGCCTCTATCTCACGTGCCGCATCACGTGCACGAAAGACATCACGCCCACACAAAAGTCCGGTAGGTACAACTTTATGCGCTTCAAAATCACGCTGTGGCATCTTTTTTGGAGTAAAGAGTTTCCCCTCATCGCTAGAGTAGACATCACCCTCTAAAAGAAGAAACTTTCCACTGTTCTCATTGCGTGAGAGCACTACTCTCTCACGCAACCATTGGTTAAAGTAAAAAGATTGATAGACAGAGATAAGAAACTTTTTAAGCTTAGAATCTTCTATATGCAACTCTCCTGCTATCATCTCTTTTGCTTGTGTTATAGAGTCTTCATCACGTCCAAAACGCTGATAACCAAAGTAGTTTGGCAGACCATCTTTTGCAAGTTTCATCGCTCTTTTTTCGATTTGTCCCGCTTCAATAGGTGAGACACCAAAAAGATTAATGCTAAATCTGTTTCCAACAAGATCACCCATACGAATAGAGTACTTATCTCGTGTTCTTTTGAGTATCTTTATACCAGGATGTTTAAACTTTTTGAGTGCTTTTTCATATTTGGCTTCAATACTTATATACTGCGTTGTTGTAGCGTGTTTATCTTTGAGCCCTGCATAACCGATCTTCTCAGCCGGTAGATTTAGATACTGTGCAAAAGCTGCTATCATATCCCATGTCGTCATCTCTATCTTTTGAACACGTAAAATAAGGTAATTCCCTTTTTCACTAAAAATTCGTGGATTTTCATCAACGATAAAATCCTCTTTTGTCTGTTCAAATTTAAAGTTTATCTTCTCTCTGTCTTGTAAATATTCTCTTTGCAATTTTTTCCTTATAATGCTAAACGCTGTAATTTTTTGTTGGCTACTGCTATATCTTTTTGTATCGCCTCTTTTAACTTCTCGATGGAGTCAAATTTTTCGTTGTTTCGTATAAAATCCACAAAACTTATCTCTGCTTTTTGCTCACACTTTACTTCACCATCAAGGATGTGACTCTCAACCGCAAAACTACCGTCTGTACTCTCACGGTGTCCTATAAAACTCACAGATGGATGAAAATGCTCCTCATCATCAAGACGAGTCAAAGTGGCATAAACACCCTCTTTAGGGAGTAAAAAACCATCTACTTTCAAATTGATCGTAGCTACAAGCTCACGTGAGCCAAGCCCTTGTCCATCAACTCTTTCACCTGAAATAGTATAATTATGTCCCAAAAATTCATTGGCACCTTTGATGTCGGCAATTTGGAGTTTTGCACGTATCTTATGCGAATGAACCGAATCGTTATTCTGTTTTACTTCTGAAACCACAACAACCTCCCCTTCAAATATCTCTCTTAGATCATCATAAGAGTATTTTCTATCTTTTCCAAAATGAAAATCATAACCAACAACAATCTTTTGAAGTTTTGGAAATGTTCTCTTTAAAAAAGCTACGAACTCCTCACCATTAAGATGACGAATATCATCTAGCTCAAGCCGCAGTATCTTATGATCTGTATATTTTTGACGAAAAAGATTAGGTGTAAGGTTTGCATACCCTGTCTCTATAACGACAATAGTCCCCTGTTCATCTAACTCACTAAACAGAGCCTGGTGCCCAATATGCATACCATCAAATCCACCAATAGCTATGGATGTGCTCTCTTTCATCACTACCTCTAAATCTAAATGTCACTTTCATGCATTATAGTATATATATTACAGATAATCAATAGCAGCTAACTCTCTTTTTGAAAATAGTAACACCACTCTTGATTTCCCTCTTTACCACTAAGCTGTGATGGGGATTTTACTATCAATTTCCAATTTTTCAATGCAGTAGCATCTTCAAACTTTTGCATAGCACGCTCTATGGCTTTTTTATCAACTACGACACCATTTTTATCACGTTTGACCTCACGTCCAACTTCAAACTGCGGTTTAAAGAGTAAAATTATATCACGACTTCCGACTCTATCAACATCATCTAAAATATTAAGCAGTGAGATAAAAGCGACATCACTCACAATCAACTCAAATGGCTCATCAGTAACAAATTTACGAATATCACACCCCTCGTAAACTCTCACGCAACTATCCTCACGCAAGGAGTGGTGCAGCTGATCATGTCCAACATCAACACAACTCACCTCACGCACACCTCGCTCAAGTAAAACCTGCGTGAAGCCTCCCGTAGAAGAGCCAATATCCAAAGCTCTTTTATCACTAACATCAAGTCCAATCTCATCTAAAAAGTAAAGCAGTTTATAGGCTGCACGTGAGACATAGCTCTTATGCTCTGCAATCACAACTGCATCACCCTCTTCTACTTTAAATGATGGTTTTTTTATCACCTTTTCATTGAGCGTTACAAGCCCATCTTTAATGATCTGCTGTGCCTTGTTACGACTCTCACAAAACCCTTTTTCTACAAGATAGGTATCAAGACGCATTAGGCAGCACAGTGAGTAATCTCTTTGAGATTCTCTTTCTCTTTTGTATATGTTTTGTAAAGATCATAAGCATTTTGCAAATTCATCCAAAATTGTGGAGTCGTTCCAAAATACTCTGCAAGTTTTAGAGCCATAAGCGGTGTGATACCTCTTTTTTCATTATAGAGTTCACTTAAAGTCTTTATGCCGACTTTTAAATCTTTTGAGAGTCTAGCCTGCGTGAGCCCAAGAGGTTTTACAAACTCCTCTCTTAAAATCACACCAGGGTGTGTACTTGGTCGTATTGTAGTCATATTGTCACTCCTTATTTATGATAATCATCTATATAGACATCATAAGCATTTGAATCTTCAAAACGAAAAATCACTCGAAACTGTTCATTAATTCTAATGCTGCAAAAACCTTTTAAATCACCTTTTAAATGCTCAAACCTGTTTGAAGGCGGTATTCGTAAATCACTCTCATCAAATGCAGCGTGCAACATATCGAGTTTTCTTTTGCCAATTTTATTTACAGCCGCAGAAAACTTCTTAGAATGTTTCCCATCAAAGAGTGTCTGCGTTAATTTACACTTAAAAGATTTTATCATATTGATATATTATCACAATACGATAAGTTAGTCAATATCTCTACCTCTCACGCAACCATCCCTCGCATCTCATCTTCAGTAAGAGTCTTGACTCCAAGAGTCACCGCTTTATCATACTTACTGCCGGCATCTTCACCATAGATAAGATAGTCTGTCTTTTTACTGACACTGCCACTCACCTTCGCACCTAAAGACTCGAGCATCTCTTTTATCTTACCACGTGACTCACTCATTGTTCCCGTGAGTACAACTGTTTTGCCTTTAAAAGGGTTCTCTTTGGCTTCGGCTTTTTTCTGTGGAGCTGTTGGTGTCAGTGTCGCTTCAAGTTTTGTAACGGTCTCAAGATTTACCCGTAAAAACTCCAAGTAGCTCTCCGCCATCTCATCACCAATGCCATCAATAGCAACAAGAGCCTCTTTAGTAGCCTCTTTGTAGCCAAGTCCAAAGGCCTCTGCTATCATTTTAGAAGCCACTTCACCAATATGCTCAATCCCCAAAGCATTGATAAAGCGCCACAGCTCACACCCTTTGACACTCTCTATGGAGTTTAAAAGATTTTGTGCTTTTTTCTCTTTAAAGCCCTCTAATGTCAAAAGTTTTTCCATAGTTAAGCTAAAGAGATCAAGCACACTTTTTACCAATCCTGAAGTAAAAAGCTGTTCAACTATCTTAATGCCGAGTCCATCGATATTGAGACACTGTTTTGAAGCAAAATAGATGATGGAATTAACAACACGCGCTTCACACTCAAGATTTTGACACTTGATAAGCACCTCTTCTTGCAACAACTCACTACCACAGACAGGACACGCTTTTGGACGCTCTACTTTGACCTCATCACCACTACGCTCTTGCGTGAGGACTTTTACTATCTTAGGTATAACATCACCACTGCGAAGAATAATTACTTTATCCCCTATGCGAATATCCATACGCTCTATCTCATCAAAATTATGCAGTGTTGCACGCTCAACGACAGCACCGTCAATATCGGTCGGCTCAACAATGGCAACTGGTGTCACAACTCCAGTACGTCCGACTTGTAAAATAATATCTTTGAGCGTCGTTATCTTCTCAACCGCAGGAAATTTATAGGCAACTGCCCAACGAGGAACTTTTACTGTATAGCCCATATCTATCTGCGCAGCTATCTCATTGACCTTGACAACCATACCATCAAGCATCATAGGGTAACTCTCACGCTCAAGCTTCATCTGCTCATAAATAGCCTCTATCTCATCATACCCTTGCGTGAGAGCTCGTAGAGGTGGCTTTCTAAATCCAAGATTGTAGATATACTCCATACGCTCACTCAAACGTTTATGCTCTAACTCATTAACACCTAAACCATATGGCAAAAAGACAAGGTTGCGTGAGGCAGTTATCTTTGGATCGAGCTGACGCAGACTTCCTGCTGCTGCATTTCTAGGGTTTGAAAAAGGTGCCTCTCCCTTTTTAATACGCTCTTTGTTAATCTTCTCAAACTCATCTTTAAAGATAACAACCTCACCACGAATTTCAATCAAACCTTTATGCTCAATAGTAAGCGGAATTGTACGAATCGTCTTTACATTTTGGGTAATGAGCTCACCGACACTCCCATCACCTCGGGTAATCCCCTCACGCAACTCACCATTCTCATAGACAAGATTGAGACTTGCGCCATCATACTTAGGCTCACAGTAAAATGTCACATTGCTATCGAGTCTATAGGTTTTTTCCAGCCACTTTTTAAGACCTTCAGCATCAAAGATATCCTCTAATGACCACATACGTGAGAGATGTTTTTCTTTGACAAATCCATCACTGACAACATCACCGACTCTTTGTGTTGGAGAGTCACTTAAAATATCTTGCGGATGTGCCTCTTCATACGCTACTACCTTATGATAGAGCTTATCATACTCTTCATCTGTTGTAATGGCATCATCCAAAACATAGTAGTGATATGCCCATAGATTTAATTTTTCTACCGCTTCTTTATACTCATCAAAATTCATAAATATATTTTACCTTTTTTAAACTTTTGTATGCAACCAATTTTTCTTGGAGTAGATATAC
>Ga0256828_1000287_pt1 | contig 35184 bp, 38 predicted proteins | sample CV88metaG_FD_185993 | JGI IMG/M metagenome (GOLD analysis project Ga0256828, IMG submission 185993) | Hydrothermal vent microbial communities from East Pacific Rise, Pacific Ocean - CV88 | ecosystem: Environmental > Aquatic > Marine > Hydrothermal vents | place: Pacific Ocean: East Pacific Rise...
GTCTTATAAATGAAACAGTGATTTATATAAAAAGTATAGGATTAAAGATAAAAGTTTGATTTTTAAATAACTAAGTATCCCCATCAGTATATCTAAACATTGTCAAAAAGTGATTAAGTGCCGTGTTTACGGGCTTTGTAGATGGTGCGGATGAGAGGACTCGAACCTCCACACCGTTAGGCACCAGATCCTAAGTCTGGCGTGTCTACCAATTCCACCACATCCGCATAAAAAGGTGGTACACCCGTCAGGATTCGAACCTGAGACCGCCCGCTTAGAAGGCGGGTGCTCTATCCAGCTGAGCTACGAGTGCATCATAAAAGTGTAACATAAAAATCTTTAAAAACAACATCAATCTGTGGTACGCTAGAGAGGAGTCGAACCCCTAACCCTCAGATCCGAAGTCTGATGCTCTATCCAATTGAGCTACTAGCGCTCAAGAGTAGGCTTCAAATCAATAATGGGGTAGGCGACGGGACTCGAACCCGCGACAACCAGTGCCACAAACTGGCGCTCTACCAACTGAACTACGCCTACCATCAAGTTGTTTTATTAAACATTTTAAATTTCAAATAACATGGTCGGAGTGAAAGGACTCGAACCTTCGACCCCCTGGTCCCAAACCAGGTGCGCTACCAGACTGCGCTACACTCCGTCACCGTTGAATTGGAGTGTAATTATAGTCAAACTTAAATTATTTGTCAAGAGTTTTTTTAAAATTTTATGATTTTTTTCTATTTTTTTACTATAATATAACCAAATATATCAAAAAAAGGGAAAAAATTATGGCAAAAGCACATTTTAGTCGTATAGGTTTTATTCTTGCTGCTGCTGGAGCAGCTGTTGGGCTTGGTAATATATGGAAATTTCCTTATATTACAGGTATCTATGGAGGTGGAGCATTTGTATCTATCTATCTTATCACTGTTTTATTGATAGGGTTTTCTCTACTTGCTGGTGAGATGATGGTTGGATATAAAGGTGGTAAAGATGCTGTAAGTAGTTTTGAGATAGTAGCACCTAAAGGGCAAAAGGGGTGGAAATATGCTGGATTTATGCTCTTTAGTGGTCTATTGATTATGACTTTTTACTCTGTTGTTATCGGTTGGATATTTCACTATATCTACCTTTCTGTTACAAACAATCTTCCAACAACTATGGATATAGCAGATACTACATTTAACAATCTGGTTCAAATATCACCTATCACATCTACAATATGGCACTTTTTAGCTACTGTTTTTGTAGCTGTTGTATTGATGGGAGGGATAAAAGCAGGGATAGAAAAAGCCAATCTTATCCTTATGCCTCTGCTTCTTCTTATACTTGGTGGATTGTTGATATATGCTACAAATTTTGATGGATTTCATAAAGCGTTAGTTTTTATGTTTGAGCCTGATTGGAGTAAAATCAACTCTGAAGCGATAGTAAGAGCCGTTGGACACGCCTTTTTTACTCTATCTATCGGTATAGGAACAATGGTAACTTATGCTGGTTCTATGAGCAAAGAGCAGTCACTTTTTAAGGCTGCTATGTGGGTAATGGTACTTGATACTCTTATCGCACTTATAGCTGGTGTTATGATATATAGTTTTATCTTTGAGTATGGTGCTGAGGCTGGGAAAGGTCCTGGTTTGGTATTTAAAACTCTACCTGTGATACTTACAAATATGGGAACTACGGGGATAGTGATTGCTATCATCTTCTTTATCGCTTTGGCTTTTGCTGGATTGACATCTGCTATATCACTAACAGAGCCTTCTGTTGAGTATTTTATACAGAGATTTAACTGGAGTAGAAAAAAATCTATCATTATCAACACATCTTTATATTTTATCGTTGGTGTTGGGGCTATATTGAGTTATACAACAGCTTACGGTTCAACATTTAGTATAGGAGATAAGCCTCTATTTGATGCTATCGAATTTACAACAGACTCTATACTTCTACCATTGGGTGGATTGGCTATCGCTATATTTGTAGGGTATATCTTGAGTGATGAAGATAGAAAAGAGATACTACAAGATAGAGTAAATCCAAAGGTTTATCAAGTTTGGCTATTTAGCCTTAGATATGTAGCACCACTTGCTATTGTATTTATGATGTTAAACAATTTTGGAATTATAAAAATCTAAACCTTTAAACCAAAATCGATATATGATTTTGGTTTAAAATCCACTATTTGGGTCAAATCCAAAGCTTGGCATAGAGAAGTTTTGAGTTGAAAAATTTGGATCTATGTAGCCATATTGAGCCGATTTACTTCTTAGCATAGTTATATCCATCTTAGGGTCTATCCCCTTAGGACATACAGCACTACACTCTCCACACAAAGTACAATCCCATATACCGTTGCTCTGAATATCGTCAATGATACTCTTATCATCACCCTCTCTTTTATCTGCTACATATCGGTAGGCACGACTTAAGGCAAATGGTCCTAAAAAGTCTGGATTGATAGCCAATACAGGACAAGCAGAGTAACAACTATCACACAATATACAATCACTCTGTCTCTCAACCAACTTCTCATCTTTAGAGTTTAATGTAACTTGATTGTAGTTATGTAGATAACTATTTGATATGAGTAACTTATCTTTAGGCTCTGACTTATCTACTTTCAAATCTCTCAATACTCTATGATAGTTAAGAGGCTCTATAAAATCACCATCTACTATCTTATATGAACATGCTAACACCTCTTTACCATTTACCCTAACAGCACAAGCACCACAAACTGCTGATTTACACCCTGAGGCAAATGTCAAAGAGGCATCACTCTCCTCTTTTATCTCATAGAGTGCCTGAAGAAGAGTCACAGCCCTATCTATACTAAACTCAACTACTTTTTTATCTCTTTTTATACTGATTTTCACTACTCTGCTCTCCAAGAAATATTTGTATGTTTGGTATAGTCATCACTCATAGATGGGTAATCCTTACGGTAGTGAGCACCTCTACTCTCCTCTCTTGCTAAAGCAGATGAGATTATAGCAGGAGCTAGAGCTAAAGCGTTGTATAGTTCGAGATACTCTACTAGATTTTGGTTATGTTTTAAAGCTTTATCTGAGATACCACTATTTGACAACTCAACCTGAAGTAACATAACTCTATCTAAAGCATCACTTAAACTATCCCCATCTCTTATAATCCCAACACTCTCATACATCAACCTACCCAAATCGGCTCTTTTTTTATAGATATTACAACTTTGTTGCTCAAGTATCTTATCTATAAAACGGTTTGCTTTTATCTCGTGAGAAATCCCTATCTCTATATCACTATCGATACTCTTAGCATACTCATAACTACTCTGGGCTACATCATTAGCAAAGGCTACTATCTCTAAAAGAGAGTTACCTCCTAATCTATTTGCTCCGTGTATTTTAGCATTGCTACACTCACCTATGGCAAAGCACCCTTTGATACCATTTACCATAAATTTATCATCAACATCAACTCCACCCATACTATAATGTGCGACTGGTTTTATAGGTATAAGCTCTTTAGCTGGGTCTATCCCCTCGTGAAGCTTACAAAGCTCCATCTCTTGAGGAAGTAGCTCATAGAGTTTCTCCTCTCCTAAGTGTCTAACATCAAGATAGACATCAACACCTTTTTGTATCTCATCAAATATAGCTCTAGCAACCTCATCTCTAGGGGCTAACTCATCTACAAATCTATCTCCATTGGCATTTACTAGATATCCACCCTCTCCTCTAGCACTCTCACTAACTAAGATTGAAGAGCCTTTGAGTGCTGTTGGGTGAAACTGGATAAACTCCATATCACTAATAACCCCACCTGCTCTAAGCACAGATGCTATACCATCACCAACTACACCATACGCATTGGTTGTATAACCATCATATATACCAGCATATCCACCTGTTGCTAAGATGATAGATTTGGACTCTATCACTCTCACCTGTCCATTGGCTATATCCCAAAACAAAGCACCTTTAGCAACACCAGACTCTACGATAATATCAAGTAGATAATACTCACTGATAAACTCAACTCCTGCTCTGTTGGCACTATCATATAGAGTATGAAGCAGTTTCAAACCTGTATAGTCTTGAGCATAACAGGCTCTTTTATGTGATGCTCCACCCAATTTTCTCTGAGCTATACTTCCTATGGCACTATTGGCTTCATCTATACGAGAGAACGGCACACCCAAACTCTCAAGCCACTCAATAGTAGATGTAGCATTAGAACACATTCTCTTAACCATACCATCATCACAAAGCCCTTTTGCTGAGATGATAGTATCTTTGATATGTGCCTCTACACTATCATCTTTATCGATATTGCCCAAAGCTACATTGATACCACCTTGAGCCATAGAGGTTTGGGCATTTGTTGGATAGTGTTTTGTTACAACAGCCACTTTAGCACCCAACTCTTTAGCTTTTAGTGCTGTACTTATCCCTGCTCCACCTGAACCGATAATTAAAACATCTAAATCCATTCTGTCTCTTTAACAAAATTTTTTATATGCTCGATAATAGTACCCATCAACCTCTCTCTAGCCTCTATACTTGTCCAAGCGATATGTGGTGTTATGAGTAGTCTATCTTTATGCTCTACTTTCATCAAAGGGTTATCCAACTCTATCGGCTCAGTTGCTAAAACATCAATACCTGCGTATATCTCTCTACGGTTAAGCTCATAGGCTAAATCTGTCTCATTGATGATACCACCTCTACCGAGATTTAACAAGATAGCTCTATCTTTTAAGAGTGGTAAGTTTGTATCATTGATTAGATTTAGAGTATTATCATTTAGAGGTGCGTGGATAGATACTATATCTGAACTCTTTAGTAACTCATCAAGCTCAACTCTCTTATACTCATCATTATCATTTGCTCCTGATGTAGAGTAGTAGCTAACCTCTGCTCCAAAGCTAGATGCCACTTTAGCAACCTCTTTTCCAATCGTACCCAAACCGATAATACCCCATCTCTTACCAGATACTTCAAAGAAAGGGTGAGATAAATCTGTAAAGATACCAGATAGACTCCAGAGTTGAGACTCGACGATATTATCATAATATTTTAAATGCTCTAAGAGATAAAAAAGCATAGCAAAAGTGTGCTGTACCACAGATGGTGTTGAGTATCCTGAGACATTCTTCACCTCTATGCCAAGCTCTTTTGCTCCATCTAAATCTATGTTATTCATACCTGTTGCTGCGATACAGACAAGTCTTAGATTTCGAGTCTTCTCCATCACATCTTTTGTAAGTACCACTTTATTAGATATGACTATATGGGCATTTTCAATACGACTCAATGTCTCACTAGGACGAGTATTGGCATACTCTATCACATCTCCAATCTCTCTTAGAGGCTCTATATTTAAATCCCCACCTAGTGTCTCTCTATCCAATATCACTATCTCTAATCGCATCAGATACTCCTTGTGATTAGTTATCTTCTATACTCTCTACCATCTCAGTAGCTCTACGCTTAGCACTCTCAACATCATCATCAAGTACCAGACTAACAGCCATTCTTCTACCTATATGTGACTCTGGCTTACCAAATACCCTTACAAAACTATTGGCACTAAATAGATTATCTGGTATAGTCAATGTTGGATTATGACTCTCATTTTTAGCCTTATATGCTCCACAAGCACCATCACCATAATATGTAAAATCAAGTGGCAAACCAAGAACAGCTCTAACATGTAGAGCAAACTCACTCTGACTTTGAGTGATAAGTGTAACCATACCTGTATCGTGTGGTCGTGGACTAAGTTCAGAGAAATATACCTCATCACCTTTTACAAAGAACTCCACACCAAATATACCTCTACCACCTAAACCATCTGTAACAGATTTTGCTATCTCTTGAGCTTTACTTAGTGCCACTTCACTCATAGGCATAGGTTGCCACGAAAGGATAAAGTCACCATCTTGTTGGATATGTCCTATCGGCTTACAAAAAACTGTACCTGTCTCATTACGAACAGTAAGAAGTGTTATCTCATAATCAAACTTGATAAACTCTTCAACAATCAACTCACTAGCATCACCTCTAGCCTCTTTTGCTATCTCCCAAGAGTTCTCTATATCATCTGGACTCTTTGCGATACTTTGACCATGTCCTGAGCTACTCATAACAGGCTTGATAACACACGGATAACCTATCTTCTCTCCAGCCTCTTTCAACTCTTCAAGGGTAGATACAAATTGATAATTACTAGTTTTTAACCCCAACTCTTCTGAAGCAAATACACGGATATTTTTTCTATTCATAGTCTTATTGACAGCTTCAGCATTAGGAATTACATGAAATCCTCTTCTCTCAGCCTCAAAAAGTGCCGAGATAGAGATAGCTTCAACCTCAGGCAAGATATAAGTTGGCTTCTCTCTCTCTATAATCTCAAGAACAGCCTCTTCATCTCTCATATCAATAGCATAGCTTCTATTGGCAACTAAGTGTGCTGGAGCATTTTCATACTTATCAACTGCGATAACTTCGATACCCAATCTCTGTGCTTCGATAGCTACCTCTTTACCAAGCTCACCAGAACCAAGTAGCATAATCTTAATAGACTCTTTTTGTAGTGGAGTAGTAAATACCATAAATAACCTTTTGTAGTAATATTGAGTTATTTATATTTTAGCAAAATAAATTAGAATTTACAATGATTTAAGTAGTTAGGATAGATAAAAACAGAGCAAAAGCTCTGTCTAGTAGATGATTAGAGTCTAGACTCATATCTTCTAAGCATGAAAAGTTTTTTAAGGATTTTCTTGCGTGTAGCAATCTTCTCTTTCTTTCTCTTCTCAGTTTTTGTCTCATAGTGTTGTCTAGCTCTAGCTTCAGTAACGATTAGGTTTCTATCGCACTGTCTTTTAAACTTTCTATAAGCATCATCAAAAGAGTCTCTTGAAGTAACTTTAATTCCTGGCATCGCAATTCACCCCCTTTCTATTGAGTATTCTTCACTCTTGAAGTACAATAATTTAGCCGTGAATTATACCCATATAAGATTAAATATAGATAAATATAGCATATTGTTAATATTTTGTAACCTTTCTAAGTTATACTCTATAAAACTAAAAAAGGATAGAGAATATGAAAGTAAATTTTGGAGCATACTCACTAAAAATACATGAGTTAGACAACAAATTATCGGTTCAAGTGAGTTCAGAGCTTGGTGAAATAGAGATGATAGATAATCAACATCGCTCTTATGATTTTCCCAATGGAATATGTTTTAGAGTAAAAGATATAGATAGCCAAATTGAACCTAAAGGTTTAAAAAGATTTTCATTTGGAGAATATACATTTATATTGGGGATAAATTATAGTGGCGAGCTGTTTCTATTTCATAGTGTCAAGTTATATATCAGTAAAAAACTTATTGAAGGAAAAAATACTTTAACTTTAGCATTTTTAACAGAACCAAAAATGTAACTGCTTTTAGTTCAATTATAGAGAGTTAAGCCTCTCTATAAAAAGAGGATTTTACTCCTCTTCTACTGCTTGAATTTTCACATTATCAGGATTTATCATACCTGTACCAACAGGGATTAGACGACCTATAACAACATTCTCTTTCAAGTCTTCTAGTTTATCTACGGTTCCAGCAATAGATGCTGAAGTAAGAACTTTTGTTGTATCTTGGAATGATGCTGCTGAGATGATAGAGTCAGCTCCAACAGCACTTCTTGTGATACCTACAAGTAGTGGTTCTGCGATAGCTGGTTCACCACCTAAAGAGATAATTCTCTCATTCTCTTCTTGGAATTTACGACGAGATACGATATCTCCTGCGATAAATTTACTATCACCATTTTCAACAATCTTAACTTGTCTCATCATCTGTGAAGTTACAATCTCGATGTGTTTATCTGAGATATTAACCCCTTGACGACGATAAACTTTTTGTACTTCAGATACGATATACTCATAAAGAGCCTTCTCACCAAGTGCTGAAAGGATATCGTGGCTTGATACTGTACCATCTGTTAGTTTTTCACCAGCGTGAACATACTCTCCAGTGTGTACAAGAACAGTTTTATTTTTATCTACAAACTGCTCTGTTTTTTGTCCATTATCACCAGTGATTTCTAATCTTTGCTTACCTCTTAGAGGTTTACCAAAGCTTACAACACCATCAATTGGAGCAATCAGTGCTATATCTTTAGGTCTTCTAGCTTCAAATAGTTCACTAACTCTTGGAAGACCCCCAGTAATATCGCTTGATGTGATAGCTGCTTTTGGAGTTTTTGCCAAAATATCAGCAATACTTACATTATCACCATCTTTTACAAACAGAATACTTTTTGGGTCAAGTTGATATCTAATAACATCTCCACTCTCTGTTGCTAGAATGATAGATGGTTTATAACTAGCTGGAATATACTCATTTAGCTCCAGTCTTGCCTCACCTGTAAGCTCATCAAACTGCTCAATTACAGTAACACCAGCTATGATATCTTCAAATTTAATCACACCTTTTTGCTCAGCAATGATTGGGTCAGAGTATGGGTCCCACTCAGCAATTACAACTTGTGTTGTACTCTCTGGAGCAGAGATAACATCACCCTTAGATACAATACTATCAGCATCTATCTGAACGATAGAACCTCTAGAGATATAGTGTCTAGCAGCCTCTCTATCATTCTCATCAACGATAACAGCAAACAGCCCTTTCTCATCTACAACAGTACCAGCATTAAACCCTTCTGTTGGTTTAAGATAATCACCCTCAAGTAGGAAGAATTTAACTCTACCTTTAGATTCTGCTGTTACAGATTGAGTAACAGGCGCACCATCTTCAACTTTTAGCTCACTAGCAAATGGGATACGAGTAGGAACTGACCAACCCTCTTTGATAACCTCAACGATAGAGTCTCCAGCACTTACACTATCACCATCATTTAGTGGTAAGAATAGTTTTCCATCAAGCTTACCAGCAACACCAGCTAACTCATTAGATTTAGCAACTTCAGATTTTCTAAGATTATATTTAACCTCATCGGCTTTATCTGATTTTACAGATACGATAATCTCATCGTGAGTTACTTGAACAGACACTTTACCACTTGCTACGGCTTTAATTTTTGGTTCAACCAAAAGTACACCAGCATTTCTTCTGTTTGATACGATTAACTGCCCATCTGTATTTTTAAATACTGATAAGTTATAGTATCTTACAAAACCTTCTTTTGTAGCGATAACTTGTCTATCCTCTCTACCTGCTGTTGCTGTACCACCTGTGTGGAATGTTCTCAAAGTAAGCTGAGTACCTGGTTCACCGATAGATTGAGCAGCGATAACTCCTACTGCTTCACCTGGTTTTACAAGTTTATTATCAGCCATATTTAGCCCATAACACTTAGCACAGATACCTTTTTGTGCTTTACAAGTTGATGGTGCTCTCATCACAACAGACCTAACACCAGCATCTTGAATAGTTGAAGCTATCTCTTCATCTACCAAAGTACCTTCACTAGCTAAAACCTCATTTGTAATAGGGTCGATAACATCACTAGCAAGAACTCTACCATAAATTCTATCTGCTAATGGTTCAATCATCTCATTACCCTCAACGATATCAGAAACCTCTACACCCTCGTGAGTTCCACAATCACTCATAGAGATTTTAACATTTTGAGCAACATCGATAAGCTTTCTTGTCAAGTATCCAGCATTGGCTGTTTTTAAGGCTGTATCGGCAAGCCCTTTTCTAGCTCCGTGAGTTGAGATGAAGTACTCAAGAACATTTAGCCCTTCACGGAAGTTAGAAGTAATTGGTGTTTCAATAATCGCACCTGTTGATCTAGCCATCAATCCCCTCATACCAGAGAGCTGTCTAATCTGAGCCGCACTACCTCTAGCCCCAGAGTCTGCCATCATATGAACAGAGTTAAATCCGTTTTTATCTTCACGGATAAGTTTCATCAATGTATCAGCAACATTACTGTTAGCATCAGTCCAGATATCAATAATTTTATTGTATCTCTCTTGGTCTGTAACCAAACCAGCACCAAACTGTCTTTGGATATCTTTAACTGCCTCTTTAGCCTCAGCTACAATCTCATACTTCTCTTTTGGAATTTTAATATCATCAATAGAGATAGAAACTCCAACTTTTGTAGCGTACTTAAATCCCATATCTTTTAAGTTATCCAAGAACCCAGCAGTTTGAGAAACACCACCCTCTTTATAGATATAATCAACCAAAGCACCAATATCTTTTTTCTTTAGAACTTTATTCCAATATTTTTGTGGTACATAATCAGGTATGATAGATTTTAGTATCAATCTACCTGCTGTTGATTTAGTTATTTGTCCATCTATAACTGTTCTGATACGAGCATTTAAATCAAGTGCTTGTTGTTCAAAAGCAATCTCAACCTCGTCCATATTGGCAAACAGTTTATTCTCACCTTTTACACCATCTTTTTCAAGAGTTAGGTAGTATAGTCCTAAAATCATATCCTGAGACGGTACAGCAATCGCTTTACCTGATGCTGGAAGCAAAATGTTCATAGATGCCAACATCAAAATCTTAGCTTCAGCAACTGCCTCATCTGATAGTGGTACATGCACAGCCATCTGGTCACCATCGAAATCGGCATTAAACGCAGCACAAACAAGTGGGTGAAGTTGGATAGCTTTACCCTCTATCAATCTTGGGTGGAATGCCTGAATTGATAGTTTGTGAAGTGTTGGCGCACGGTTTAGAAGAACTGGATAGTTATCAACTACCTCTTCTAGACACTCCCAAACTTCATTCTCTTGTTTTTCTATCATCTTTTTAGCTTGTTTCAAAGTTGTAGCATAACCTTTCTCTTCAAGTTTAGCCATAAGATGTGGTTTAAATAGTTCAATAGCCATCTTCTTAGGTAATCCACACTGATCCATTCTCAAATCTGGACCAACAACGATAACAGAACGCCCAGAGAAATCAACCCTTTTACCAAGTAGGTTTTGTCTAAAACGCCCCTGCTTACCTTTGATAATCTCAGATAGTGATTTAAGAGGTCTTTTATTCGCACCTTTTACAGCATTACCTCTTCTACCATTATCAAATAGAGCATCAACTGCCTCTTGAAGCATTCTTTTTTCGTTTCTAACGATAATCTCAGGAGCATCAAGCTCTACTAGTTTTTTAAGTCTTTGGTTTCTGTTGATAACTCTTCTATAAAGGTCATTTACATCACTAACAGCGAACTTACCACCATCTAAGCTTACAAGTGGTCTCAAATCTGGTGGAAGAACAGGAAGTTTTGTAAGCATCATCCACTCTGGTCTATTTCCTGAGTGAAGGAATGCTTCAATAACTTTCAATCTCTTAACAATAGTTTTTCTCTTAGCTTCAGATTTTGTAGCTTGTATCTCCTCTTTTAAAGAGGCAAACATATCTACTAAATCAAGGTCAGCAAGTAACTCTTGAACTATCTCACCACCCATTCTAGCATCAAGTCCAGTATCTGAGTATCTTTGATATATCTGCTGATACTGCTCTTCATTAAGAACATCATACTTTTTAACTGGATTTAACCCTTCACTATCATAACAAGCTTCACCAGCTGTTTTAACGATATATGCCTCATAGTAAAGAACTCTCTCTAAGTCTTTCATCTTTACACCAAGAAGTGTACCGATACGAGATGGCAATGAGCTTACATACCAGATGTGTGCTACTGGTGCGATAAGGTCGATATGTCCCATTCTTGTTCTTCTAACTTTAGATGTAGTTACTTCAACACCACACTTTTCACAAACTACACCTTTATATCTCATCTTTTTGTATTTACCACAAAGACACTCATAGTCTCTAATTGGTCCAAAAATCTTAGCACAGAAAAGCCCATCTCTCTCAGGCTTTAGTGTTCTATAATTGATAGTTTCGGGCTTTTTAACTTCACCATAACTCCACGAAAGTACCTTCTCAGGACTAGCAACTCTTAACTGAAGTGCTGCTATATCATTTGGTCTATCTTCACTGTTCAAATCAACAGGTACTAAATTTTCTAAAAAATCACTCATCATCGCCCTCCACATCTTTTTTACTCTCAAATAACTCTACATCCATACCAAGTGCTTGAAGCTCTTTTGTAAGTACGAACATAGTCTCTGGTACACCTGATTCTGGCACACTCTCACCTCTAGTTAAGGCTCTATAAGCTCTACCTCTACCTTCAACATCATCTGATTTGATAGTTAGCATCTCTTTTAGAACATGTGAAGCACCATAAGCCTCCAATGCCCAAACTTCCATCTCTCCAAATCTCTGTCCACCAAATAGTGCTTTACCACCAACTGGTTGTTGAGTAACAAGAGAGTAAGGTCCTGTACTTCTTGCGTGAACTTTTTCATCAACTAAGTGGTGAAGTTTTAGCATATACATATAACCAACATTTACACGCTCTAACATTCTCTCACCTGTCTTACCATCATAAAGTACAGTCTTACCATCACTATCAATTTTTGCCAATTCAAACAGTTTATCAAACTCTGCTTGGTTAGCACCCTCAAATACAGGAGCAGCAAATCTAACACCCTTACTCCAATCTCTACCATACTGAAGTAACTCTTCATCACTCATAGCCTCAAGAGTCTCTTTAGCATTCATAAGTTTTGCTACATCAGCTATCTCCATCATCTTAGCTCTAAGCTCTTGGATAAAGTTTTCTGTTTGATTTTCAAACATCTCTTGGATTTGCTCACCCAATCTCTTACCAACAAGCCCCAAGTGAACTTCAAGTATCTGCCCAATGTTCATACGAGAAGGTACCCCTAGAGGGTTAAGGATAATCTCAACAGGTCTTCCATCTTCCATATATGGCATATCTATCTCTGGAACAATGTTTGAAACGATACCTTTGTTTCCGTGACGACCAGCCATCTTATCACCAACTCTTAGCTTTCTCTTTGTAGCTACATAAATCTTAACAAGCTTTGTTACACCTGAAGGTAAGATATCATCTTTTTCTAAGATAGATAGTTTCTCTTCAAGTTCAGCTTTAAGTTTTTTCTTCTGTTTTAAGAAGTAGTTTTTCATAGACTCATACTCATTTTGTACTTCATCTGAGTATGATTGAACTACTGTTCTAAGAGCAAATCTGTTAATACCTTTTATATTTTCAGCACTAACTCTACTACCAGCTTTATATTCAACATCGGCAATCTCTACATCTTTTACCAAATCTTGAGTTGATAGATAGTGAGCAATTCTCAATAACTCTTCTCTATCTATCATAAGAAGTTTATCGTGATGCTCTGCTTCTAATCTATTTTTCTCTTCTTCATAGGCTTGGATTGCTCTAGCATCTTTCTCATAACCTTTTTTTGTAAACACCTTAATATCTACAACTACACCCTCCATAGATGCTGGACAGTATAGAGATTTATTTACAACATGACCTGCTTTTTCTCCAAAGATAGCACGAAGAAGTCTCTCTTCAGGAGTTGGTTTAATCTCACCTTTTGGTGAAACTTTACCTACTAAAATCATACCTGGTTTTACATAAGTACCGATACGAACAATACCACTCTCATCAAGGTGAAGTAACTCATCTTCACGGATATTTGGGATATCTCTTGTTATCTCTTCTGTTCCGTGCTTAAGCTCTCTAGCCTCTATCTCTTTCTCATAAGTGTGAACCGATGTAAATGTATCTTCTCTTAAGATTTTCTCTGAGATGATGATAGCATCTTCGTAGTTATATCCATACCACGGCATAAAGGCAACCATCATATTTTTACCGATAGCCAACTCACCTTGATCCATATTGGCACCATCAGCAATAATTTGACCAGCTTCAACCTCTTCACCCATCTTAACGATAGGAGTTTGAGAGAAAGTTGTATTTTGGTTTGTTCTCATATTCTTCTCAAGTGGATAGTGGTCGATAAATACACCATTATCATCTTCACCTAAGATATAGATATTTTTCGCATCAACTTTTTCAATACGCCCTGCTCTCTTAGCCTTTACAGCCTCCCACGCATCTCTAGCTACGATAGCCTCCATACCTGTACCAACAACTGGAGCATCTGTTCTAAGAAGTGGAACTGCTTGTCGTTGCATGTTTGAACCCATCAAAGCACGGTTAGCATCATCGTGTTCCAAGAATGGAATAAGTGCTGCTGCTGAACCTGAAATCATAAGAGGTGAAATATCTATCAAATCAACTCTTGCTCTATCATTAAGCTCAATATTTCCGTTAAGTCTTGTCTCAATCAAATCCTCAACAATATAACCATTCTCATCAAGCTTAGTTGATGCTGGAGCGATACACTTATCCTCTTCTTGAGTAGCTGTTACATAGATAATCTCATCTGTAACTTTACCATCTTTTACTACTTTATAAGGTGCTTCAATAAATCCATGTTCATTAACTTTAGCATAAGTAGCCAATGTGTTGATAAGACCAATATTTTGTCCCTCTGGTGTCTCTATCGGACAGATACGCCCATAGTGAGTTGGGTGAACATCACGCACTTCAAATCCAGCTCTCTCTTTTACAAGTCCACCTTCACCAAGTGCTGAGAGTCTTCTTTTATGTGTCACCTCTGATAGAGGGTTTGTCTGATCCATAAATTGTGAAAGTTGTCCACTTGAGAAGAACTCTAATATAGTATTTGTAATCATCTTAGAGTTTATCAAATCATGTGGCATCAACTCATCTAGAGAACCTGAGATAGTTGTCATCTTATCTTTGATAGCTTTTTGCATCTTGATAAGTCCATTGTGAAGCTCATTACCAAGTAACTCACCAATAGCTCTAATTCTTCTATTTCCTAAGTGGTCTCTATCATCTATATGACCTTGACCATTTTTAACTTTGATAAGGTATTTTACAGTATTTATCAAATCTTCTGCTGTGATAACTGTTACATAATCAGGTGTATTAAGTCCCAATTTATGGTTCATCTTCATACGACCAACTTCAGTTAAATCATATCTTTCAGGGTCAAAGAAAAGCTGTCTTAAGAATGCTTTAGCAGCCTCTGGAGTCACAGGCTCACCTGGTCTCATAACTTTATATATTCTAATAGCTGAAAGTAGATTTTCATCTTCAATATCTTCTGTCTGTTTTAAAAGTCTTAAACTCTCATTATCAGCTACAAAAGCATTAATAATTGAGCTATCACTACCCTCTGCTAAATCATCTATAATTTCGATAGACTCAACACCTTGCTCTATCATCTTTTTAAGTCTATTCTCATCAAGAGCTGTAACACTATCATAAAGAACTTCACCACTCTCTTGGTCAATTACAGGTAGAGCCAAATATCTATCCATCAAGATATCAACAGGATACTCAATCCACTCCAATCCACCATCAACTAAAGCTTGTAGTTTTTTATTTGTAGTTCTTTTTCCAGCACTTAAGACAACATTTCCATCTAAATCTTTTACATCATAATCACTAACTTTAGATTTAAAATCTTCTACCTTAAATTTTGTCAAAAATCTACCATTTGAGATTTTAATCTCTTTTGTAGGATAGAATAGTTTTACAATGTCCTCTTTTGTGTAGTCTAGAGCTCTAAAAAGTATAGTTACAGGTATCTTTCTTCTTTTGTTAATTCTAGCATAAAGTATCTCTTTAGAATCATACTCAAAGTATAACCAAGAACCTCTATCAGGAATAATTTGAGCAGAATATAACTGTTTACCACCTGCTACATTTGACTCCTCTTCTTTAAAGATAACACCTGGTGAACGGTGAAGTTGATTTACGATAACTCTCTCTACACCATTAACGATAAATGATGTTCTATCTGTCATCAAAGGGATATCTCTAACAAATACTGACTGCTCTTTTATCTCTTTAGGATCTAGTTTTTCACCTGTTTTCTCATCTCTGTTCCATATAGTCAAAGAGATATTCATCTTTAAAGATACAGAGTAAGTAAGTCCTCTCTCCATACACTCTCTAACAGTATATTTTGATTTAATAATTTCAGAGTTTTTATATGAAAGAGTTAATCTGTTTTGTTGGTCATGAATTGGAAAAGCTGAACGAAATACTCTTTCAAGTATTGAAGTACTTCTATCCCTTTCACCTAACATTAGAAAATTTTCATAACTTTTTTGTTGAAGCTGTAATAAGTTTGGAATCTCTATCTCTCTTGGAGTTTTTGAGAAATCTATACGAAGTCTATTACCTGAATGCAAAGAATTTAACATATCTATCCTTAATTGGGTAAGTGTTGGTTTTTAATTAGTATCATTTAGATACACAAAGAAACTATTAGAGGAGGGTATGAAAATGTCTCCGAATAGCTTATCGGTATATCTAATAGGGGTATTTTATAGTCTATCTAGGGAAATCCCTAGATATTTGTAACTCAAAAAATCGCTAAGATTATTTAAGTTCACAAGAAGCACCAGCTTCTTCAATTTGTTTTTTAAGCTCTTCAGCTTCTTCTTTAGAAACAGCTTCTTTAAGAACTGAAGGAACATCTTCAACTGCTGCTTTAGCCTCTTTAAGACCAAGACCTGTGATTGCTCTAACAACTTTAATTGTGTTGATTTTCTTAGCACCAGCATCTGTAAGAACTACATCAAATTCTGTTTGCTCTTCAACTGCTGCTCCAGCATCAGCACCACCAGCAGCTACCACAGTAGCTTGTGCTGTTACACCAAATTTCTCTTCAAACTCTTTTACTAGCTCTGATAGTTCTAGTACAGAAAGGTTAGATATATACTCTAGTACATCTTCTTTTGTAATTGCCATTTTATATCCTTTAACAATATTTTATTTTTATAAAAAGCTTATTTAAGCTCACCTAAATATTAAGCCTCTTCAGATTCTTTTTTATCTGCTAGTGCTTGTAAACCAATAGTGAAGTTTTGAACTGGTGCGTTCCAAACATTAAGAAGCATACCAATAAGCTCATCTCTGCTAGGAAGTTTAGCCATAGCATTGATAGTCTCAAGAGACGCTACTTCACCTTCAATTAGACCAGTTTTGATACTAAAAGTATCTTTAAACTGTGTTGCTGCTTTATCTGCGATTTTACAAGGAGATATTTGACTATCACCCCAAAGAACAATATTTGTATCTTTGAAATCAACAGCTTCACAACCAGCATTATTCAAAGCGATTGCTGCTAATGTATTTTTTACAACTTTAACTTTTACATCATCTTCTCTAGCCATATTTCTAACTATCTCAAGATTTTCAACAGTCATACCTTTGTAATCACATACAATAATAGCAGCAGCCTCTTTGAACTCAGCAGTCATTTCAGCAACTAACTCTTCTTTTCTAGTTCTTGTCATTTCTTCTACTCCTTCCGACCGTCGATAGGGTGTATAAAAATACAACTCCACTATTTCTAGTAGATATATTAAGCTCTCGCCCCTATTTTCTTCAGTCTAAGATAAAAGACCTAAGTCTTATAAAGTAAAAACAACTTTTTACTTTATAAAACTTAAAAGACACAAAAAGTGTCTTTTAGTCTTATTTCATATCCATTAGCTCTGAACCATCTAATGTTAAAGATGGACTCATTGTCAATGAGATAGCAGCATTTTTGATATATCTACCTTTTGCTGAAGCTGGTTTAGCTTTGTTGATAGTCTCAACAAAAGTTTTGAAGTTCTCTTCAATTTTTTCAATATCAAAAGATATTTTACCAATACCTGCGTGAATGTTACCTTTTTTATCAACTCTAAAGTTAACTTGACCACCTTTAGCATTCTCAACAGCTTTTGCTACATCCATTGTAACTGTACCAGTTTTTGGGTTAGGCATCAAACCTTTTGGCCCAAGAATTCTTGCTACACGCCCAAGAACACCCATCATATCTGGTGTAGAGATAACGATATCAAAATCGATATTACCAGCTTGGATTTGCTCGATTAACTCATCAGAACCAACCAAATCTGCTCCAGCTGCTTTTGCTTCATCAACTTTAGCATCTTTAGCAAAAACTGCTACTCTAACATTTTTACCTGTACCATTAGGAAGAACAACTGAACCTCTAATCATCTGGTCAGCATGTCTAGGGTCAACATTTAAGTTCAATGCTATTTCTACTGTCTCATCAAACTTAGCAGATTTTAAATCTTTTAGTGTAGCCATAGCCTCTTCTACACTATATACTTTTGTCGTATCTACTTTTTTGAGTAGAGCTTCTTTTCTTTTACTTATTTTTTTTGCCATTATTTACTCCGCTTTTTATGCTCCCACATATTTTTAATCATGTGGTTGTGATTTTTTATTCAGCTATCTCAATACCCATACTTCTACAACTACCAGCTATAATTCTAGCAGCTGCTTCTTTATCTGTTGTATTCAAATCAGCTATTTTTTGCTCAACAATCTCATCTAGTTGTGCTTTTGTGATACTTCCTACTTTATTTAAAAGTGGATTATCTGTACCTTTTTTAAGTCCTGCTGCTTTTAAAATCAAATCACTCGCAGGTGGTTGTTTAGTCTCAAATGTAAAACTTCTATCACTATAAACTGTGATAATTACAGGAACTTTAAATCCCATTTTATCTTTTGTTTTTTCATTGAAAGCTTTACAAAACTCCATAATATTAACACCTCTTTGACCTAGTGCTGGTCCTACTGGTGGTGATGGGTTTGCTGACCCAGCTGGAATCATTAATTTGAACTTTTCAGCTATCTTTTTTGCCATCTGTTCTTCCTTTTAAGTAAATTTATTTGAGGCACCTTGGTGTTTAAAGTCCTAAGGCAAAGACTATACAATCTTCTCTACTTGAGTATAGAGAATTTCTACTGGTGTATTTCTACCAAAAATTGATACATTCAATTTTAACTTACCATGGTCAAGGTCATACTCTTCAACCATACCTGTAAAGTTAGCAAATGGCCCATCTATGATACGAACCATCTCACCTGTCTCAAAATCAACTTTTGGTCTAGGAGCTGTTTTATTCTCCATCTTGTCAAGAATATTTTTAATATCAGACTCAGTAAGTGGAGTTGGTGTCTTTTGTTCACCGATAAATCTAGATACTTTTGGTAAAGATTGTATCTTATGCCAAAGGTCAGTATCCAGGTCTATATGTGCAAAAGCATATCCTGAGTAGAGTGTTCTTTCAGTTATTTTTTTCTTACCATTCTTAACTTCAATAACCTCTTCAGTAGGTACAACAACTCTTTCTATTTTATCTTCTATTCCATAATCTATCGCCATCTGCTCGATAGCTTTTTTCACTGCTTGTTCACTACCTGCGTAAGTCTGTATTGCATACCATTGATAAGCCATCTTAAAATCCCTATAACACTGATGATACGATTGATGACATAACTAGGTCAACCAATGCTAAAAATATTGAAATTACTGATACCACTACGATAACAGCGACAAATGCTTGTCTAACTTGTATTTTAGTTGGAAATATTACTTTATGAAGTTCTGCTTTCGCATTTTCGATAAATACTGAAACTTTTCCCATTTTAATTACCTTTTATATGGCAGGCCAAGAGGGACTCGAACCCCCGACACCTGGTTTTGGAGACCAGTGCTCTACCAACTGAGCTATTGGCCTATAAATAAAGAGTAAAGCTTAGAGCTTCATCTCTTTATGTACAGTATGTTTTTTACACCACTTACAGTACTTTTTAAGTGCTAGTTTTTCAGTAGTGTTTCTTTTATTTTTGATTGTGTGATAGTTTCTTCTTGTACACTCTTCACAACCTAAATGAACTGTTTCTCTCATTATTTTCTCCTAAATAAGTGCTTAAGAGGCAAAGCCTCTTAAAGTGTTACTACTCAATGATTTTAGAAACAACACCAGCACCAACAGTTCTACCACCCTCACGGATAGCAAATCTTGTTCCCTCTTCAAGAGCGATTGGAGCGATAAGTTCAACATTGATTTTAACATTATCACCTGGCATAACCATTTCTGTACCTTCTTGAAGTTGAACAGAACCTGTAACATCAGTTGTACGAACATAGAACTGAGGTCTATAGTTGTTAAAGAATGGAGTATGTCTACCACCTTCTTCTTTTGTTAGTACATAAACTTCAGCTTCGAATTTTGTATGTGGTGTGATTGAACCTGGTTTACAAAGAACCATACCTCTTTGTACTTGGTCTTTAGAGATACCACGGATAAGAACACCACAGTTATCACCTGCGATACCACAATCCATCTCTTTTCTAAACATTTCAACACCAGTTACAGTTGTTTTTTGTGTGTCTTTAAGACCAACGATTTCAACATCGTCACCAACACATACTTGACCTCTATCAACTTTACCAGTTACAACAGTACCACGACCTTGGATAGTAAAGATATCTTCGATTGGCATCAAGAAGTCTTTATCTGTTTCTCTTTGTGGTTCTGGGATATACTCATCTACTTGAGCCATAAGCTCGATGATTTTTTCTGACCACTCACCGATTGTTCCAGCTTTTGCTTCTTCAAGAGCTTGGAATGCTGAACCAGCTACGATTGGAGTATCATCACCTGGGAAATCATACTCAGAAAGAAGTTCTCTTACTTCCATCTCTACAAGCTCTAGCATCTCTTCTTTATCTTCATCATCAAGTTGATCTTCTTTATTTAAGAATACAACGATATATGGAACACCTACTTGCTTAGAAAGAAGGATATGCTCTCTAGTTTGAGCCATTGGTCCATCAGTAGCAGCGATAACTAGGATAGCACCATCCATTTGAGCAGCACCTGTAATCATGTTTTTAACATAGTCAGCGTGACCTGGACAGTCAACATGAGCATAGTGTCTGTTATCTGTTTCATATTCTACGTGAGAAGTAGCGATTGTAATCCCTCTTTCTCTCTCTTCTGGAGCATTATCAATTTGATCATAATCCATCATTGCTGTTTCATTTTTTGTTGCAAGTACAGCTGTAATTGCAGCAGTTAATGTAGTTTTACCGTGGTCAACGTGACCGATAGTACCGATGTTAACATGCGGTTTTGTTCGTTCAAATTTTTCTTTAGCCATGCTTTTCTCCTAGCTTAAATGTTTTACGGATATAATTATATCCAAAAATCCTTATACCCAATACCTAATATGGACAAAACTATTACACAGTTGTAATACTTTTGTCCATACTCTCAAGAGGTGGAGCCCATAGCGAGACTTGAACTCGCGACCTCTTCCTTACCAAGGAAGTGCTCTACCCCTGAGCCATATGGGCAACTCTATTTAAAGATAACCAAATGTTCTGTATCAAGTTACATAATTTTTTAATTATGTTAATATTATTTTTATAATAAATCTGAAGCTTTTAAATGTGAAGTTGTTGTAGTTAAGTACATAATTCACACAGCTCCCAGTTTATGGAGCGGGAAACGGGACTCGAACCCGCGACCCTCAGCTTGGAAGGCTGACGCTCTAGCCAACTGAGCTATTCCCGCGTCTATGATACTTAACGATGGTGGTGAGTGGAGGATTCGAACCTCCGAAGGTAAAAACCAGCAGATTTACAGTCTGCCCTCGTTGGCCACTTGAGTAACTCACCACAATGTTTATTACTGGTCAAACACTGATATTATATGTTATGGAGCTGGTGAAGGGACTCGAACCCCCGACCTGCTGATTACAAATCAGCTGCTCTAGCCAACTGAGCTACACCAGCACCATCATTCTAAGTAGTCCTACTTAAAATGGACTCGAATTATAGTCAAAAGTTTTTTATTTGTCAAGGGTTTTTCTAAAAAAAGTTAAAAAAAAGTGTTTTTTTTGGTTTTTTTATATAAAATAGCATAAAAAAGGCTATTTTATGAAGATTTTATTAGCTCCTAGTGAGAGTAAAGTAGATGGAGGTGTTGGAGAGTTTCAATTAGATAAACTTCTTTTTAAAGAACTTCTATCTACAAGGAGAGAGATTATAGATGAGTATCATAAGATAGTATCAACTAAAGATTTAGATATATTGAAAAAACTATTTGGACTGAAAAAAGAGAGTGATATAGCCAGATACACAAATCATATAGATAAACTACCTACATTAAAAGCGATAGAGAGATATAGTGGTGTTGTTTATAAATATCTTGATTATAAAACTCTATCTAGTGGGCAAAAGAGTTTTTTAGATAGTAATGTTATAATTTTTTCAAATCTATTTGGATTTTTAAGAGCCGATGATATGATACCTACATATAGGCTAAAGCAGAAAGAGAGTATCAATAGTATAGAGGTAGATAAGGTTTATAAAAAACATAGCTATCTATTAGATGAGTATCTAAAAGATGAAGAGATACTTGATTTGAGAGCTTTATATTATGAGAATTTTTATAAGATAAGAAAACCTTACACAACATTAAAATTTATAAAAGATGGTAAAGTTGTCAGCCATTGGGCGAAAGCTTATCGTGGTATTGTACTAAGAGATATAGCTAAGAAGGGTATATCATCTCTAGATGAGTTTTATAAATCAAACATCTATGGGCTATCTATTGTGGAGATACTCCAACATAAACATAAAACAGAGATAATTTATAATATAGAGGAGAGTTAAATGAGAGAAAATTTATTTGAGATGGGTGCTTCGTGGGGTGATGATGCGTGGAGTAGTGACAACAGGAAAAAGGAAAAGAAGAAATCAACCCCTATAAAAGATATATCAAAACATAAGTTAAAGATAAGAAAAGAGAGGAGAAGAGGTAAAGATGTAACTATAATAGAAGAGTTTTATCTAGCACCAGAAGTTTTAAAAGATATACTAAAAGAGTTTAAGAAAAAGTTAGGTGTTGGTGGAACTATAAAAGAGAATATAACGATAGAGTTTCAAGGCGATATTCAAGAGCAGATAAAACCTCTTTTAAGAAAAAAAGGTTTTATCATTTAGGTTTATCACAATCTTTACATATACCATATAACTGCATCAGATGGTTTGTCAATTTAAAATCATTATCTTTAGCTATCTGATGCTGTAACTCTTCAATCTGTTTATTTTCAAACTCTACAATCTTACCACACACTTCACATATAAGATGGTCATGGTGTGGCTTATTTGCTATCTCAAATTTTTTACCTTGAATACCCAAAGATATAGAGCTAACCAATCCACTCTCTTCAAGAAGTGCCAAAGTTCTATATACTGTTGCTATACCTATATTTAAAGAAGAGTGTCTCTCTTTTACTAGGATATAGAGATTTTCAGAAGTAAAATGTTCAGGGTTATCATATAAAGTTTGTAAAATAGCCTCTCTTTGAGATGTAAACTTTAAACCATTAGACTTCAAAATATATTTAAACTCTGTTAAAAGTTCATCATAGCTCATCTTTTCAAAGTTTTTTTTCATAATATACAGACACCTTTATAATAAAACTAATCACATAATAACATAAATAAGTTGATAAAGATTTTGTTTATCATAAACTCTCAATATTTCCAACAACCTTACCAACAATGGTTACCTCTTCATTTGATAATATTTCAGGAGAGTATGTCCTATTATCTGAGATAAGCTCTATCATACCATCTGCTCTTTGTCTAACTCGCTTGATAAATAGTCCAGCTGTTGTAGATGCTATATAAATTCCCTCTTTTTTTATATCAGTTTGTGTTCTATCTACAAAAACAATACTACCATTTTGTAGTGTAGGCTCCATAGACTCACCATCAACATGGATAGCCTCTAACTCTTTGTTGCCATAATCACCTACTATACTTCTTATAATCTTCTCATCTAAAGATAAAATCTCATAATTTTCATTAAACACCTCTGCTCCACCACCAGCACTAGCTCTAATATCAGCAAAATATCTAATTTGAAAAAACCTCTCTGTCTTCTCTTTTAACATATCAATAGCTTGGTCAAAAAAGAGCCAATTTGCTGATATCTTCTGTATCGCACAAAACTCCAATATCTCAGGATAAGGGATAGAACCTCTCTTTTTCATAGTAGCAAATGTAGCAGATGGTATCCCTAAAGCACTAGCTACATCTTTATCAAAGATTTTACCACCCTCTTTTGTATCAGATATAATATCTTTTAACTTCTCTATAACTTCTGACATATCTAACATATTGAACTCCCTATTTTTTATAATTATATTCTAATTTAGATAAAAATATGACAATTTGACATCTTTTTTAACTATTTTATTTTTTTTCAATACAATTTGGCTATCAAAAGTATATAAGGAGAGCGTATGAACTTTAAAAAAGATAAAGAGATAATAGATGAGGCGATAAAGAGTGGATATAAGACAGTAGCACAACTAGCACTATATCTAAAAAGAGTAAGAGGATAACCTCTTACTTAAAATTTCAAAACCATAACCTCATCATCAACATCTTTAGATGTATCATCTTCTGAAGTATATACTAAAGCTACATCACCTAACATATTTGTCATAATTGCTGATGTTCCAACCTTTTTACCATCAAAATCTACATAGTATCTACCATCAGTTAGTGATATATTACAAGCTGTAAATTCTGCTTTTTTTGCTCTTTTTATAAATTTTGATTTTAAAGTAGCTTTCACATACTCTAAAGGTGATTTTGAAGCTTGAAACTTATAGATTAGAGGTAGTACATACAGAAGTGCTGTGACTGTTGAAGAGTAGGCAAATCCTGGTAAGCTAACTATAAACTTATCACCCTTTTGTGCTACAAGGATATGTTGCCCTGGTTTGATACGAACACCTTTAAAGATAACTTTCGCACCAAGCTCATCTCTAACTACATCTTTAACAAAATCATAATCCCCTACACTAACACCACCAGTAGTGACAACTATATCACTCTTAGACAATGCCTCTTTTAGTGCTTTAGTTATACTATCTTTATCATCTTTTACACACCCAAGCCCCAAAGCATCACCACCATACTTTTTAACTATCGCTTCTATTGTATAGTTATTTGATGAGCGAATTTGTGATGATGATGTCTGTATCTCTCCCAAATCCAATAGCTCTGAGCCTGTTGAGATGATAGCAACTTTTGGTTTCATATAGACATTGATATGTACGATATTTAAACTAGCCAATACACCTATGGTAGAGAAGTCTATCTTACTCCCTGCTTTGATAAGAATATCACCTTTAGCATAGTTCTCTCCTACATCTCTAACACTAAAACCAAAAGCAACCTCTTCATTGATAATTATATCATTTCCATCTACTGTAACATTCTCGATAGGTATCAATGTATCAGCACCTTTTGGCATCAAAGAGCCTGTAAAAGTCTTGATACAACTCCCCTCAACTAAACTCTCTACACTATCATTTCCTGCTGGATTGATTGATGAGATTGGCAATCTCTTTAGAGCCTGTTCCTCATACCTAATAGCATAACCGTCCATTGCTGATGTTGGGAACTCAGGAGAGTTATCCATAGCTACTATATCTTCAGCCAATATATAACCTAACGCATCAACAATATAGAGTCTTTCTGTTTTTAACTCACTAATCTCTAACTCATTAAGTAGTTTCATAGACTCATCAAAATGTATCATAAACTCTCTCCTAATAATCCACTTCCACTCATAGGGGTACTTCTATCTTGAGCATATACTCTTTTGCCATTGATAACATCATATTTCCAGATAGGGGCATTTGCCTTAAAATCTTCTACAAACTCATCTATCATCTCTAGTGCCACTCTTCTTTTTGGAGAGAAGATAGCACTCATATAAGATGTAGTATGAAGTGGAACATCTCCAACAGCATGAGCCATCTTGATAACAGCACCCCTCTCTTTTGCCTTTTTTTGCCACTTATCAAACCAACTCTGTAAAATAGGTTCATATATATCAAAACTAAGAGCCTCTATACCATCTTCATCTCTAATGATACCAACAAAAGGAACAAATGCTCCATAGTTTGAAGTTTGATGTTCATCTAACCATTTTGAAAATATCTCTTTAACAGGTAAATCACCTTGATACAACTCCATACTTATCCTCCACAAACAGGTGGAAGTAGAGATACTCTATCCCCATCTTTTAACTCTATACTCAAATCACTAACTATATTGTCATTGATAGCTACGGCACACTTAGCCAACCAGCCATTTACCTCATCATCTTGCTGTAACACTTTAGCAACATCAGCCAAAGTAGAAGCCTCTATTCTCATATCTTCTTTAGAGATAGGCCCTAAAAACTCAATCGTTATCATATTTAACCCCAAAATCTAATAGTTGTGGTTGATTATAATTTGGCTTTGGTATAATTATGCTTAAAAAATGGATATATTTCTATGTTGTTTGGCTCTATAAGTTACCTAAATCTATTACCTTTTCAACTATTTCTCAAAAGATATATAAATAGCAATGCCTCTAAAATGGCATTTAGATATAATCGTGCTGTACCATCTGCTATAAATCAAGCTCTAAAGTCAAAAAGAGTCAATGCTGCTTTTATCTCATCTATCACATCTAAAAAAGCCAAATGTACAGATTTGGGTATTATCGCTAAAGGTAGTGTATATAGTGTATTTGCGATACCAAATGAATCAGGAGAAGACCCAGCATCAGCAACTTCAAACCACTTAGCCAAAATTTTGGGTATTGATGGGCGTATTTTGATTGGAGACAAGGCATTAAAATATTACCTAGATGGAGGGGTTGGTATAGATTTGGCTCTTCAGTGGCAACAAAGAACAAATCTCCCTTTTGTATTTGCTAGACTATGCTACAACAGACACAGTTGCTACATCAAAAAATTGGCAAAAGAGTTTAAAAAATCACATATCAAAATACCACAATATATACTAAAAAAAGAGGCGAAAAAAAGAGGTATCACTCCAAAGCAGTTAGAGTGGTATTTGAAACATATACATTATGATATAGATTATAAAGCCCAAAGGGGCTTAAAGAGGTTTTTAAGAAGTTAGTCTATAACTAATCCTCCCGAACTTGTATAGCTCATAGTAAACTCAACTTCTCCATGTGTATGGTCATAACCATCACTAACAAGCCACTTGTACTCTACACCTTTGACAAGTTTTATCCCTACTTTGTATGTAACATTTGAAGGGTAACAGGTATAATAAACAGCACTATTGTATGACTCATCACTATCTTCATATTTGTATTCACAAGGCATAGTAAATTTACCTTTACTATTTGAAGTAAGGGGATAACCACGACCTCTTGTTCTATCCAAGTCATCAGTATAGATAACCTCTGAGTATCCACTATTATTTTTATTCCAAACTATATCAAATCCATTATAGCTCTTTTTAACACTTAAAGATGAAGATGTTGTACTTCCTCCATCATCATAATCATACGATGAGCTACCGACATCTTCCTCCCCATAATCACTCATAGAACAACCACTAAAAAGCACACTACCTAAGAGTAAAACCGATGCTGTTATCACTTTTTTATTCATTATTTTCCTTTTTGTCTGTTTTGTTTCGGTATTATAAAAGAGAAAGTGGAAATTTTATTTCCTTATAAAAAAATTTTTATCATAAAATGTTTATAATACATCAAAAGGAAATCATACTTCTATTTTAAGGGATACTATCTTACTATGGGAACAACAGAAAAACGATTTATACAGATGTTAAAAACTCTTGAGCAGATTATATCAATCTTTAAAGATTATCCTAATGGATTAAAAACAGCCAAGTTATATGAAGAGATGAGGGCGAGGTATGGATATAATCAAACTAGCAAAAATCTCAAAGTTACATATCTATCTCTACTTGAAGCTGGTGCGATTAAAGGTGTAGAGTTTACAACCATCTCAAAAGGAGAGTATCGAGTTCTTGATATGAGATTTGATACAGCACTTGCTAAAGAGAAAAAAGTATATATAAAACTAGCATTAGAGAGTGTAGAGAACTTAGAAAATATCTCAAAACACCACAATGAGATATGTGATGCTCTACATCTAAATAAACTAGATATACCATTTTATATCAAACCAGAAAACTATCAAAAGTTAAATACAGATGAGGAGGAGGTCTCATCTTTAGAAGAGGCTATCGTCTATGACTATATCATATCATTTAGATATAAAGGAGTGGCATATCATGTAGAGCCATACCGTTTAGTCAATTTTGATGGTATCTGGTATCTATATGGTAGAGATATAGAAGAGACTCAAGATAATGACCATAAAACATGGATATTGGAGTTTATAGAAGATGTAGAGGTTTTTTATTCACAAAAACACAACACTTCAGATGAAGAGATTGAAGAGGAGTTGGAGAATGCCCACGATGCTCTATTTGTCCCCAATCAAAAAGTAGAGGTTACTTTGGATATAGCATCAAATATATGTGACATCATCAAACTCAAAGAGCATTTTCCAAATCAACAAATCATACAAGAGATGGATAGTGGTATGCGTATCAAATCTACAATAAGCACTTTTGAAGAGATTATCCCAGAGATAAAATCATTTATACCTCATATCAGAGTCATATCCCCAAAAGAGCTAAAAGAGAAGATAGAAGAAGATATAAAACAGTATCTCCACTATCTATAAAGCTATTTACCCATTCCCATATCAAACTTCTCTTGTGTCTCTTGAGTATGTTTGTAGATTTTGTGAGCGTGAACTATGTGATATACTACTAAGGCAAAAGATGTAGCAAACATCAATCCTGCCAAATATATAAAACTCTCAACCCACACAGATAGTAAAAAGATAACAAGTGATGCCAAATGGATATAGAGATGTTTCATAGCACTTTTAGGGTGTATTATCTCATACATCATAGGTGCCATCAGATACCCTTGTGAGTTTAGATGAAACCATGTAAGAAATGGAACTATCTTATAGAACATAGCAAATACCACACTAATAGCAAATGATGTAAATAGTATATAGCTGATAGTATAAAATATCCCACTATCATATATATATGTAAGTAAAAAAGAGCTCATAGAGATGATTAAACTACTCATACCAACTCTCCAAAACCATACCGTAGCATCTGCCAATGGTCTTTTTCTCTGAGTTAATCTATATAGTGTCAATGTAGCATATAGTATCAAGATTATAGATATTGAGATAGATAAGATACTCCAACTCTCAATCCCCAAAAACTCAAACAGAGCATAACTAACAACCATACCAAAGATAACAAATGGCAAATATCTACTTACCAATTTTGGATAAGGTGGGGTTACATAAAACATCTCTATAACTTGAAATGATATAGAGATAATCAAAAGAGAAATCCACCCAAAGAGTCCAAAACTAAAGTGTGTATTTTTCAAAATAGTATAATCCAAGCTACCTACACCAAGTAGTTCAAATATCATCAAAACAGCCATCACCACAAGCATACCCAAAGATGCCAAAGATACGCTCATACCTTTTGATGAGGCACTATGGTTTTCTATCTTTATAAGTCTTGATAGCATACTATATACACCGTATGAGATAGCTCCACCAAGTAGTAAAATAGCTACTATCAAAAAGAGATGATTATACCCATCATAAAATCCAAATAGCAAAGATAGTGTTCCTATGATAAATGGATATTGAACCATATTGGCTTTTTTGATAGGTTCATCAAGCTTAACACCCCCAATCACAGGTAACATTTGAAACAGTGCGCCAAACATAAAAGACAGCATAACACCAAGAGTTAGAGTGTGAGTTAAAATCAGAGCTTTAGGATTAGAGGCATCATATATATCTATACCAAAAATCAAGATAAATATACCAGCTAAAACACCAAATATAGCACCTGATAGAAAAAATCTCAACACAACACTAAAAGGAGGAGCCTGTTCTAGTGAAAGTCCATTTTGATTAAACATTTACCAACTCTTTCAAATCAATACTGTTATCTCTACTTATAAGTATATGCCAACTACTATCTACCTCTTGAGTGTGTGTATTGAACCCATGCTCTTGAGCCAAATCAATCAGTGGTATAGGATTTTTACGATGTAACATATATATATAACTACCACTATCTAACTCTCTTAAAAGTTTAGTAGCCTCCTCAAGAGGCTTTGGGTGTTCTAACTCTCTAGTATCAAGTATAATTTTCTCCATATACTACAACTCTACCTCTCTCATCTTAGCAATAATCCCCTCTTTATCTTCAACCTGAAAAGTTCTATCACACATAGCATATAGCATCTGCTCCTCTTTCATATTGTGCTGTTGAAGAAGTATCATCATAGATTCACAAAGCGACAAATAGGCATCTCTATCTTGATTTTCAATAGCTTCAGCCATCTTACCGATAAGTCCTCTTACCTGATTATGCTCATATTTCATAACCTGTGTTGGACCTTGGTCTGTCCCTGTTTGCTCCTCAAAAGCAGGAAACAGCTCCTCCTCTTCTCTAGCAAAGTGTGTTAAAGTCTGGTTACTAAAGCTTAAAAACTTCTCTTCAGCCTCTTCCCATTTTGCCTCAGCTACTGCTTTTTCAGCATCAGCAAATTTTGTATCACAATCTCTATGTTCATCTGTTAGGTATCTTGAAATTATCACCACTTATCCTTTTTGTATAGTTATCATCTGTTCCCATAACGCATCATTAACCAACATAGCTTCAACTCTCTGTTGCCACAGTTTTTTAAACTCATTTTTCTCTTCTTGAGATGCTAAACCTTGAAGTGATTTTGCCATCAAAGGTTTCATAGCAGGATTTCCAGGAACAGAGCTACTATCTATCGCTACATCAACACTCTCATTTGTATCTAACCTAGTCAATCTAATAGCTAGTGGTATATCAGCATCATATTTAATAAGATTGTCACGGCTAAAATGTCCCATCATTCCCTTAAATCCACCTACTCCACTAGCACCAACGATATATGATACAACATTACCAATAACACCACTAACACCCTCTATCTCTGAAGCTTTGCTAGATACCAAGATAGAGCCTCTTTGTGGTAGTGTATCTCCATAAAGCTCTTGTAGTCCTCTAAGAGTCATCAGATATGCCCCTGCTACTGTTGGACACGAATGCCCTGCGAATTTGACACAATCTTCATAAGATATAGTTACTTTTCCATCAGCTGGTGCTCCTAAAAACTCACCTAAATCATCATATAACTCTATCGTATCAATCTCATTAAAAAAAGTTGGGTAGTTCATCTTAAATCCTGTATATTTTTGATGTATTATATATAAAAATAATAAATTTTTGTTTGACATTTATCAAGACTTAAGCAAATGGGAGTAAAATACTCTCAATTTATTTTAGAAAGGATTTAATTATGATGCAAGGTGTACCACAACCAGCCTATTATATATTTAAATGTCAACAATCAGCTCCAGCAGGAATGCCAAAACCAAGCTGTGTAAGTCAAAACGACCCAGAGTCTCAACAACTATTTCAACATTTAGCACAAAGTTTGATGATGAAAGGTATCATTGGTACAGTTCAACCGATACAGACAGGTTGTCTAAACAGATGCCAACAAGGACCTGTAATGCTAGTAGAACCAGGGCATACTATGTATGTAGCACTTACTAAAGAGAAGATTGATAGAATTATCGAAGAGCATATCATTGGTGGGAATGTAGTACAAGAGTATGTAATCCCTGATGAGATGTGGGGAGAACCAATCGCTCCATCTTCTATGATGAACTAAACTACCTGAAGTGCCTAGGCACTTCAACCACTTCACAAATTCTTTATATTATAGTATAATCACACAATTAATTTTTAGGTAGGAATATTATGAATATCACAATGCTTTATTCTAAACTACACAGAGCAACAGTTACTGATGCCAATTTAAACTATGTAGGCTCTATTACGATAGACCAAGATTTACTAGATAGTGCCTCTATGAGAGTAGGTCAAAAAGTAGATATAGTCAATATCAACAATGGAGAGAGATTTTCTACATATATCATCTCAGGCGAGAGAGGTAAAGGTGATATATGTCTAAATGGAGCAGCAGCAAGAAAAGTACACAAAGGCGATAAAATCATCATTATAGCTTACGCTTCTATGAATGAAGATGAGGCAGATAAGTACAGACCAAAAATTGTTATCTTAAATGATGATAACACAATAGCACAACAATTTGAAGGATTAGAGTAATGTTTGACGGATTAGACCTTAGTAAAATGAGCCAGATGATGGAGCAGATGCAAGAGAAGGCAAAAGAGCTAGAAGAGAGTGCCAAAAAAGTAGAACTTACAGCTAAAGCTGGTGGTGGTATGGTAGAGGTTAGAGCCAATGGTGCTGGAGAGATTATCGACTTAAATATAGATGACTCTCTTCTTGATGATAAAGACTCTTTACAGATACTTCTAATATCTGCTATCAACGATGTAAATAAGATGGTAGAGGATAACAAAAAATCACAAGCTATGGGAATGTTGGGTGGAATGAACCCATTTGGAGCATAATGGAAGAGTTACTAGAGGCAATCAAACACGACTCTTTGGTTAAGATGAAAAAACTACTAACTCGTGGTGATATTGACTTAAGTGAAGATGTAATCATTGGGCAAGAGTATGAACTTGATGAACCAGATGAGACAAATATCCTCTTTTGGGCTATAAGAGAGGGGGCATCTCTTGATGCTATAAAACTTCTTGTAGAGTATGGTGTAGATATAGCTCAAACAGATAGAGATGGTGTATGTGCCTTAGATATGGCTATCAAATTCAAAAGAGAAGATATAGTAGAGTTTTGTATCCAAAGTGGGATAGACCCAAACAGTACAAAACGAAAAAGTGGTATGCTACCAATCCTACTAGCCTCTTGCTTTAGAGATACATCTATGGTTGATATACTTCTTCAAAATGGTGTAGATATAAATGCCACTGATGGTAGAGGTATGAGTGCTATGGATTATGCTAAAAAACTTGGACAGAAAAAGATGCTAGAGTATCTTGAGTCTAAAGGTGCTAAACATAACATTTACAAATAGCTAACATCTCTGTAACCATTTTGTAATCAGTTTTTTTTATACTTCCAGATATATTTACAAACAAGGAAGATAAAAAATGAAAAAAATCTTATTATCAGTAGCTACTATCGCATCTATCTCAATGGCTGGAGGAGATATAGCTCCTTCTATCCCTTCAGCAACAACTCCATCACACGATGGTGTTGTGGTTGAGACTAAAGCTGGTTTATTGAAGTTTAGTGGTGAGCATAGACTAGCTTATTACTACAATAGTGACGATGACCATGGAGAGTTTAAAGTTGATAGAACTTACCTTCAAGTAAAAGCATACTTTTTTGATGACCCAAAATCATACGCAAGAATTACTCTTGATGTAAAAGATGAAGATGGTACTTATGATGTTTACCTAAAATATAGCTATATCTATCTAAACAATATCCTACCACACACAGGCGTAGAGATAGGACAAGTACATAAACCATGGGTAGATTATGAAGAGCATTATGGATTTAAACAACAAGCTGTTTATGGTGTATATGCTGATAAATTCCATATCACAAACTCAGCAGATAGAGGTTTAAACTTCAAAACAAAACTAGATAACTTCTCAAGTGAAATTGGGGTATTCCAAGGTGAAGGTTATAAAAATACTCCAGATAATGCCAATGATGGTGTAAGTTTTGATGCTAGATTTACATACCATATGTTTGGAACTCACAACAAAAAAGAGTATTTAAATATCTCTTTAGCTGGTGCTATGAACCAAAATCACAATGAGATTGTTCCAGGAACAGATGGTGACCTTAACTGGGGACTAATCCACGCAGTATATAAAAATAGTGACTTCTTAGTAGCTGGACAATATATAGATGTATTTAAAAACCAAACAGATAGAGATGTTGATGATAAAGGTACAGGATACTCTTTCAATGCTGACTACTATGTAACTGATAAAATTACTCTATTTGGTAGATATGATGAGTTCCAAAGAGATAGAGATGATGATGAGAAAGAGAATATCATCGCTGGTGCTTCTTACAAATACAATAGATATGTAACTTTTGCTCTATCAGGGATTAACAAATCACACAATGGTGATGACTCAACAACTGCTCAAGCTCTTGTATGGGTTAAATGGTAATCTAAACCTACAAACAAACCTAAAAGTAATTTTCATATAACTCCTAGGTAGGCTCTGATGCCTACCTACTCCTTTTAACAACTTTTCAACAAAAATAAAGTAAGATTTACAAAATATCCAAGGTATCAAAATGGAAAAAGAAAATATAGAGATAATAGTCATAGAAGATGAAGAGGATATATTAGAACTCATAGAGTACTACCTCTCTAAAGAGGGGTATAGTGTAACAGGCTTTTTATCCACTCAAAATGTAGAGAGATTTATCGAAGAGGAGTCCCCATCTCTTATGATAATGGATAGAAATCTACCAACTATGGAAGGTAGCGATTTTGTAAAATATATAAGAGATTTGGGATATGATATACCTGTGATATTTCTAACAGCTAAAGATAGAGATATCGACTTAGAAGAGGGGTTTTTAAAAGGTGGTGATGACTATATGACAAAACCTTTCAACCCAAAAGAGTTGATGTTTAGAGTCAAAGCTATACTTAAAAGAAGTGGAATATTGAGCAACTCTCATAAGATAAAATACAGAGATATGGTACTAGATATACATAACCACTCATTAAGTATAGATAACTCTATGGTAGAACTTACAAACTTAGAGTTTAAACTACTACACACTTTCGTAAAAAACCCAAGACAACCACTAGATAGAGAGTTTTTAAAAGATGAGGTGTGGGGTGATGATAGTTTAGATGTCAATGATAAAACGATAAATGTCGCAATGAATAGACTAAAAAAGAAGATAGACCCAAGTGGAAAAAAAGAGTATATCCTACCTGTATGGGGTATAGGCTATAAACTTATATAGATTGTAACCAATTTGTTTCCACAAAAAGATACAATTTTATCGAGCCATTTTTACTAACTAACTTGTACTCTTTGTAAATGTAAACTCCTATAAATGGCTCATAATCAAATTCCCCTTTTATCATACTATGATAACAACACAACTATATATCTGGTTGTGTTGGGAACTCTCTTGTAACCGTTTTGTTATCGGATTGTAATATACTACTATCATTAAAAAACTCTTGAGAAGGATAGGTATGAACAATCTAATCAAAACGATACTAGGAGCTTTCTTTGCCGTAGCTGTTGCTATGTATGCGAACTCTCTTATAGGTAACTCGGCTCACGGTGGATTTCTAGTCTTAGCAGCACTATTTGGTGCTTATATGGCTATGAATATCGGTGCTAATGATGTAGCTAACAATGTTGGGCCTGCTGTTGGTGCTGGTGCTATTACTATCGGTGGAGCTATCATCATCG
>Ga0256828_1000288_pt1 | contig 35089 bp, 37 predicted proteins | sample CV88metaG_FD_185993 | JGI IMG/M metagenome (GOLD analysis project Ga0256828, IMG submission 185993) | Hydrothermal vent microbial communities from East Pacific Rise, Pacific Ocean - CV88 | ecosystem: Environmental > Aquatic > Marine > Hydrothermal vents | place: Pacific Ocean: East Pacific Rise...
TATATTTAAAGTCAAAAATATACCATCAGCACTATATAAAGCTATAGGAGGATTTGCAAAAAATGGTGTAAATATTTTAAAAATAGAGAGTTATATTCCTTTGGGTAAACTCCAAGAGAGTAGATTTCATATAGATATAGATGGTTCTATAAATGATAAATCTGTCCAAAACTCCATAGAGGAGCTTAAGAAATATGTAACTAAGTTTAAAATATTAGGGGTTTATGAAAAAAACCGTTGTCCTTATTAACTCAATATTTTTCTTACACAAATATTAATTCGTCCACCATCAGCACGATTACCAATAATCTCTTTTGCTTTACCCATTATTTTACCCATATCTTTCATAGATGTAGCACCAATAGAGTCTATAATCTCTTTTATAGTAGTCTCTAACTCTTCATCACTCATTGGTTCTGGTAGATATGATTTTACAATAATAAGCTCTGCCTCCTCTTTTGCCACTAAATCATCTCTACCTGCTTTTTTAAATTGAGCCATTGCATCTTCTCTCTGTTTTGCATATTTCATTAAAATTGCTTCTACATCTGCATCTGTCACATCTTTTCTCTGGTCAACTTCTATCTGTTTAATGGCTGTTTGTATATTTCTAAGAGTATCTCTCTTTGCTGTATCTTTTGCTCTCATTGCATCTTTTATATCTGATTTGATTTGTTGTTTTAAATTCATAATTGATAATCTCCATAATTTTTATCAGATTATACTACAAATGTATTATGAAAAAATTAACAACGAATAAATATATAATATATTGTTAGATATTAAAAACTGTTTTTATATATTTAATTTAAAATAAAAATAATAACTAAAAATATAATTTTATTTACAATTAAGTTATCTCTTATATCTTATTCTTTATAATTAAATTAATAATTTATTATTTTTTAAAGAACCAAATAATTCAAAGGATATATTATGAGAATAGAACATAAAAATAACTTATTAAAAATTGCAATAGAGTATGGATGTAAAACTGCAAAGGACCTTGCAAATTTTTTAAAAATTTATAATCCTGAAATAGTATTTAATGATAAAGCGAAAGAGTTAGTGTATGTTTCTGCTTTTAAATAGAGAGTAGATATTTAATTCTCTCTCTTTTTATAAAACTCTTTTTTGAAGCTAGAAAATCTGTTTTCCAATATAGCTTTTCTAATTTGTTTCATTAAATCTAAATAATAGTAAAGGTTATGAATAGTAGCCAATCTAAAGTATGTTATCTCTCTAGCTCTAAATAGATGGTTTAGATATGCTTTTGAGTAGGTTTGACACACCATACAACCACATTCACTATCTAGTGGTTCATTATCCTCTTTGTATCTAGCTGATTTTATATTTACTTTACCATAAGAGGTAAATAGAGTTCCATTTCTAGCATTTCGAGTTGGCATAACACAGTCAAACATATCAATACCTCTCTCTACATTCTCAACTAAATCCTCTGGAGTTCCAACTCCCATTAAGTATCTAGGTTTATCTGTAGGCATAAACTGAGTAGTCCACTCAACTGTATTATACATATCAATATTGCTCTCACCAACAGACAATCCACCAATAGCAAAACCATCAAAATCCAAAGCACATAGCTCTTTTGCCGATTTTTCTCTAAAGGCTCTATCTGTTCCACCTTGAATAATTGCAAATATATTCTGCTCTAATCCTATACCTTTTTGTTGGTTGCTTCTATGATAATCTATAGACTCCTCTGCCCATTTAGTGGTTCTCTCTATACTAGCTTTTATTCTCTCTTGGGTAGCTGGGAGGGCTACTAAATCATCTAGTATCATCATAATATCAGAGCCTAGATTATATTGAATATCCAAAACCTTTTTTGGGGTAAAGTAGTGTCTGCTTCCATCTATATGACTTCTAAAAGTAATACCATTTTCATCTATTTTGACATTATCAGACAATGAAAAGGCTTGAAATCCTCCACTATCGGTCAAAAAACTCTTTGGAAATTTGGTAAAACCGTGTAACTTTCCCATTTTGTTTACAATCTCATCACTAGGTCTTAGATATAGATGATAGGTATTACCCAATATTATCTCTGGCTTGATAAAACTTTGTAAATCGGTAGCATCAAGTGCTTTTACAGCACCTACTGTGCCTACAGGCATAAAAACAGGAGTCTGTATAGTTGAGTGAGCTGTTTTTATAGTACATGCTCTTGCTTTGTTGTCAATATTATCTATTTGAAAATTCATTTATATATAACTATCCTTATTTTAAAAAGGTATTATAGCTAAATTTAGAATAGTAATTAAATTGATATTTTGTAGAAATTAAGACAAAAATCAAGAAATTTTTTCTTCTTGATTTTTGTTGTATAAGTACTATAACTATTTTATAGATGCTTCATACATTTTAACAGCTTTATTCATCTCTTTTAATAGAGGAATATTTAACTCTTCTGCTTTTTTTAGAGCATTATCACTTGTATCGGCTTTTTCAATAATAGCTTTATAGTCGCCCCATATTTTTGCTACTACACCTAATTGTGTTTTAATCTTATCGTTTTTACATTTATCAGTTAAATCTTTGAGTGTTGATTCAAAAAGTTCAGCTGTTTTTTTAGCATTATCTTTGTTTGCATCAGCATCAATTCCATTTGCTACAAGAAGTAACTCTTTTGTCATTTTTTGAGTTAACATTCTCTGTTTTCCAGCACGATTAATAGTTTTTGCCATTTCTGGGTCAAGCTTTGAACCACTTGCTTTTGCATACATACCAACAGCTTTATTCATCTCTTTTAGTAGAGGAATATTCTCTTTTGCTATTGCTTCAAGTGTAGATTTGTCACTTTTACCTTCAACTACTTTGTCTATATTCGCTTTAAAAGGTGTCCAAAGTTCTTGTACTTTTTGAAGTTGAGCTAAAATATCTTTATCTTCTGTTTTTGGAAGATTTAAATCTTTGTCTCCATTTATTAAACCATTTAGAGTTTTATTAAATAACTCCTCAGTTTTTTTAAGAGATTCTTTATTTTTTTCAACATCAATACCTTTTGCGATAAATAGAGCCTCTTTACTCATTTTTTGAGTTAACATTCTTTGTTTTCCAGCTAAGTTAATTACTGTACCACTTTGTTGTTTTGTAACTTCTACTTTAGCAGGTTCTTTTGCTTCATCTGCATAAACAGAAGTAATTACCAAACAAGCACCCAATGCCATTATTGACAAAAATTTTTTCATAGTTTTCCCTTTTTTTTAATTGATATACATACTAAATATATCAGTTGAAAATATAGCATAAAAGATATTTAAATAAGTTAACAGAACTATTAAAATATATTATATTTATAATTAAAAAAAATAAGTAAAATTAAGATATATAATTATATAATAAAATATGATAAAAACTAAATATGATATTGTAGTAATAGGTGCAGGAATTGCAGGGGTATGTAGTGCCTTTTTTTTGAAACAAAAGGGTCTATCTGTATTGGTTATTGACCGTTCTGGAGTTGCATCAACAGGTGGGTCATCAGCAGCTGGGGCATTTGTCTCTCCCAAGATTGGTAAAGGCTCAGCTCTTCAGCAATTAACAAATGAGGCTTTTGAGTTTGCAAAAGATTTTTATATCAAATATTTTCCAAAATATTTTTATCAAACAGGTATTATTCGTATGCCAAAAGATAATAGTGATGCAAATAAATTTATAGAGTATGAACAGTTTAATAGTGCCAAAAGAGAGTGGATAGAAGATTTAAAACCATATAGTATTAAAGAGCAAAATAGTGCTTTTTTGTTTTATGAAGCAGGAGTTTGTGATGCTCCTAAAATGTGTAATGAAATTTTACAAGATATACCATATATGCAATACAAAGTAGATAGACTAATTTATCAAAATGGATTTTGGCAAATAGGAGATATACAAGCCAATAAAGTGGTATTGGCTACAGGATATGAAAATAGTTTATTTGATATGAGATATATGGGTGTAAAGGGTACTTGGGGTAGTAGAGGAGATTATGAGAGTAATTTGGACTTAAAAGTTAGTATGCACAAAAAAATTTCAATCTCTGCCAATATAGATGGGGTGATTAAAATAGGTGCAACTCATGTCAAATCCCAAGACCCATGTATGGTATGTGATGGAAAACCACTAAAAGAGTTAGAAGAGATAGCTTTAACTATGGTAGATAGTAGTGATTTTAAACTCAAAGAGACATATTGTGGTATGCGTTCGGGTTCAAAAGACTATTTTCCTCTTGTTGGTGGAATAATAGATGTAGAGTATATGTTAACAAACTATCCCAAAATTAAAAAGGGTGCAAAACCACCTATAAAAAAGCTAGATAATATATATATATGTAATGGTTTAGGTGGTAGAGGTTTTGTTTTTGCTCCTTTAATGGGGAAAATATTAGCTGATTATATTGTTGATGATATAGAGATAGATAATAGAGTTAATCCTGATAGACTCTTTTTGAAATGGTGTAGAAAATCTTCTGATTTAATTAGGTGATGGTGCATATAGATTATGACATTGGTTACAAATATTTATAATATTCTCTACTTGTGGTTCAACCCACTCTGTTTTTTTGATTTTGATAATTTTATAGAGTTTTATTGCTTCTTTATTTAGAGAGTGAGCTAATTTGAGATATTTTCTATCAGCATTTGGATATAGATACTCTATTTTTTTAGTATCATTTATAAAATCTTTTAGATTTGATTGAATATTTTTATCAAAAAACATATCCTCTTCACCCTCTTGGGCTTCTAGGTTTAATTTGGTAAAGATTAACTCATCAAATTTACGCATAATTTTTTTGAGTTCTCTATTTTCTATAATATTTTCATCTGTTGTTATATGAGAAGATACTTTTTTATTTATAGATATTTTTTGGGATAAAAAAGTACAACCATTTATTAAAAGTATAAAAGTAATTGATATGAAAATTTTTTTCATTTTTTGCCTTAATTTTTTTCTTTTGATTTCTCTTTGATATAAATAGATTCGCAATATTTATCAAAATCTTGAATAATACGACTCATTCTATCATTTGAACGAAGTTCACTAAATGGTCTATTATCTTCAAACCATAATAGATTAGGAACATCTTGTCTGAGATGTGTATCTGATGCTTTATTTTTTCTACCATTGTTTATTACAAAATATAATGCAGGATAATAAGTATAGTGTTCAAAATTGGATATAACTACATCATAATTATGAAAATTTTTTAATACTTTTTGAATTTTTTCTTCAGATATGGCTATCTCTTTTTCTAGTTTTTCTTTTAGTTGTTTTATTTTTTCTTGACTCAGTGTTTTTTCTTGATTTTTAATTTTTTTTTCTAACTCTAAAATAGATTTCTTTTTCCATATTTTAAACTCTTTTGGAAGAGCATTTTTTACCTTTTGAGGGTCAAATATCTCTCTTTTTTTATGCTTCATAGAGAGTGTATATTTAAAAGCAGGAAAATTAGAATTTATAATTTTTGCATAATCAAAAAAATGATTTCTCTTTTTTATTCCTTTTTTTTCATTTTCCATACGAACTTTTAGTTCCAAAAACAGTATTTTATCCAAAGTTTCCTTGTTTATTAAATATAATGTGATATTGTGATAATCTATTTTTTTATTTTTGCTATTTTCTAAAATAGAATTTAACTCTTTTTGTATCTCTTTATTCATATAATCCCTTTTTGATACTTCTTTATGTAGAATTCTATCATTTATAATTAAATAGTTTAATTTATTAATTTGTTTTATCATAAACTATGCAACATAATATTACAAAAGGATTATATATATAATGTTCGCTAAATTAATTACAAAGTTTGCTTTTTATTTGCACTCTTCTAGTAAATATAAAAATATAAAAAAAGTATTTCATAATTTTTTGAATAATTCAGATTTTATTTATAAAAAATATTTCGATTCATTTATGATAATGTTGATTTTGGTATCAGTGGTTATTTTGGTATATGAAGTTGAGCATCCTATACCAAAATGGATAGATGATTTTGATGTATATTTGGTTACTTCTATTTTTTCTTTGGAATATATATTGAGATTTTGGGTTTATAATGATTTTCATAGTTCTATAGTTAGAGAGTATGAAGAGGCACACTTTTTGGATAAACCTTTTTCTGTTTGGAAACCTATTAAAAGTGTATTAAAAGGTAAATTTGAATATATAGTATCACCATCAGCAATAGTTGATTTATTGGCAATTTTACCAGCATATAGACCTTTGAGAATACTTCGTATATTTGTACTTTTTCGTGTATTTAAACTATTGAGATATACAAAAAGTATTCATCAATTTGTAGAGGTTCTAGCTACAAAAAGATTTGAATTAATAACTTTATTATTTTTATTATTCTTTATTGTTAGTACAGCAGGAATTGCTATTTATGTATTTGAAGAGAGAACTAATCCTAATATAAATTCGATATTTGATGCTCTTTATTGGGCTTTGGTTACTATTTCATCTGTAGGATATGGTGATATATCACCTATGACTCCAGCAGGACGAGTAATATCTATGTTGATTATTATTAGTGGTATAGCTATGATTTCTTTTGTAACTTCTGTAATTGTATCTGCATTTTCAGAAAAGCTTAATGAGTTAAAAGAACATAGAATAGTTGAAGAGATTAATAAAAAAGAAGAGTTTATTATTATTTGTGGATATGGGCAGATGACAAGAATTTTTCTTAAAAGTAATACGCTTAATAATTATGATTATGTAATAATTGAAAAAGATGCAAAAAGAGTTGAAGTAGGAATAAAAGAGGGTTATAAAATAATTCAGGAAGATGCTAGTAGGCATGATGTTATATCTAAATTCAATGTAAATTATTCAAAAATTACTTTATTAGCATTAACTGGTAATGATGTTAATAATATATATATAACTTTAAATGCAAAATCAATATCAAGAAATATAAAAGTAATAGCTAGAGCGAGTGACCATCATATGGAAAAAAAATGTAAATTAGCAGGTGTTGACCATGTAGTATTACCTAATATGGCTGCTAATAGAATGTTACTTTTTGCTATTACTCAACCAGCTATGTATAGAGCTATGTACTCTATGTTAGTGGGTCAAACTTTGGCTCAACTTGATGAAATATCTACTATAGAACATAGTAAATTAGTAGGAAAAAGGATAGAAGAGATTGATTTTAAAGCTCATAAACTATTATTTATTGGATTTCAGTGTGGACGAAAAAATGAATTTATTTTTAATCCTCCAATTCAGATAGACATAAGAAAAGGAGATATTCTCTTGGTAATGGGTCGTAGAGTTAGTATAAACTATTTTAAGCAACTTAATGCAGGAGTTAGTTATGAATAATAATCAAAGAGTAAATAATCAAAGAGCTTTTTTATTTGGATATAGTAAAAGAAGTTTAGTTATAGCAAAAGAGTTGCAAATTAGAAATTTTCTTTTGACTATAGTTGTATCTACAGATAATGCTTATAATTTAGCAAAAGATGATGGTTATTTGGATGTAGTTAAATTAAATATGAAAGATGATAATGATTTAGAGACATTAAATGTAGAAGATGATGACCATCTTGTTTGTGTTATGGAAGATAATCATTTTAATGTATTTTTAACCTTGTCTCTTAGAGCTTTATTTCCAAAAAGTAAAATTATTGCACTTTCTGATTCTATTCATACAACTCAAAAGCTTAAAATGGCAGGGGCTAATAGAGTAATAGATTTATATCAAGTAAGTGCAAATCGTATATATAATATATTAAATAAACCATTAGCAACCAAATTTATAGATAATATTCTATCTCCTAATAGTGAACTTTCTCTAAGAGAAATAGTTATTCCTAAAAATTCATATTTAAATAATATAAAAGTAGATGATTTTAATTTTTCTAAACATGGAGTTATTTTGGTAGGAATGATAGATAGAAGATTAAGTAATCAGTTCCTATTTATTACTAGTGGTTTAGAGCATCAATTAAATATAGGTGACACTATGGTTTGTATAGGTTATAATGATGATTTAGATAGATTTGAAAAATCTATCTCAATAGAATATTTTTAATTATTAAGTATTCTTTTAATAACTTCTGAACAGATAGTCAAACCAAATGTACCAGTAACAGCTACACAAGAACCTTTGCCTTTGCATTTATCTTCTTCAGGAGAGAATATTACCATAAAGTTTCTATTAAATTTAGATTTTTTTAGCTCATTTCTAATCTTTCTAGCCAGAGCATCTCCATGAGTTTTCCATATTGAGGCTACCTCTACTTTTGAGCTATCATATCTCTTTGCTGAACCTGTGGACATAATTAATTTTTTGTACTCTCTTTTGGCTAACTCTATTTTGATTTTGGTTGTATCTGCACTATCTATTATAATATCATAAGGTCTAAAATCAAAACTCTCAACCCAAACCATATCCATTTTTTGATTTATAGTTTTTATAGTTGGATATAATTTTTTTAGTATATCTGTTTTTAGCTCACCTGTAGCCTCTGAACCTATCTGTCTGTTTTGATTGGTAATATCATATCTGTCATAATCTATTATAGTAATATTATTAATACCAGAACGCCATAAACAATCAAGTGCATATGAGCCAACTCCACCCACACCTAGTATCAAGATTTTGGCTTTTTGTAACTTTTCAAATCCAGCCTCTCCAAAAAGCTCTCTACATCTTTGAAATCTCAAATCCATCTCTCCAAACTAGATATATCATTATATGATGTCATATCTAAATGAATAGGGGTAATAGAGACAAAATTTTGATTGACTGCTTCAAAGTCTGTTATATGACCTTTGGTATTCATCCATTCCAAATTGGGTAATCCTATCCAGTAGTACTCTATACCTCTTGGGTTTTTATGAACTTCAGCATCATTCCCATAAATTCTATTTCCTGCTCTTGTGACTTTAAATCCTCTACACTCATTTGGTTTTATAGGAGGGATATTAAGATTTAGAAATTTTCTAGGTGGCAATGGAAAATCATGGTCAAATATCTTTTTGACTAGTTTATATATACTCTCTTTTGCCAACTCATAACCTAGAGTATCTATATCTTTACAATGTTTTTTACACACTTGAGATATAGCAATAGCAGGAACCCCTTGTAGTACAGCCTCCATACATGCTGAGGCTGTTCCAGAATATGTTATATCCTCTCCCATATTTTCACCTTTATTGATACCTGAGACTATAATATCTGGTTTATATTTAGAGTTATATAGCTTATGTAGTGCTAGAAAAATACAATCAGTAGGAGTTCCATCATCAAGCTTAAAAAATCTCTCCTCTATCTCCACAAATCTAAGAGGCTTAGTCAAAGTAAGAGAGTGTCCACATGCTGATTTTTCCAAAGTTGGAGCCACAACAGTAATCTCTCCTAAAGGCTTTAATGCCTCAACCAAAGCTTTTAATCCAAGAGAGTCAAATCCATCATCATTTGTTATTAGTATTTTTTTCATTTCGTATGGTATAATAACCGACATTAAAATTATATTGGAAAAGGGAATATCTATGCAAAAAGAACCAATGTTAAAATCAACATTTGAACGACTATCCAAAGAGTTAGAACAGCTCAAAACAGTAGAGAGAGCTAAAATAGCAAAAGTGATAGATACTGCTAGAGAGTTGGGTGACTTAAAAGAGAATGCTGAGTATCATGCTGCAAAAGATAAACAAGGCTTAATGGAGGCTAGAATTTTGGAGCTTACTGATATTATTGGTAGAGCTCATGTTATAGACCCAACTTGTTTACCACATCAGAGAGTTAGTTTTGGTTCAAAGGTTGAATTGATAGACCAAGATGATGATAGTGAAGTCTGTTATACTATTGTTGGTTCTCAAGAATCAAATCCTGAAAAGGGTCTTATCTCTATTAGTTCTCCTATGGGTAGAGCTTTATTAGGAAAAGAGGAGGGAGATGAGGTAGAGATAAATCTACCAAGTGGTAGAAAAGTTTTTGATATAGAAGAGATTTCTTGTATGGATGTGTTATAATGATTAGAGTAGGAGTTGTAGGAGCTAGTGGTTATACAGGCTTAGAGCTTGTTAAAATGATTATTAACCACCCTAAATTTGAGCTAAAATATTTAGCAACTTCAACAGGTGATATAACAATAGAACAGCTACATCCAACATTAGAGGGTATAATAACCAAAGATGTTCAAAAAGCTACAGTTGAGTCTGTAGTAGATAGTTGTGAGCTTGTATTTCTAGCACTTCCTCACAAAGCATCTATGGGATTTGCCAAAGGTTTAATCGCTAAAGGAGTCAAGGTAGTTGATTTGTCTGCTGATTATCGTTTGGATTTGGAAACATATGAAAAACACTACTGTAAACATGAAGATAAAGAGAACTTGAATAACTCTGTTTATGGTTTAATAGAGTATTATAGAGATGAGTTAAAAACAGCATCTCTTGTAGCAGGACCGGGGTGTTATCCTACGGCTACACTTTTGGGGATATTGCCTTTTATCCCTTATATAAATAGAGATATACCTCTATTTATAGATGCCAAATCAGGTGTAAGTGGTGCAGGTAAAAAGCTATCAGAGACCACACATTTTGTAACTATAAATGATAATATATTTGCTTATAATCCTCTAAAACATAGACATGCTCCAGAGATTGCTGAAAAAATAAAAAAGATACAAGGAGTGGATATATCTATAAATTTTGTACCACATCTAATACCTGCAACTAGAGGTGAGTTAGTATCTATTTATGCTGTTTTAAAAGATGATATAGACCCTATAGAGATTTTAAAAGAGAGATATAAAGATGATAAGTTTATTCGTATTAGAGAAAAGCCAGTAGATATTAAAAGTACAGCAGGAACTCATTTTTGTGATATATATGCTTCTACTAATGGTAATGCTCTATTTGTGAGTTCTGCTATTGATAATCTCCTAAGAGGAGCAAGTTCACAAGCTTTAGTTGCTGGAAACTTAATGTGTGGATTGGATGAAGAAGTAGGGGTTCCTACTATCTCCTATATGCCATAATGTTTATCTTTTGACAATCATAAAAATAGTTCCTCTTCGATTTATATAAATTCTTTTGGTTCTATTTTTATAATATTTAAATATATTTTTTATATCATTTATATTTTCTATAGAGTTGTTTTCTACTTGTATAATAATATCTCCTATTTGAAATCCATCTATATCAGCTTGAGAATTAGGTTCAACTTTTTCTACTATAACACCTTGTATTCTGTTAGGAATATTAAACCTTTGTCTATTTTGAGTATTTAGATTACTTATATATAGACCATCAAAACTTTTATCTATAGTTCCTAGTAATAATATATCTCCATTTAAATTTGATAATTTAAGTTTTTTGATTATATCTACTTTATCTCTTTCTATAGATATAGTAATAGTTTCATTAGGATTATATGACATAACTATATGTTGAAGCTCATGAGGTTCTTTTACTGTTTGATTATTTATAGCATATATTAAATCTCCTCTCTTGAGTCCTGCTTTTTGTGCTGGAGAGTTATTTTGAATATCTACAACGATAGCACCATTTTTTCTTTTGTATAGTGGTTGTAGTTCTTTTGTTACTTTTGATATATTAACACCCATAAAACCTCTATCTACTCTACCTTTTTCAATTAGTTTTGTTACTACATTTTTAACCATATCAATGGGAATTGTAAATCCTACACCATTATTGCCACCACTACTAGATATAATAGCTGAGTTTATTCCAATTAAAGCACCACGACTATCAATTAATGCACCACCTGAGTTACCAGGATTGATAGAGGCATCTGTTTGTATAAAATTTTCATATTTATTAATACCTACACCATATTTGTTCATAGCAGATATAATTCCTTGTGTTACTGTTTGTCCAACACCAAATGGGTCACCAATAGCAAAAACTACATCTCCTATTTTTACATCTTTGATATTACTAAATTTTATAGGTATTAAATTATTTGCATCTATTTTGATTACAGCTAAATCACTATCTTTGTCTCTTCCTATTACTTTGGCTATATACTCTTTGTCTCTATTATTTATAGTAACACTAATCTCATCAGCACCCTCTATTACATGGTTATTGGTTACTATATATCCATCTTTGGATACAATAACACCTGAACCTAATGAGTTTGCACTTTTTTGTGGAGGTAAATCCATGCCATAGAATTCTCTAAAAAATTTGCGATTTATATTTCCTTGATAATTAATTTTTTTTGTAGAGATATTTACTACTGAATTTATAGAATTTTTTAATATACTATTAAATGACAAAATTTCATTTTGGTTATTTGGTAATCTATGTATTGGATTTTCTGGCGCATTTTCAAAAGAGATATTTTTGGCTATTATTAGATTTGTGAATATAGCAAAAATTAATATAATATTTTTAAGCATTATAAAATCCTTTGGTAAGTTTAATTTAGAAAGATATGAAATAAAGAGATTAGTGAAAAAGGAGTAAAGGGGGGAGTTCAGTTAAATCATATTATTTGTGTCATATAAAAATATTCACTATCAAATCTTTATAACATTTTGAAGTCAATATACTTCAAAGTGAATTTGGGGAGGAGGTGACCCTTTATTCACATCTTTCATAATGGTATTATATGAGAGTTTTGTAAATAGATAGAAAACCAATAATTAACCGTTAGTTAATGTTATAAAATTTTAATGCTTTTGATGGATTTGAAAAAGATAATAGTTAAAAAAAGCAACCCAACTATATAAGATAGAGTTGCTCTATTCTTTATGCGTATATTTTTGAGATATAATATTCGTAAACACTTTTTGCTTCATTAAAAGCATCTACAGAATTTTCATTTAATTTACCATTTTTTGTTATAGGTATTGTTATCAATTTTTCTATTTTTTCCATTAATCTTTCACTATCTTTCATCTCTTTTTGTGATGATGGATGATATTGAGTATTATCTTCTAACACACCTTCTATATGAATTATTCTTTTTAGTTTAGCATTTTGTTCATCTAATAAGACTTGATAATTTTCTAAAAGAGGTACTACTTGTTTGATATGTTCATCTATTTTTTCGATTTCTGTTTTAGATTCTTTTTGTTTTTCTACATATTTATGTGATTTTTCAAATATTTCATTTGCTATTTTAAAGTTTTTATGTTCTTTTAAAGAGACACGAAGTTTATAAACAAACCAACCTACAACTAGAGAAGTTAATCCTACTGTTGCCATTCCAAACATAGCATTACCTTCTCCTCCAGTCATTCCTCCACCAATCCATGACATCATTTTATTAATAGAAGCCTCATCTGGAATTTTTGAAGGGTCTATAGTTATACCCACTTTTTTACTTGCTATAAATATCCAACCAGCTGTTGTTCCTAACATTGCTAAAATAGCTAAAATAAAACCTGTAAATCCACCACTTGTAATATTATGGAGTTTGATATTTTCATTTGTTGTACCTAAAGATATTTCAAAAGGTTCATCTACTTCAGGTTTTGAATACTCATAAGAAGCTTTTTCCAATAATATTTGACTTTGAGTAAAAGTGGTATTTAATAGACTATTTTTAAGCTCTTCAAATTTATTTACATCTTCAATAACATTCTGTTTTGTAATTTCTACTTCATTATCAGCTTCTGATATAAGTTTAGCAGAGGTGTCTATTAATTTTTTAGCATGTTCATTTTTATTAATAGGTTTAATCTCTCTGTTTTCAATTATTAATTCTTCTTTTATATTTTCTTCTGAGTTATTATTGGGTATCTCTTCATTATTTATATTGTCATTTATCTCTTCTTGATTATTGACAATATTAGTTTCATTTTGCTCATCTAAGTTGCTTGGTTGAGTTTTCTTATCCATACCTTTTCCTTATTTTTTCGCTAATTCTATCATATCTATGTATAATTTCTATTGATATGACACCAGTTTTAACTAATAGATTGGTATAATACTTTAAAAAAACTTAGGAATTTAATGGGTATTTTTATTGCATTTTTAATATTATCATTTTTAATATTTTTTCATGAATTGGGTCATTTTGTAACAGCTAGATTTTTTGGTGTTCAAGTAGATGTATTTAGTATAGGATTTGGTAAAAAAGTTTTTAGTAAACGGATAGGCAAAACAGAGTGGAGTATATCATCTATTCCTTTGGGTGGATATGTTAAAATGAAAGGACAGGATGATGTAAATCCAATAGCAAAAAGTAATGATAGAGATAGTTATAGTTCAAAAGCACCTTGGCAGAGGATAATAATACTATTAGCAGGTCCATTTGCAAATTTTTTAGTGGCTTTTTTATTATATTTTGGTATATCTCAAATAGGTACACCTCTATCTCCTCTTTTTAATTATAGTCATTATATAGAACCTATTGTTGGAAGTTTTTCTGATAATTCTCCAGCAAAAAAGATTGGACTAAAAGATGGAGATAAAATACTTGAAGTAAATAATAAAAAAATAGATAATTGGGAAGATATAGGGAAAACTATACAAAATAGTAAACAAGATAGTTTACATTTTAGGGTATTAAGAGAGAATGGAGTAGTATTAGAGTTTGATATTAAACCTATAGTAAAAGAACAAAAAAATAGATTTGGAGAGTTAATTAAAAGAAAACTTGTTGGAATAGCTCCAAAAGTATCTAATATAAAACTTGAATTTTCTCCATTTGAGGGTTTGATTTTTGCTTGGAATGAAACTATACATGCTTCTACTTTGATTTTTCAGAGTATTCAAAAGTTAATTATGGGTTCTGTTCCTGCTAATCAATTAGGAGGAGTTATATCTATTATGGATGTAACTGCAAAAGCTAGTCAATCAGGTATTTTACCGTTACTATTTTTTACTGCTCTTATTTCAGTAAACTTAGGTGTTTTAAATCTTTTGCCTATTCCTGCTTTGGATGGTGGGCATATTACATTTAATATATATGAAATGGTTACAGGTAAAGCACCAAATGAGGAGATAGCATACCGTTTAACATTAATAGGATGGGCAGTTTTGCTTTCTGTAATGTTACTTGGTTTATATAATGATATACATAGATTAATAACAGGATAGAGAATGAGAGAGATATTACGAAAAAATTTAGATGAGGTTATTTGGAATATAGAAAAAGCTAGAGTAAAGGTTAGTGAACATCATATTGTTAAATTAGTAGCTGTGAGTAAATATAGTGATGAAGAGAGTATAAAAACATTATATGAGTTAGGTCAAAGAGCTTTTGGTGAAAATCAGGTACAACAGTTATCAACTCGTATGCAAAATTTGAATAATTTACCGATAGAGTGGCATATGATAGGTACTTTGCAGAGTAATAAGATTAATAAATTAATAGAACTTAGACCATTTTTATTACAATCATTAGACTCTTTGAAGTTGGCTGAGGCATTAAATAAAAGATTAATAGATAAAAATCAAACTATGAATGTATTACTTCAAATCAACTCAGCAAATGAAGAGACAAAATCTGGTGTAAGTGCAGATGAGGCTATTGATATATATCATCAAATTATTGAAAACTATTCCAATCTTAATTTAAAAGGAGTTATGAGTATAGGTGCTCATACAGATGATATAAAAGAGATACAAAAGAGTTTTGAGACAACTTATAAAATATATGATAGATTAAAAGCTTATGGTGCAACAGTTTGTTCTATGGGCATGAGTAGTGATTATGAGTTGGCGATTAGATGTGGTTCTAATCTTGTTCGTATTGGTTCACAAATATTTAAAAAGAGTTAAAAATGAGACAGTTAGTATATTATTATAAAGATTTTAATGGTTTTCAAGAGTGGTGTAATGAGCATAATATAAAAAATTCTAATAAATTATTAATAGAGATAAACTATCCAAATGATAATTTGTTAAATTTAAAAGTACTTTTAAAAGAGTTAAATAGAACTTTTCCTGATGCTACTATTGTAGGTATGCAGAGTTTTGCAAGTTTTAAAAATCATCAAATTTCTGATTTGAATAAAGACCCTATTATATCTATAATGGAGTTTAAAACTAGTAGTATCTCTTCTTTGGTTTTGGATTTAGACAAAGTATATATAGAAGAGGAGTATAAGATTGATAAAAATGAGATACAAAAATTTTTACAATCTGATACACAAGCTATTGAGATTTTATCTAGTTTTAATAGCTCTTATACATCTCTATTGATTAATTCTTTGGGAGAAGATTTTGGACATCTAAAAATATTTGGAGGTGGTGCTACAAGTAAATCTCCTACTGCTTTGTCAACATTTGTATTTCATAATGGAAAGATATATGATAAGGCTATTATTTTAATTTTTTTACATGGAGAGAATTTATCTGTAGAGTTATATCAAGCTTTTGATTGGAAACCTATTAGTAAAAAGAAAAAGATTACAAAAGCTGAAAACTCTACTATATATATGATGGATAATAATCCAGCATTAGATATATATAGAAAATATTTTCCAAATATAGAGTCAGATAAATCTGTATTTTTACAAGTACCATTATATATTACAAAAGGAAATATCTCTTATACAGTTCATATTTTAAATACAGATACAAATAATCAGAGTATAATTACTTCTCAACCTTTACAAAATGGTGATATTGTTCAGTTATCTATTGGTAATTATAATACTATGATGAATAGAATACAAGAGATTTATAATTTCTTGTCTAATACTCCAGCTCAAGCTTTATGGATAGGAGCATGTATTTCGTATGAATATGGTTTTAGAATTCCTATTAAGCATTATGTTTCAAATATAAAAAGTAATAATCATATATTTGGATATACTACAGCTCAAGAGTATTTTAATGAAGAGAACCATCCTAATACTTTTCACAATCACTCTTTTGTTATGGCTGCTATTAGCGAATCAGCTGATAAATATATAGATTTGGTGGAGTATAAAGATGATAATATTACACCTTTTGAGATAGCTAATAAAAATTTATACTCTATTATGCACAAAACAGCAAATGAGTTAAATCGTCTAACAGAAAATTTAGAGATTAGGGTAGAGCAGAGAACCAAAGAGTTAAAAGAGTTAAATGCTGAATTACAAGTAAGAATTGATGATGCTGTTAGAGAGGTAAAAAGACAGACTGCTATTATGAGTCAACAGGCAAGATTGGCATCAATGGGAGAGATATTAGAGAATATTGCTCATCAATGGAGACAGCCTCTTAATTCTGTATCATGGATACTTAATGATATTAAGTTCAAATTAGAACTAGGTAAAAAAGATGAAATTGATATAGATGAGGTAGCTAAAAAGATAAATAACTCTATACAGTTTATGTCAAATACTGTAGATGATTTTAGAAGATTTGTTGATAAATCAGATATGGCTCAAACATTTAATTTAAGAAAAACAATAGAGTCAACTATAAAAATTATAGAAGATACTCTTAAACAGTTAAATATTAAAGTAACATTAGATTGTGATAAAAATATTACATATAAAGGGTATGAAAATGATATAAAACATACTATTATGAATTTATTAAATAATGCTAGAGATGCTTTTGAGGAAAAAGGTATTAAAAATGGAAAAATATCTATAAGAGTATATCATGAAAAGGATGAATTGATTATAACAGTTCAAGATAATGCAGGAGGTATTCCTAAGCCTATACTCAAAAATATTTTTGAACCATATTTTACTACTAAACATAAGACAAAAGGTACAGGTTTGGGATTATATATGACAAAAAATATGATAGATAGAGTGCATGGAACTATTGAAGCATTTAGCATTTTAAATCAAAAGACAACTTTTGTAATTAAACTTCCAGATGAGGGTGCATTACCATCTAATACCAAAACAGATTATGAAGAGAATATAGATGATAATGAGGAAGAGAGTTAAAATCAAGTAGCTATTATTTTAGCTACTTTTTTACTACTACCATGATTTAAATAATCTTTTAACTCTTTTGCTTTTTTTGAGAAAATATTACGATTGGTATTATAATACTCATTTAGTAGATTTTCTACAGTTACATCCTCTTGGAGTAGTTCATTGTGTAGAGTTGTTCCGTTATAATGAGTTAGTATAATATTAGCTAATCCAACTTGAGTTATATTTAATAATTTAGTACCTATAAAATAATCTATTTTTTTTGCAATATAGCTTAGAGTAAAAGGTGTGCCAATTAATGCAGATTCCAATGTGGCTGTACCTGAGCATATAAATGCAAATTCTGATTCTGCTAATGTTTTATGAGTCTCTTTACTAATTTCAAATTCGGATATATCTCCATATAGTGTTTTTATTTTTTTATCTGAAAAACTAGATGGAATTATGAGTATAGCTCTCTTGTCTTTTAATTTAGTTCTAACCTCTTTGAATATAGGTAGTAATCGATTAATTTCACTTTTTCTACTACCAGGCATAAAAGCAATAGTATCTTTTTGGGCATTATTTGTAATATTTATCTCATCTAATAAAGGATGACCTACATATTCTGCTTTTTTTTGATAATATTGAATTTCAAAAGGTAATATCCCTAATAACCTATCACAATATAGTTCTAATTTTTTAACTCTATTTGGACGACTAGCCCATACTTGAGGTAAAATATAGTAGATTATCTCTTTATTTGGATAGGTAGTTTTTAATTTTTTGGCTAAGGGTATATTAAAGCCAGATGAGTCCATAAGTAGTATTTTGTCAGCATTTTTTGCTAAATCTACCATCTCATCAGCTACTTTAAAAAACCATCTAAGTTTTTTGATAGCATCAACAATCCCCATAATAGCCATATCAGAAATATCATAAAGAGGAGTTCCCAAAGATTTATCAAATATTCCCAATAGTTCTATATCTGAATTATATTTGAGAACCTCTTTTAGATGTAGATTAGAAGATGGTTCTAATGCAGATACTAATAGTTTCATTAACCTAATTTAATACCAGCAAAAAAACCAGCAACAGCTCCAGCACCTGTGGTTAATTCCATATGAGTTAATCTATCTTTTAGCATAGCAAATAGATGTTTAAACCCATCAACTCCACTTGATACACCATTAGAGATAGCTTGGTCATCTACATGAAAAACACCTTTTGACTCCAATACAAATAGTACAACCAATCCAAGTCCTAAAAGCAAAAGCATAATTTTAAAAAACTTTTTTAGAAAATATCCAATAGCTAAACCTATTACAAAACTTGTTCCCATATCTAAAAATGGAAATCCTCCACTACTTTGTGTAACATCATTTGCTGTTGATGCTGTATTTACTGTATTATACGAATCGAGTGCATATTCATCATTCATTATTAACCCTTTTAAAAAATTTATATCATTATACCTTATCTTGTTTTAACATATTATCTAATTAGGTTATTTTTTACAAAAGCTATAGCCTCCTTATAAGTAGATATATCACCATTTAACTGTTTATTATATATCATATTTAAGATTTTTTTAAATTCTTTTGATGGTTTTAATCCTATAGATATTAGGTCTCTACCTTGTATTAAAGCTTTTGGTGGTTTATTATAAACATTAAGCTCTTTAGCTTTTTTTAATAGCCAATCTCCTGCTAGATACTCTCCTCTTAGTGCTTGTGGAGTAGTTCTTCCTAAAAAATCAGCTCTAGCAACAGCTACTAACTCTTCGATATTTATTTTTGTTGATAATTTTCTAATAGTTTTATCTTTTGCACCATTTCTAAAATATTGAGATGGTGCCATATGGTACTCTACTAATAGTGCAATATCATTTATAAAACGGTGTTCTGTTGTTAATCTATATAAAAATTTTTTTGTAGGTTCTATACCTGCTATCTCATGACCTTTAGCTGATATTTTATTTGATAATATTTGTGTATGTGTTGCTTTTCCAAAGTCATGACATAGTGTTGCTAACATAAGTTTTAGTTTCTTTTTTGTATTGATATTTTCAACTAATGCCATTTTATCTACAGCCATAAGGGTATGAGTCCATACATCACCCTCTGGATGCCATTTTGGACTTTGAGGAATATCTATTATAGCTTGTAGTTCAGGATAATATTTTAGTATTCCTAATTCTCTCATTAATTTTAAGCCTATAGATGGTTTGGATGATTTAAGTAGAAGTTTTTGAAACTCTATATAAATTCTCTCTTTTGGTAACTCTTTGAATTCTTCTTTTTTTACCATTTGTTTACACAGTTCAAATGTTTTTTTATCTAATGTATATTCAAATCTAGCACAAAATTGTATAGCTCTATATACTCTAAGAGGGTCTTCTATAAATGAGTGGTTATCTATATGTTTTAGAATTTTATTTTTTATATCATTTTTAGCATTAAATGGGTCTAAAAATTTTTTTTCTTCTATATCATATCCCATAGCATTTATAGTAAAGTCTCTTCTTGATGATGCTTGTTGAAAATTTAAACTACTATTACATTGTATATCAAATCCTTTATGACCTTTTGATATTTTATTTTCTGTTCTAGGGAATGAGAAATCATACTCTTGATTTTGATATATAAATTTTAAAACACCAAAACTTTTACCTACTAAATTTACTTTTCCAAATTTTTGTAATATCTGTTCTAGTTTTTCTATAGAATTTAATCCATATACCTCTATGTCATAATCTTTAATAGGTAGTTGTAGAAAATAATCTCTAACACTACCTCCTACTATAATGGTTTTCGCATTCTGTTTTTTTAGTGTTTTTGATATGGTTTTGATTATATTTGGTATTTGCATAATTTTATCTATATCGAGAGGTATTACCACCAAATTTTATTGTTAAAACTAAACCAAGATTATTTCCATTGGCTTTTTGAGATGGGTCTCCTTTTAACTCATATTCAATAAATGTTCCTTTGAGCCCAATAGCTAAAAAACTAGTAGGTTCATATTGTATTTGAATAATTGCACCCAATGCGTTATTGAATTCATCTGTAAATCTATTGTTATCAAATGTACTTCTAAGTTCTGGACTAATATGATATGTAAGTCCTCCTCCAAATCGCCAATCAGGAATTTTGAAAAATCCAATTGCTGTAATAGGTATCATACTCCATGTAACATCACCATTGGATGCACTATTTGTATCAAATTTATAGCCAACTGTTAATTGTGTTTCAAAATGTTTTACTGGATTATTAATAGACATACCCATTGCTAAATTTAATCCATCTCCTGCATCAATAATATAATCATTTTCATAGTCATGGTCTATAGTTACAAGTTCATCTCCACCACCTTCAAAACTTACTTCTATAACAGGTTTAATAAAATCAGCATAAGAAAGAGTCATACAAATTGGTAGTGTCATTAGAATTTTTTTTAACATAATAAATCCTTTTTTTATTTAATTATATCTAAATTATTGTGATTAAAAGTGATATTTGATTACATCCACTCAACTACTTTTGATACTTCATTAGCTATATAACATTTAATATCTGTTTTTTCAATAGGTTTATTGGGAATAACAGCTTTGGTAAATCCTTGTGTGGATACCTCTTTGAGCCTTTGTGATAGAGATGATACTTCTCTTATTTCTCCTGTTAAGCTTACTTCTCCTAGAAATATAGTTTCACTACTTAATTCTCTATTTCTATATGAACTTAAAATAGATGCAATAATTGCTAAATCTGTTGCAGGTTCATTGATTTTAATTCCACCAGATATATTAACAAATACATCATAAGTTCCTAAAGGTAAATCTAATTTTTTTTCTAATAGTGCTAAGAGCATATTGAGTCTATTGTTATCAAATCCTGTAGAGCTTCTTTTTGGATGTCCATAAGCTTCAGCTACTAATGCTTGAATTTCTATAATTATAGGTCTGCTACCTTCCATCATAACAGTTAGGGCTGAACCAGAGGCTAGTTTAGTTTTATTAAAAAATCTACCAGCCATACTTTTTGCATCCAAGAGTCCTTTTTTACTCATTTCAAATATTCCTACTTCATTAGTACTTCCAAAACGATTTTTAAATCCTCTTAGAAGTCTCAATTCTGAATTTACATCTCCTTCAAAGTAGAGTACTGTATCAACCATATGTTCTAATACTCTAGGACCTGCTATTGAACCATCTTTTGTTATATGACCTATAATAAATATAGGTATATCTAAGCTTTTGGCTATCCTCATAAGCTCAAAAGTTATGGTTCTAACTTGAGTTACAGAACCAGGTGCTGATGGTGTATCTTCTGAATATAGAGTTTGAATAGAGTCTATAACTATAAATCCATAATTTTTAGAGTTTATCTCTTGAGTAATTGTTTGCATATTTATTTCTGGTAATAGAAATAGTTCAGAATAGTTTGCATCTAATCTATTAGCACGGAGTTTTATTTGTCCTGCTGACTCTTCTCCTGATACATATAGTACATTTATTTTTGTTTTGGCTAAATTACCTGCAATTTTTAGTAAAAGTGTTGATTTTCCTATACCTGGACTACCTCCAATAAGAGTAAGTGAACCAGGTACTATTCCCCCACCTAAAACTAAATCTAACTCTTTACTTCCTGAACTAAATCTTTTGATATTTTCTTGTTGAACTTCTGTTATTGGAGTAGCTTTTGGTTTTGATGAACTTTTTGTAATATTTTTGGTCTCTTCTATAAATTTTATCTGTTCTGTTGTTAGTTCGACCATTGTATCCCATTGATTACATCCTGTGCATTTACCTAACCATTTAGGAGATTGAAATCCACATGCTTGACACTCGAATAGAGTCTTTTTCTTTGCCATTTATTACTCTTTTTCTGTAATGATAGTATAAATTATTTTGAAAATAGTATAAATATGCCAAATTGTAATATAATTTATTTAGAGTATCTAATTCAACAAGGCATATTTATTAGGAGAACATTATGATTATTAGATACTCATTCAGATGGACTAAGGAGGAGAGAAAAAATCCATCTGAGTGAACATCTAGTATGATAATGGTATATTATCACTATCACTAGCATATTCATAAACAAATTGATATAAATTAGGACTCCAGCTATCTTGGTAAATTTTTTTTAATTTTGGACAAATTTTTAATACTTCATCTTTAAATCTACCTGCTTGTGCTATGGCTTCCCATTCATCTTGGGTGTGTATAGGTGCAAACTCATCATTAGAGATGCTACAATAAAATCTAATTCTTGTAATAAAAATATTTTTACCTTTTGTTGCATCCCCTATGCTCATATCAAGTTTTTTAATATCTGTTTGATTGTTTTCTTGATAAAGCATAGTTGTCAAAGTATCGTTTATACCTTTTATATTTAATAGATTTATATCATAGGCATTAGATAACGATATTAGTAAAAAATATATTAAATTCTTTTTCAATTGATACTCCTTTTTAGGGGTGACAATAGAATTATATTCCATAAAAGTGTGTTGGTCGTGTAGCAATAGTGGGCTTATTGTGTAATTGAAATAAATTATCTTTTCAGCTATAAAAGTGTATTCTATAGAAATTAAAAAATTAGGAAATATATATGATAGAACTATCAAGAGAAACAAAAGAGACACAAATATCTGTGGAGTTGGAGTTATATGGTTCAGGTAAATATAATATTGATACAGGTGTAGGTTTTTTTGACCATATGTTAGAAGCATTTTCAAAGCACTCTTATATAAATTTAAAAGTTGATTGTAAAGGGGATACTCATATAGATGACCATCATTCTGTAGAAGATATTGGTATTGTTTTAGGTCAAGCTTTTGCTAAAGCAGTATATCCTATAAAACCTATAGAGAGATATGGTAATGCTACTGTAGTTATGGATGAAGCATCTGTTACATGTGATTTGGATATATCAAATCGTCCTTTTTTGGTATTTGATATGCCTATAGATGGTAAAATAGGTTCTTTTGATGTTGAATTGGTAGAAGAGTTTTTTAGAGCTTTTGCTTTTAATGCTAAATTGAGTATTCATATAGTATGTAATCGAGGTAAAAATAGACATCATATAGTAGAAGCATCATTTAAAGCTTTGGCTGTAGCTTTGCGTAGAGCATTGGTTATAAATCAGAGTGCTGGAATACCAAGTACAAAAGGTGTAATATGAGTATAGAATTGATAGTTTTAGATGTCGATGGGACTTTAACTAGTGGAGCTATAGCATATACTCAAAATGGGGATGAGATTAAATCTTTTTGTGTTAAAGATGGTTTAGCTATAGCATCATGGATTAGACTTGGAAAAGAGGTAGCTATTATTACAGGTAGAGAGTCTAAAATTGTTGAAAGAAGAGCTAAAGAGTTAGGTATTAGATATTTTTATCAAGGTGTCAAAGATAAAAAAAAGGTTTTGGAAAAGATTTTGGATGAATTAAATTTAAGTATGGAAAATGTCTCTTCTATTGGTGATGACCTCAATGATTATACCATGCTAAAATCATCAAAAATATCATTTGTTCCAGCTGATGCTTCTATATATGTAAAGAAAATTGCTGATGAGGTTTTGTCTAAAAGTGGTGGAAATGGTGCAGTTAGAGAGATGATAGAAAAATTAATTATTTTAGAAGATTTAGAAGAGAAGTATTTGAAATTATGGTACTAAGAGTAGAGTATATATTATTGATTTCCCTTATTATTTTATCTTTTTTTATATTTATAGAAGAGCCAAATAGTATTAATGTATCAGAATCAAATTTATCCAAAGATATATTATTCAAAGATTTTGTTTTAGTGGAGATTAATCAAAATGGTATAGAGAATAGATTAAAAGCTACAGAGGCTGTAAAGTATAAAGATGTATTAGAGGCTATAGAGATAAATATAACTCATAAAAAGGTTTATCATATAATAGCTCAAAAAGCTATTTATAAAAAGAATATAATTTCTATAGAGGATAATATAACTCTAAAAAAAGATAATGAATTTGAATTTAAAACTGATGCTTTAATATATAAAATGAAACAGAGATTAGCCTATACAAAAGATGGGTTTATTATGGATATAAATGGTAGTAAAATATATGGTACTAATTTAAAATATGATTTAATCAAAGAGGAGATTAGTGCTGATAAAATCAAAGCTACTATGGTGATAGAATAGTAGCTTTATCTACCTGTTTTATATAATTATTAAAATTCAAAGAGGTAACAGCAGTACGAGCTAAAGGATAGTTATATTTCGATTCTCCCCATACAGTTTGAATAACATATGGTTCACCTTTATAATCTCCTATATATAGCATAATATGTCCTTTGAGATGAACTATAGTAGCACCAATAGGGGCTAGATTTAGTAGTTGGTTCTCTTTTGTATTTTTATCTAAGTTACTTAACTCTAAATAGTTTTGACCTACTATGCTTTGAGATGATGAGTTTCTAGGTAAATTAATACCAACTGTAGCATATATTTGTTGGATAAACTTTGAGCAATCCTGTTCACCAAAAGAGCCACCCCAACCATAAGGAGCATTGAGAAATTTAAATGCTTGAGTTAATATATTTTCTGGTGTATAAGATAAGTATCCCTTATGAGTATTGGTTGTTTTGATAGTTGCATTACTTAGAACTAAAGAGCCATTTTCATCTCTAGTAGGGATTAGAACCATACTCATATCATCAATAGCTAGAATATATGGTATTTTTACTCCCATTCTCATATAATCATAATATTTCCCTGCTACCATTATGCTATTTTTGGCATTGGTTGTTATTATAAAGTTTTTGCTAGTTATATAATCTTCTATCTCCTTTTTTGTACCAAATGCTATATCTTGGTCTCTAACCCATCCTGAACTAGTAGGACTAATTCCATAATGCCATTTGCCATCACTAGTTGTATGTAGTATCGCTATAGGGGTAGCTATATCAAGTGCAGAGTTTTGATTACGGTCAAAATATATCTGCTCTTTTTTCTTTAGTAGTGCTAGTTCTGTAGGTATTACTCTTTGATTTGCATAGTGAACAGTTAGAGCGTAACGAGTTTGAACACTATTTGCTATATTATATAAATCCATATAGTTTTTCATCTCATGGGCAAATTTTGCTTTTATTTTATGTCCATCTTCAAAATATTTGGTCTGTTTTAGTATATTGTCAAATGAACTTTGGATACTGCTTTTTACCCATGAGCCACTATATTGTGGTTGAATATCTTTAAAATTGGTAACTAGATATTGGGTATGAGCTATATAGTCATTGAATTTTTCAATCTCTTTGTTGTTCATTATGATTTTATCAGGTTCTTTAATACGGTCTATCCAAAACTCTGCTATATTTAGATGGCGATTTTTATTGACTATAATTATGGGCTGTTTTTTATTTTTATTGCCCAATAGAGGAGAAGTATCACCTATATCTTCACAACCACTTATAAGTATAACTATTATAGAGATATAGATTAATATAACAGTTTTCATATCTCTTTTCCATCAATAAAGACTCTATCTACTTTTTTGGTGTGCAGAATAGTCTGCAAGGCTATATCATCTAATGAATTTGGTCTATCTGGTAGATTTATTAGTACCAAATCAGCACTTTTACTCTCTTTTATCTCTCCACTATCTACTCTTAGAATTTTAGCAGGAGTTGATGTTATATTTTTTATAAGCAGATTAGAAAGCTCTTTTAGTGATGTTGAGTAGTGTAACATTAATGCACCTCTTAGTTCATCAAAAATATTTAGTGAACTATTTGAGCTTAGACCATCAGTTGCTACACTAAAAGGTATATCTAACTCTATTAGTTTATTTATCTCAAGTCTGCCACAACCCAATAGACGATTAGAACGAGGGCAGTGAGCTATGGAGTGACCTTTTTGTGCTATATACTCTAGCTCCTTATTGGTAGCTTGAACCATATGTGTAAAGTGTGTATCTATATCATCAAAGCTCTTTATAAATTCAGAGATAGTAGTAACAGGAGTAGAGGTGTTGAAATATTTTTGAAAAAAGCTCAAAAATTCACCCTCTCCACTCTCTAGCCACTCTCTTTCAGCAGGTGACTCTAAAAGGTGAGCAGATAGTGGTAGTTTTTCATCTTTTGCTATATTGATAGCTCTTTTTAGAACTACAGGGTGAACAGAGTAGGGTGAGTGTATAGCAATAGCAGGAGTTATACCACTATCTATCATCTTTTTAGACTCATCTAGCCTATTTAAAAAGTCACTATATAAAGCATCCACATAAGCCATATTTGAGCCTATAATTTCATTAAAAAATATAACTTTTTGAGGAGTCTTTGCACAAGTTTCCAAATCTTTTCCAAAGCTAGATATTGCTCCAAATGTAGTAACTCCAGACTCTAACATATCATTACAGGATTTTAGCATCACTTTATTGTCACACTCTTGTATTAATCTATCACGATTAGCAATTACAGAGTCCAACCAACTCATAAAATCCCCATACTGCAAAGTTGTTTTATTGGCTGAAAACTCCAAGTGAACATGAGTGTTAATAAATCCAGGATAGAGTATGGAGTTCTCTTCTCCTTTTATTATATCTGCATCTGGATATTTTGTTTTTAGATTTTCTATACTATCTATAGCCTCTATTGTAGTTGAAAATGCTACAGCTCTGTTTGTATGAAATTTATTATCTATATATGTATATGTTGGCTCTATTATGGTCATTTTTGTTCCGATTTTTTTGTAATTTTAGCTAGAAATCCCTAAAATTCCAAGTCCATACCCACTACCTAAAGAAATTTCACTCTCATTAAACTCAACTCCACCTAATATAGGATTATGAGATAGAAGACTTGCACCATCTAAATCGAGCATAGTTATAACCTCACTTCTAGCTGAAGCTACATGCACAGCACATCCAACTGATATAGCACCTTCGAGCATACAACCTAACATACATTTGGTATTATATAGTTTGGCTATATCTGCTATCTGTAAAGCTTGAGATATACCTCCAGATTTTGCTAGTTTGATATTGATAAAATCACAAGCATCCATCTCTAGTAGCTCTATAGCTTGTTTTGCAGAAAATACAGACTCATCAGCTAGTAGAGGAGTTAGAGTTCTCTCTTTTATATATCTCATACCTCTAAAATCATTGGCTTTTATGGGTTGTTCTATCAGTTCTGTAATGATATTTTGGTTTTCTAGTTTAGTTAGTAGTGTTACAGTCTCTTTTGGACTCCATGCTTGGTTAGCATCTATTCTTAAAGTTGTATCTGGAAAAGTTTTAGCTATAGTCTCCATCCTATCGTAGTCTCTATCTATAGTCTCACCCACTTTGATTTTGAGAATATCATATCCTAGCTCTATTGCATTTTGACAATCTCTTAACATAGTATCTATATTATTTAGACTAATCGTTATATCTGTTTTGAATTTAGTTTGACTACCACCTAGAAGTCTATATAGAGGAAGCTTGAGTGATTGTGAACGCAAATCATATAGAGCCATCTCTAACATAGCTTTGACTGTACTATTATAAACCATAGCTTTAGCTATATCATTGAGTAGTGCATTAAAATCTTCTATTTCACGGTTAAGTAATATATTCTTAAATATACTCTCTATAGCTCCTTGCATACTAGGTAGAGTTTCACCTGTTATAACAGCTGTGGAGGCTCCCTCTCCGTAACCTATTAGTCCATTATCTGTCTTTACCATTACAACTAAATCTTCTAAGTGAGTAACAACTCTGAGAGATGTTTTAAATGGCGTTTTTAGTGGTACTTTTATAATTTTTGTTTTTATATCTACTATTTTCATTTTTTAGTTAATTTTATATTTTATAATATTTTTTGATTTTATATCCCAACACCAACTATTTTTATTGGTGATATGGACTCCTCCTATCCATCTATCTACTTTTGTATGGTTAAATAAGTTTTTTTTACCTTCTAGTATCTCTCTTCCTAAATTAGTTAATTCCAAATTTTTCCCTTCTTGAGTAGAATTTAAAAGATTATTTTCTACTAATTCTTTTAAAATATAAAAGAAAATAATATCACCCATAAATGGTCTATATTCGCTTTTTTGATAATCTATAAATATATTATTAGGATGATGAATATTTTTAGATATAGATAATAGTGCTTGATGAGCAGTTCTAGAGAGACCATTTATGTTATTTGGATACTCTTCTATTATTCTTTGTACGGTATCTTTTAAAAAAGGTAAACTATCTGTATCGTCATTTAATAATTTACACCAAGAGTATGGACTTTCTGATGAAAATGCCATCCATGCTTTTTTAGCTGTTATAAAATGATTATGGTTTACAAGTTCTCTATTATAAATTGCAAATTTTTTTAAATCTTTTGGTGTAGATTTCATTAAATAATTATTTGGAGATATAATATAGATATTGTTATTATTTATAGCTGATTTACTAAACCAATCCAATATTTGTATTAACTGCAGTTGGTCATATAAATCATTTTCAAACCATAAATCTATTTGATTATACTTTTTATATGTTTTGAGTATATTATTTCTATATTTAAATTTTTTATAAATATTTTGAATATCTTCTAAACCTTTTTGAGCTATAAATTTTGCTCTAATTTTAGATAGTTTTTCTAATGATAAATTTTCAGGAACAGGACCTTCATGTAGAAAATCTTCCCAAGCTAAAAAATCACCATCTATGTTAGAATTTTTTAATTGATTTAAAACAATATTACTATTAACTATATTTAGTATTTTATTCATATTTTATTATAACATTATTTAATAAAAATAACTATAAATAATTTAAGTTTTTAACTATTTATAGTTTTGTTTTTTTATTGATTTTTTTCTTTGCTATTTTCTCTAAGAAGTCCTTCTATAAATCTAGTTATCATTCTAACACCAGCTCCACTAGCTCCACTTGGGTTTTCTCCCCAGCGATGTTCTACAAAAGCAGGTCCTGCTATATCTATATGTACCCATTTATCTTTATGCTCATCATCTATAAACTCTGATAAAAATAGTCCGGCTGTAACTGCTCCACCATATCTAGTATTTGAGATATTACAAATATCTGCTATTTGGCTCTTTAGAGTCTTTTTGAGGTATCGGTTAAAATCTAGCTTTGTTGCAAACTCTCCTGCACTTTTGGCATATTTGAGAACTTTATCTTTTACCTCATCATTAAATCCCATAATAGATGAGGTATATTGTCCAACTCCTACTACACTAGCACCTGTTAGAGTTGCAAAATCAAAAATATAATCAGCCTTTACCTCCTGTTGGGCATAGCATAGAGTATCAGCTAAAACTAATCTCCCTTCGGCATCTGTATTTCTAACCTCTATAGTTTTTCCATTTTTTGCTACTAATACATCATCAGGTTTATAGGCATCTCCACCTATCATATTTTCTACTGCTCCAACAAATCCATGAACCTCTATAGGTAAATTTAGTTCTGAAACTGCTTTTATAATACCAAAAACTGTAGAGGCTCCACTTTTGTCTGATTTCATTGTCACCATAAAGTCTGATGGTTTTAGACTAAGCCCACCACTATCATATGTAAGACCTTTTCCAATAAGCGATACTGTAGCTATAGGATTTTTTGGTTTATGTGCTAGGTGAATGACTCTTGGTTTATGTCTTGAGGCTCTTGCTACAGCTAGGAGAGTTTTCATTTTCTCTTTTTTTAACTCTTTTGGTTTTAGGATATGGCACTCTAGGTTATTGCTTTTTGCTAATTTTTTAGCAATATCAGCCATAATTTTTGGATAACAATCATCTGGAGTTGTATTGACTATATCTCTAGTGAAGTTTGTAGCCTCTGCTGATATTTGTCCTTTTTCTAATGCTATAGCACACGCTTTTATATCAAGCTCAAACTCTCTATAATCCTCTAGGGAGATAATTATATCTTCTATATTTAGTTCACTTTTTTTGCTTTTGTATCTATCAAAACTATAAGCTCCTAGTATAAACCCCTCTACCATAGCACGAATAACTGCTGTACACTTTTGGTGGTTCATATATGAGGCTATTTTGATGCTTTTGTATGGAGTTGATTTAACTCTTCTAATACCACTAGCTATAGCTGTTCTCATATTTTCACTACCGATACTCTCTATACCTATATATAGTCTATCTCTCTCTATCAAAAGACATGTCTCATCTTGTTCAGCTTTGAATGAGGCTTTTTCTAGTAGCTTTTTATCTTTTACAAAACGGTGGTCAAAATCTTTATCTACTACTAGGATTATCTCTAGTTGGGCTTCTGTTTTATCTATTGGGTTTATGGTTAGTTCAAAATTCATATTGTTCCTTATATTAAATTAACTTGTTTAAAAAAAATACTATTTAATTAAACTGCTCTTTTAAAATATCTTTTGCTTGTATCATATCTTTGTCTCCTCTACCAGAGAGGTTTACAAGTATCACTTTGCTCTCTATATCCTCTTTTTTCATCTTTTTTAGATATGCAATAGCGTGAGAGGATTCAAATGCTGGGATTATTCCCTCTTTTTGAGATAGCCATACAAACGCATCTAGTGCTTCATCATCTGTAATATAGTCATAGGTTACTGTGCCATTATCTTTTAGATAAGAGTGTTCTGGTCCAATACCAGGATAATCAAGTCCAGCAGAGATAGAGTGAGCCTCTAGGATTTGTCCATCATCATCTTGGAGTAGGTAGCTTAGTTGTCCATGTAATACACCAGGGCTTCCTTTTGCTAAAGAACAGCCATGTTTACTATCAAGTCCAAGTCCACCAGCCTCTATTCCTATACACTCAACGCTCTCTTCTTCTAAAAAGTGGTTAAATATCCCCATAGCGTTAGAGCCACCACCAATACAAGCTATAACCTTATCAGGTAAACATCCTTCAGCCTCTTGTAGTTGAGATTTTGCTTCCCATCCGATAATAGATTGAATATCTCTTACCATCATAGGATAAGGATGAGGTCCTGCTACGGTTCCAATGATATAGTATGTATCTCTAGCATGAGTTACCCAGTGACGGATTGCATCGTTCATGGCATCTTTTAGAGTTTTGCTTCCACTTTGGACTGAATGAACCTTTGCACCTAAAAGCTTCATACGAAATACATTAAGCTCTTGTCTAGCCACATCTTTAGCACCCATAAAAATTTCACACTCCAACCCAAACAAAGCAGCTACCGTTGCAGTTGCCACTCCATGTTGTCCTGCTCCTGTTTCTGCTATTACCTTTTTTTTGCCAAGTCTTTTAGCTAAAACTGCTTGGGCTACTGTATGGTTTATCTTGTGAGCTCCTGTATGGTTTAGGTCTTCTCTTTTTAGATAGATTTTTGCATTTAGTTCATCTGATAGATTTTTTGCAAAATATAGAGCAGATGGACGACCTACAAAGTGTTTGTAGTAGTAATCAACCTCACTCCAAAAATCCTTATCAAATCTAAATTTTTCATAATCAATTCTAAGCTGTTCAAGTACAGGCATAAGTGTTTCAGGCACAAATCGCCCACCAAATATTCCAAAATGACCATTGTTATCTGGGTCATTAGGGCTTGGTTTTGGGATATAAATATCTGTGTAGTTTTTCATATATTTTCTCTTTTGAAAGTAGTTTGGGGATTATATCTTATGGGTGCTTAATTATTTCTCATTTACACTTTTTAGGTATTTGTATATTGCTTCTATTTCTGTATCTGTAAGATAATAAATTGGCATGATTTTATGTCTAACTCTATGATTATTTTTATCTTTAAATTTATTTGCTAGACTAGCTTTTAACTCTGAAAGTGTGTATCCTGTTATATTTATACCTTTTAAAAGTTTTGGATTACTATATTTGTCATAATATTTAGCAATTGTTTGACCACCTTTTCCCTCTTTTCCATGGCATTTGCTACATGATATACCTCTTGGATTATTATATAGCATTCTACCATATTCAATTTCCAATAAAAAACTATCATTATCTTGTTGTTTATTATTAGTTAAGTTATCTGATAAAAGTAGTATTGGTAATAAAAGTAATATAAGTCTCACCGTGTATTATACCTTATGGTTAAAATTTATTTGATATAATAGCGAAAATTTATTCAAAACGAGAAAATAATGCAACTTATTGATGGAAAATTACTCTCTAAAAAAGTTCAAAGCTCTGTTTCTATAGAGGTTGAAAAATTAAAACAAGAAAAAAATATTGTTCCGGGTTTAGCTGTGATTATCGTTGGTGATGATCCAGCTAGTCATGCTTATGTCTCTATGAAAGAGAAAGCTTGTAAAACAGTAGGATTTTATTCTATTGCACATAAAATGCCAGATACTATTACTCAAGATGAAATTATACAGATAATTATGATGATGAATAATAATCCTCATATTCATGGTATATTAGTACAACTTCCTTTGCCAAAACATATAGATACTAATAAAATTTTAGAAGTAATAGACCCTAAAAAAGATGTTGATGGATTTCATGCTTATAATGTGGGCAGAATGGTTACAAATTTGGATAGTTTTGTAGCTTGTACTCCATTGGGTGTTATGAAAATGTTTGAAGAGTATAATATAGATTTAAAAGGTAAAGATGTGGTTGTTGTTGGAGCTAGTAATATTGTTGGTAAGCCTATGGCTTCTTTGTTGCTTAACGCTGATGCTACTGTTAGTATTACGCATATATATACAAAAAATTTATCTCATTACACTAAAAATGCAGATATAGTTATAGTTGGTGTAGGTAAACCAAATTTAATCACTAAAGATATGATAAAGGAGGGTGCTATTGTTATAGATATAGGTATTAATCGTTTAGAGGATGGTTCACTTGTAGGTGATGTTGATTTTAAAGAAGTAGCACCAAAATGTTCATTTATTACACCTGTTCCAGGAGGAGTTGGACCTATGACTATAGCTATGTTGCTTTCTAATACTTTAAAATCTGCAAAACAATTTGGAGATAATATTTAATGAAAAATTTTTTAAGATGGTTTTATAAGTTTTCTAGCTCTTGGACTGGTACTATTATTATTGTGTTTTTTTTGATATTTTTTGTAGTTCAGTCATTTGTTATACCTTCTGGTTCAATGAAAAGAACAATGCAAATAGGTGATTTTTTATTTGCTAAAAAATTTGTATATGGTATTCCTATTCCTACATTTCCATGGTTTGAGATACCTTTAGTTCCTGATTTTAATAATAATGGACATTTAATTGCAGGAGCTAAGCCAAAAAGAGAAGATATTGTTATATTTTTATATCCTGGTGATCACAAAACACATTATGTTAAAAGATGTGTAGCTAAAGATGGAGATGAGCTTGTTTATCAAAATAAACATTTATATATACATTTTTCGGAAGGTGATGATTATATAAAAGAGAATTATTCTAATAAAAAAATAATAAAGTTTCGTGATAAACTTTGGGTTGATAATCCATATAAAGAAAAATATCCAGGAATTCAATATGTTCCAAATGGACATGAAAATATATTTAAAGTATTAATAACAAGTTATTTATATGGTAAAAAGGGCAGTATAGATATGTCTCCTACATTTATTCCTGAAATAGGTGGTAATGTCTATGATATAAATGGTCAAAGAGTTAATGCTTTATATAAAAAGGTAGAAAAAGAGCATTTTTATATGATTGGAGATAATAGAGACAATTCTAATGATAGTCGTTTTTGGGGTAGTGTACCATATAGTTTAGTAATTGGTAAGCCTTGGTTTATTTATTTTTCTTGGGATAATAAAACTAAGAAAGTTAGATGGGATAGAGTAGGTACTTTTGTTGATGATATACAGCATGAAGAACCAAGATATTAAAAGGAGTTTTTATGAAATTTTATATAGCTACAGACCATGCAGGGTACGAATTAAAAGAGTTTACAAAAGAAATTGTTAAAAAATTAGGACATGATATTATAGATTTGGGTCCTAATAGTGCAGATAGAGTTGATTATCCTGATTTTGCAAAGAAATGTGCTAATGCTGTATTATCAGATAAAGGTAGTTTTGGAATTTTAATTTGTGGAACAGGGATAGGTATATCTATATCTGCTAATAAAGTAGCAGGTATTAGAGCAGCTCTTTGTCATGATGCTTATACAGCTACTATGTGTAGAGCACATAATAATGCTAATATTTTGGCTTTTGGAGAGAGAGTAGTCGGTAAAGGTGTTGTGGAAAGTATAATAGAGGCTTTTTGTAATACGGAATTTGAAGGAGGAAGACATGTTACTAGAGTTAATAAAATTGAAGGATGTAGTTTAGGAATTGATTTAGAGTGAGTAGAAT
>Ga0256828_1000289_pt1 | contig 34797 bp, 53 predicted proteins | sample CV88metaG_FD_185993 | JGI IMG/M metagenome (GOLD analysis project Ga0256828, IMG submission 185993) | Hydrothermal vent microbial communities from East Pacific Rise, Pacific Ocean - CV88 | ecosystem: Environmental > Aquatic > Marine > Hydrothermal vents | place: Pacific Ocean: East Pacific Rise...
TTGTTAAAGGAATTTTTTTTATTTTTAAATAAAAATTTATAGGTATATATGATAAAAATTTTGTCATTGTAGGTTCTATTTCTTCTAATTTTAAAATACTTTGTGGTAGCCAAGATACCCATATTATATTATTTTTTAATTCATATTTATTTACTATCTTTATATGTTTTTTTTCATATCCATAATCTTTTATATCTATCATTAATTTTTGTTCTTTATACTTTCTTTTTTTAAAAGTTTTTAAAAATGTTTCCAATGTTGTAATTTTTATATTATTTCTTTTTTGTTTTTTTTAATTGTTGGATTGTGATTTATATATATAACTCCATTTTTTGAAACTCTGGTGTCTATTTCTATATATTTTATTTTTTTGTTCATTATTTTTTAAAGTGCATTAATAGATGATTCATATTCATCATAACCTAATAATCTATGACTTAAATATTTTTCTTTATACACTTTTCTTTTCTTTTCTTTTTTTTGTTAATTTTTCCCTTCTTTTTTCTTCTATATAATCTAATGATATAAATGAATCTAATCTTGATAATTGTTGCCCAGTTTTAATTTCTAAAATATCTTCCAATTCTATTTTAAATTGGCAATCATCTAAATCATGTATTAAATTTTCAATTTTTTCTTTATCATCTTCTATTGTTATTGGCATATACTTTGATATTTCTGGGTTTTCTATTGCATAAATTGTTTCAAATTTAGAATTCGCTGATTCAATTAATAGTTCTAATAGGTTTTTTAATTCTTTTTTTTTCATTAAATCTCTTTTTATTGATATTTTAATACATTAATTATAATCAAAAATTAATATTCTTTATTTTTATTTTTTTTATAAAAAAAACATTTATTTTTTTAAATATATTATAATTTAAATTGGTCAAGAAGAATATTTAATATAAAATACCATTTTTAAATAAATATATAATATTTTTTCATACTTAATGTCCTCCTTTCAACATTTTGTATTATTTTCATATGGTTAAAGACTCCTCCGTTTATTCTTCTTGCCATTTAAAAAGTCATATCCTTATCCTTTTCAAGACTTTTTTAATTTAATATGAGGTAATTTCCTCATATTATTTTAAACTTACTTTAAAGTTATTATGTTAATATTATATATAATTTTTACTTTAAAGGTTTATTTATGAGTGCTATTCCACAACAAGATGTAATACAACAAATTTTAAAAGACAATGCTTCTATCAGACATAATTCTGAAATTTTAAATGCTTCTAAAAAATATCAAATAATTGATACTGTTGATGTTTTAAATCGTTTAATAAATGAAAATTTCGAACCTATTAAATGGACAAAAACTAATAAAAAGTTTAATTCTCATCAAATTGTTCTTAAACACAAATCCTTAAAAAAAGTTAATAATAATGATGAACTAAATCCAACTGTTTATTTAACAAATTCAAATAATAAAGTAAAAAGTTTTTCATTAAATTTAGGATTTTATAGATTAGCTTGTTCAAATGGTTTAACTGTTTTTGATTCATTGTCTCACTTAAATAGAAAACACATTGGTGAAAACACTTTGCAAATCGTAGATGATTTTTTAAATAATTTTAATACATCTATTGATGAAAAAATAGAAATTATTAGAAAATTTGATAGTATTCAAATGTCTGAAGATGATATGATTTCTTTTGCTATGGAAGCCCTTTTTTATAAATTTGGAAAAAATAATAAAAAAGTTATTCAAGATGCTAATTCTATTGTTAAACAAATTTTGGTTCGTAATCGTACTTTAGATAGAGAAAATACTTTATGGAGAGTTTATAATACTGTTCAGGAAAATCTTTTTAATGGTAATTTCAATGTTAATGGTAGAAAAAATAGAGGAATTTCTTCTTCTTGGACACAAGAATATGTCAATAAAAAATTGTGGTTATTAGCAGATGATTATTCGGAAAAGTTATTAGCTTAATATGAAAAGAAATAAATTCAAACATAAATATCTTCGTTATTTTATTAGAACTAATAATATTAAAGAAAATTATATAAAAAGAGGTATTTATGGTGCTATTTTTAATCATCCAAAAAAAATTAAACGTTGTTTAAATAATTTAAATTCAAATAAAACTGATTTTTATTTAAATATATTTTTTAAATTAGCTAAACAATTTAATTCAAAAGAAGTCATAAATTATATTAATTCAATCTAATAATATTTAAGTAAAAGGATATATATGCGAACAAGACGTTCTTCTAATAAATTAAAATATCAAAGAGAAGTAAAAAAAAGACAAGAGGAAAGTAAAAATAATTTAGATTTATTTTTAGAAGAATATAGTAAATTAGATACTCCTTATGATAAATTAATTGTTAAAAATGATTTTACTGCTTCTTTTTTTAAAGAAATTTCATTAGAAACTAATAAGATTCATATTATTAGTGGTAATAATGGACAGGGTAAATCTACTTTGTTAAAAAATATTGCTAATTCTTTGTGTGCTAATAATTTATCTGAGATACCCACTCGAATGAAAATTTGTTCAAATAATAAAAAAATTTCTGATTTTTTTAACCAAAATTTAGAATTTTCTCCTTTTAAAATGGATGATAATAATATGTTTAATCATTCTATTTATAATATGAGTAATTTTAAAAATGCAATAATGTTTTATATTGATTTTACTGTTTCTTTTTTTAGGGAAAACAGTTTTGATATGATTACTGATGCCTTAGAAGAATATCATGAACATAGTAATGGGGAAAGAAAAATAAAGGCTATTAATAGTTTATTTGCACATTTAAAATTCTTTTTAAATTTTAATATTGATAGAATTGAAAAGGGGTTTAATTTTGTTTTTATCATGGATGAACCTGAAAGTGGTTTAAGTCAAGAAATCCAAATAGAATTTTATAAAAAAGTTAGACGATTTTTAAATAAGGCTATTAAAAATAAAAAGATTTCTTTAACTTTTATTATTGCTTCACATAGTTTAATTTGGCAAGGGTCAAATGATAAAAATATTATTATTCATAATATTTATGATTTTAAAAATTTAGAAGATAGTGATATTAAAATTAAGAAAAATTATAAAAAAGTATTTATTTAATTTGTTAAAGTTATTTTAATTTTTAATATATTATAATTATTATTGTATTTTAAGAAAAGGTTTTTTATATTGAATTTATCTAATAAAATTATACAGGTTGATTTTGCTAATAAAGAAATTATCTTACTATTTAAAAAGAAATTATATAATGTTCTTTTCCCTGTTCTTATATCTGGAAATACTTCCAGTTTTGTATTTTTTACAAAAGACATTAAAAAAATTCTTAAAGATAGTAAATTTGAATGTTCTTTAGTTGAAAAATTTAAATATTATGATTTTCTTTTGATTAATCTTTCTGAAGAAATTAATCATACCAATGAACTTAATGATATTTATTATAATATTAATTTATCTATGAGAACTGTTGAAATCAATAATATTGGAAATTTTTTTATTTATTATCCTTTTTCTATTGATGAAAATCTTACATTTTTTAAAAATAAAAATATTATTTTATTAGAACACACTTTTTATTCTTTTATTTTTAAACCTTTTCAAAAAGATGTTTTATGTGAATATAATAATATTTCAATTAGAGCATTTAATCAATATTTAAAAGATAGAAAAACACCTTAATTTCAGCATTTTTTAATCTTTTTAATGTTATAATTTATATAACAAAAAGAAAAGGATTTAAATATGGCTAATTACACTACTCATAGAAATATTGGAATTTTAACTACTACTCTTGCAACTGGTGGAATCATTGCTCTTGGTTCAACTTTAGTAACATATGCTGAAAAATTAAATTTTTCTTATAACTCTGATATTTCTATTACTACTATTGCTTTAATGGTTTTATTTGGTATTATTGGAAGTATATTTCCTGATATTGACCTTAAAACATCTCGTCCTTCAAAATATATGAGATATATTTTAATGATTGTTTTATCAGTTTTCTCATTTTTCTTTATTCAAAATATTAAACTTTTAAATAATATTAATGAACCACTCATTCAATCTCATTTAATTGAAGTTTCAATTGGAATTTCAGTTTTAATTCCTATTGTTATTATTAAATTATTTGAAAATATTATGGAGCATAGAGGACTTGTTCATTCAATTCCATTTGGAATTCTTGCTTCATTAGTTATTTATCAAGCATTTAATATGAATACATATATTGTTGTTAATTCATTATATATTTCTATTTTATTTTTTGTTGGTTTTATTACTCATTTATTTCTTGATGAAATGTTTTCTGTTGATTTACTTAATGCAAAAATTAAAAAATCTTTTGGAAGTGCTTTAACTATTTTTAGCACTAAAAATGCACTTGGATATGTAATTGTTTATGCTTTAATAATTGGGTTTTTTATTATTTAATTTAAATAAAAAATAATATAATATACAATAATTTCTTAAAAATAAAAGGTTATAAATGAAAAAATATGATGTAACAATGATGAAGACTGCTTACTTATGGGCAAGTGAAAGTTCTTGTAATAGAAAAAAAGTTGGTGCTGTTCTTACTCTTAATGGTCGTGTTTTATCTAATGGTTACAATGGAACAGTTAGTGGTTCTTGTAATGATTGTGAAGAAAAATGTCCGCAATGTAATGGTGTTGGAAAAGTCAATAATAATACTTGCTCAAAATGTCAAGGACATGGAACTATTTCTAAATCTACTGTTATTCATGCAGAAGCCAATGCTTTAATGTTTGCTTTAAAAAATGGTATTTCAACTGATGGTTGTACTATGTATGTAACTTTACAGCCTTGTATAGAATGTTCTAAAATGATAATTCAATGTGGTATTAAAGAAGTAGTTTTTACAGAAGAATATCGTATTACTGATAGTATTGATTTTTTGACTGCACATGGTGTTTTAATTAGAAAACTTGAAATTTAAAAAACTATTTTATAATCTCTTTTATATTTAAAGGAGATTATTTTGGATGAATTTTATCAAAAACAAAACGAAAAGTTATTAAAACTCAAAGAACTTTTTTTTCAAACTTTTTCTCCTTCTGATTATAGAATAATTGCTATAACTTTACTTAATAGAGATAATGTAAATACTTGGCATTTAATGGACATTGATTATATTGAACGTTTTAAAGACAAACAACCTGTTTTGCAATTTGGCTCTATTAAAATCAATGCTCAAAAATATCCTGCCTATACAAAACTTGTTTTACATGAAGATAAAAATAAACGATTTCTTATTACACCTGAAAAAGAAAAAGAATTAATTAAAAAAAATATTGATTTAGATAATTTTAAAATACTTGCTGAAAGAACTCGATTGTCTCATTTTGGAGAAATTTGGAATATCAAAGATGATAAATTAAATTCCTTATATAGAGAACAATTGATTTCTATAAGAATCAAAGATGAATTTTATAATTCAACTGATTATCGTAGTGAAGTGTTTTTAATACAAAATAAATTAACCAATGAAAAATTTTTGTGTAATTATAAAGGTCAGATTGTTATGAAAAAATAATTGAAAGGCTGATTTTGCGAATATCTAACAATTTAATACATATTTTACATGATATTTTTGTCTTACTTAAACAAATTGATAATCCTGAGCATTTTATTTTAAATTCTTTAGATAATATATATAATCATTCTGTTTCTCTTGATGATATGATGAAGCCATTATTTGACAACAAACTAATTATTAAAAACAAATATCCTGAATTGTATAATTTAATTAATAGGTTTGAAATTGAAAAAAAACTTAAATAGATATTTTAATTTATACTCTTATTTAATATAATAATAGGAGTTTTATTTTGAAAGCATTAAGTGATTATGATATAAAAAAAACTTTACTTCATATTGCTAAACTTACTTTTCCTGAAAATAAAATACCTCCATTCGATTTGAAATTAGTTAATAAAGAAAATTATCGTTATCATGGAATTTATTATTTTCCAGGTAAAAATAAATGGGGAAAATATCAAATTGGTAAAATTGAAATACATAATCTTACTCGGAATCCACAATATATAATTTCTACTGCTATTCATGAATTAGCTCATCATTGTGATTTTATGTTTAGAAAAACTACTGACCATTCTAAAAAATTTTATGATATATATGCTAAATTACTTAAAAAAACAATTGAATTAAATTATATAGATTATTCTATTGCAAGAAAAGCTACTGATGTTGGTGATTTATATAAACTTGAAAAATATTACAAAGAATTTTCTGATAAAATAATGGAAACTGCTACTTTAAATTCAGATAGAATTATTATAAAAATATTTAAAAATTTCGCAGAAGGAAAAATTCTTAAAAGTAGAAGTTATGTTTATTCAAAAATTGAAAAATGTTGGACAAGAGAAATTAATAAATCTGATGGTAAAGTAGAAGTTTCTAATTTAAAAAAATTTTTTAAATCAGAGGATATTAAAATATTTAAAAATGTTTCAGATTTAAATTTTGACACTAAAGTAACTATTCGTATTAAAATAACTAAACCTGAATATCAACATTTAAATCTTATTTTAAAAAATAGTCAGAGTTATAAATATAATTCGGAAAAAAAATATTGGGAAAAAATAACTTTAAAGATTAAACAAAAAAGAGAAATGGAAATTTTAACTGAACATGGTATTAATGATTTGAATTCTTCTATTATTATTATTTAATAACTCTGTTTTTTTTCTTTATAATTTAAATTATCATTTAATAAAGGGTTATAGTTGTTTAAAAAAATTTTTTTGATTTTTATTTTATTTTTTATTGTTGGATGTAAAGATGATTTTACACCTTATAATGTTATTATGAAAAAAATTGAATATAACAATGAATATAGTCAAAAATCTATTTCTTTTGTTTTACAAGATTATTATAATTCTGTTCTTAATAACATACGGACTAAATGTTCTGATTTAAATGAAATAGATGATGATTATTTTAAGAAATCTATTGTTGAATCTTCTAATAAGTATTGTCATAATATTTCTTTATTTAAATCTGATTTTGTCAAAATAATTAATAAAATTAATAAAAAAAAGAATTTTTCTTTAAATATTAATATGATTAATGGCTATCAAGAATTTTTACAAAAGAATTTTTCTTCTTCTGATACTAAAATATTTTTAAAATATAATATTTCATTGAATGATGCTATTCAATTAAGAGAAATAGAAAATAAAATTTATAAACTCGAACAGATATATTTTATTAATAATATTTTTGATGTTAATACTATTTCTGAACTTGATGATAGTAGAGTTTTTTTGACTGATAAAAAATTAATTGAATTTATTAGAATAGGGATTATACATTATGATGATTTAGATTTATTATATGATAAACATATCAAAGTTGATTTATTAAATTATTGGTTAAAAAATAGTTATTTAAATATTGATAAGATTATTGATTTAGTTAAAAAAAATATTGATATTTCTAATTTAGATAATATTAAAAACTTTAAATAATCTTAAATTCTCTCATTTAAAATGATTGAGAGTTTTTCAATTTTTAAAATTACATCCCAGGAGTTTTTCTTTTTGTTTTTCTTTGTTGATATTGAAAAATATCTGTATTGAAAATATCATTTAAAATACCTGCAATTGCTTTGTTCCCCCAATTATGATTATCACTCATATTATAAGATGTTGCATCTGCTGTCTTCAATCTTTCTGATAAAGTTTCATTATTAACTTTTTCAAAATTTTTAAATTCTTCTTCTGATACTTTCTCTTTTAACACTTCTTTTACTTTTTCTATATCTATATCTAAGTCAGCATCATATTTTACTCTTTTATGACTCCTAATCAAATCTGGTCTATGTTGATTGATGTTTTTTGTAGCTGATAGATATGTTTCTTTTTCAAGAGTAGAATTACCTACTAATTTTCCTTCTATTTTAATTCCTGCTTTTGTTTTACTTATTTTCATGGTTTCCTCTTATCTTTTGTTTTTTATAAAATAATTATATCTTAATTTTCTTATTTTTAAATTAACTTTCAAATTTTATTTTTTTCTTTTTAATTTGTTTTATTACTTCTTTTCTTTCATAATGTTTTTCAATATGAGGACATTTTTGAAATAATTTATATATATATTCTTCTGGTAATTTTTCTATGAAATTTTCTAAAAGTTTTTTCAAGAAATTACTATTTAATATATTTTCTATTTCTTTATCCTCTAATAAATATATTCCTATTTCTAATTGTTCTTCTGGTTCTAATTTTTTTATATTTTCTATAATAGCTATGTTCTGTATTTGATTTATACTTCTATGTTTTATTATTTTTTTAATATCTATTTTATATTTGTTAATTTTTTCTTCTGTTAATTCTTCTATTGCTTCAAAATTATTTTCATATATTAATTTTTTTTCTTCTTCTTTTGTTGTTTTAAGCTTTTCTTTTAATTCATTACCTGTTAATTCTGATATATAATATTCTATTTTGTTTTGTTTTATTATTTCTTCTAAATCTATATTTATATCAAGTTCTGGTATATTTATTTTCATTTCTTCTATTATTTCAGAAAAATTGTATTTTCTGTTTTTTTGTATAATATCTTTTATTATTTCTTCTATTTTTGGCTTTATTTTATATTCATATATTCCATTTTCAGAAATATAATGTGTTATATTTTCTTCTTTTGATAGTTCTTTTAATTTATTTAAATTATCAAATATTTCTTTTAATTGAATATTCAAATCATAAAATATTTCTTCTTCTAAATTTATTAATGATATATTTAAATCATCTACTATCTTCTTAACTCTTAGTCTTAATACTCTTCCTACTTCTATATCATTATCTTCTGTTACTTGTTTTTTTATTAACTCTGATTTATTTACTAAACTTTTCATTCCTTTATATTTTTTTTCTGTTGAAAAATTTAGTAAAATTTTTGTTAATTCTTTGTTAAAATTTATATATTCTTTTTCTTTTATATATTCCACTCTTTCTTTTGCTTGTTTTAACAACTTTTGTTGCCCTTCTTTTTTTGGTTCTTCTCCGAATGATTTTATTTCATGTTCTAAGTCTTTTTTTCTATTTTCTTTTATTTTATTTGTCTCTTTTATATTATATTCTTCTATTTGTTCTATTATTTTTAAAAAATTTTTATGATGCTGAAACATCATACCAGTTACTATCCCATTATTTAAAATTTGAGCTATTAAATCTGTTTTTAAATAATCAGCATTTTCTTTTATTATTTTATCAATAATAAATTTCCATATCTTATACTCAGTTTTTTCATCTATTTCTTCTTTATTTAATTTCTCTGAAAGTTCTTGAATTAAATAATTATATTCTTCTGTTGTTGATTTATTTTGTAACTCTTCATTTAAAATTTTTTCTATATATTCTTTTAGATTTAAATTTTTTCTTGTTTCATATAAAATATCACCATTTGTTTTTTTTATTTCTTTATTTATATCTAATAATATATTTTGTAATTCTTTATTATTTATACTTGTAACATAATGAAAATCTCTTTCTATCAACATATTTACGGGTTCATTATTTTTTTCTATTATTTTTTTAATTATTTTCTTTTTTGTTTCTGTTTTTATATTTGTTGATAGTATTTGCTTTATTAAATAATGTATAAATATTTCTTTACTTGTAAATGTTTCTTCTTCTATTATTTCTAATATATATTCTTGATAATTTTCTATTTCTTTATTAAATAATATTTCTTTTAATACTTTAATTAGTTCTTTTTCTTGTAATATTTTTTTTGAAATCTTTTTTATATTTTCTATTGCTCTTTTCTTTTTCATATGTTCTTTTATTTTATTTAACATTTATTTACCTTTTTATTCTCTTTTTATTCTCTTTTTATTCTCTTATTATAAATTTAATTTTTCTTTTTAATTTAAAGAAAATTTAAGTTATTTTTAATTAGATTTTAAGTTTAGTAATGCTATAATTATATATATCAAAAAAAAGGTTAAAACAATGAAAAAAATTCTTATCTCAGTTATGGCACTTATGGCACTTAGTTCAGTAGCATCTGCTTCTTCTTATGAAGATTACGAAAATTATGTAGTTGGTGGTGGTAACACTCCACAAGCAACTTCTATCCCTGTTTCTGAAATGAAAGATGTTCATGATATTTCTACAAGTAAAGCTGTTGCTTATGCTGATACTCCTGTTGTTAGTTCTGATGCTGTTCATTATGGAGGAACTGATATTTATGATATGTCAGTAAGTGAAACTGTTCACTATGGTGAATAATTAACTTCTCTTTTATATCGCTCTTTTTTGAGCGATATTTTGTTATGTATCTAAATACATATATAAGTTATAAATTAAAATATCTACTACATCCATTCTACATATATTTCTATCTATTTCTCCATCGTATTCTATATATATATTAAATGATTTATCGTTTCTTTTATCATAAATAGACATATATGCTTGTTGATTTCTTTCATCATACTTTTCTGCTATTCCTGTTGTTGACATTCCATAATCAGAATTTAACATTAATGCTATTGATTTTGCCATTTCTTGAGCTGTTTCTTTATTTACTGCATCTTCTTTTATTATATCTTTTTTTATTTTTAATATTTCTTCTTTTACTTTTAAATCATATGCAATTATACCACCTTTTAAAATTTCACTTACCCCTGATATATTTGCTATTCTTGCTGTTACAAGTCCTGCTGTCAAACTTTCTGCTATTGCAATTGTTTTTTTTCTTTCTTTTAAAATTTTAATTATTTCTAATAAAAAAAAGCTATTTGTTTCTATTTTTGAAATTTTTACATCGTTTTCCATTTTTTCCCTTTATTTTACAAAATATTGATAATCTTTTAATGACATTTCTAATTGACTTTCAAATATAAAAGTTTCTTTATCATATTTTTTTATTAAATTTTTAATATCTTCTATTATATTTTTTGAAAAATTATCTGATATATTTTTATCGTCACTCATTATAGCTCTATGTTCATCAAACATTCCATTGTTTTTATGTATATGAAAATGTAATGGAATATTATTTTTTACTAATTTATCTAATATATTTTCCCATTCTTTTTTATTTTTATTAGACCATATTTTAGCGTGTCCTATATCTAATGTAAATCCTACATTAAATCCTTCTTTTTTAAGTTCTAAAACTATAAATTCATACCATTCAATATCAGATATTGTATTTTCTATTGAAATTATAATATTTTTTGCTTTTGGAATTTCTTTATATAATTTATTAAAAATTTCTTTATAGATTTCTAAGATTTTATTTTTATTATTATTAAATTTTGGAAGTGGGTCTGAAAATTCTAAGTGATATATTGCTTTAGATGCATTTAATTTTATTGCTTGTTTTATTTCTTTATAAAAATTTATAATTGTTTTTTTATTTTTTATATATTTATAATAATCAAAATTATTATAATTTGTATGAAATATTATTTGATTCTGTTTTAAATTTAAAAATGGGTAATCTTCTATTGTCAATTCTTCTTTAAATAATGCAAATTCTATCAACATTGGTGCTCTATATAATAATTTATTTATTAGTTCTTTTTGTTCAGAAGTATATTCTTTGTTATAAATTTTTATTCCTATATTTTTATTCAATTTTATCTCCATTATAATTTTTATATATATTATAATTTTATTTTATTTTAAATCTATTTTAAGCATATTAAAGTTATAATTTATATAAAAAATATTGGAAAATTATTATGAAAGAATTATGTGACAAAAAAAGTTCTAAAAAATACAATGAATTTGCTAAATATATTCATGGTGGAAATAGAAAAAAATTACTTTATAATTTAAAACAAAGACTTAAGAAACAATCTGTAATTTGTCAAAATGAATATTCATTTCAAATGATTTCAAACCCTGTTGTTTTATTTCAAATAAAGCTTTTATTTCAACAATTTTCTCAAAAAATTAATTTTTTAAAAAAGGCTAAAAAGGAAATTGTGTCTCAGAAAAAAATAAATTCAATTAATCATAAATTATTTGAATTAAGACAAGGACAAGAAGTTGTTCATAATTTATTATCAAATAATCGTTCTCAACATTATATTTTGAATTCAAAAAATCTTATTTTAGGCAGACCTGTTCAAGAATATTATATTGGTTCTGAACTTGGTATTAAAAAGGTTTGTCATTATCTTGAAATAGAATATTCAAATTTTGAAAAGTATATTTTTCAAAAATAATTAATATTTTTCTATATATTTTTTATTTATTTTCAATATTCCACCTTTTATATCATATATTGTATAATTTAATTTTTTTGATAAAAAATTAGCCAATTTACTTGTTCTATGACCTGTTCTACAATACATTGCAAACGGTTTTGAAGTATCTATTTTTTCATTAAGTTCTTTTAAAAAATCATTTATATATATTTTCCCATTTGAATACCAAGCTGTAATAGTTATTGCATTTTTAACTATTCCTGTTTGTTTCCATTCTTCATTTGTTCTTATATCTACTATTGGTATTTTTTCTTTAATTAATTTTTCAGTTAATTGTGTTTTAATTATTGTTGAATTTAATATACTTGTTAATGTTATTATTAATATTAAAATTTTTTTTAACATTGATATATTCCTTTTGAAATTATTATATTTATTTTTAATTTAAGTTTATATTAATTTCTTTTATTATAAAATTAAAAATAAAATTTAAAAGGAAAACTATGTATAATTTTAACCTAATTAAACAAACTTTGATTAATTTAAAAAACAATGATTTTAATAATATTGATATTATATCTAATATTTCAAATAATCATATTACAATTATGACTACACCTTGGGCTTTAAAAATAATTAATGAAATTATTGTTTCTGTTAAAACAAATATAGAAAACAATTCAGCTCGTTTTGATTATATTTCTAATATTGATTTAAATAATCTTATCGAACTTAAAAATATTATATCTACTACACATGATTCTGGATATAAATCTATCGTCATCTCTTAAACTCTACTATTGAGTTATATAAGATGTATTTTTCTTATTTAACTTGACAAATACATTATTTGAAATTATTTATTCATTAACTTGAAATTTTAATTTTTATTGAAAAAATCGTCTTTTTATCAAGTTTAGTGAAAAGCTTCGTCCTTTAGGACGGATAGGCTTCACTATTTCCTCTCTTCTTTTTAATACTTAATTAAGTAATTTTATGTTATTATATTTTTATTATTTAATAGAAAAGGTTTTTACACAATGGAAAATATAAACATCTTTCTTGATTTGGAAGAAACTGTTATTGATGATTTTTATTCAAAAAAAATTTTATTTGATAACATTATTAAAATTAAAAAATCTATTTCTTTTTTTTCTGATAAATATTCAAATCAAATTGATAATAAAAACATAAATCTTATTTTATTTTCTGCTGCTGTTTGTTCTACTAATGATGTTGAATATTTCAATATTTATTTAAAAAATATTTTAGAAAAACATTTAGATTTGATTTTTTCTGATATTTTTATTTTTGATACTTTAACTATTTTTAAATTAGCTTTAAAAAATGGTATTAATCCTTTACCTGATGATACTATTCATGATATTTTTCAATTTAATATTAAAGAACAAGTTTTTGAATTAGTTTCTAAAGATAATTCTGTTAATATTTTATATGATGATACTGTTTTAAATAAACATTCTATTATTTTTCAAGATGATTTCTCTACTATTAAACAAATTAATATAACTGTAAAAGTTTAAGTATATTTAAAGTTTTTATTTGTTATTATTTTTATAATAAATAAAGATAAGGAATTTAAATTATGAAAAAAGCTGTTATGATTAATCCAACTAATATTTGGGAAATTAAAAAATTTTTGATTGAGAATTCTACTAATTTCAATTTATTAAAAGAGGCTTGTTTAGGTGATAGTTATCTTTTTGAAATAAAACCTTCTTATAATACTTTCAAAAAAAATATTTTAATATCTGTTGAATATAAATGTATTAGAGGTTCTTTTAAATCTTTTGAAGTTAAAGTTTCTTTAGCAGAAAAAAAAGTACCTTTTTTAATTTTTATACTTGAAGTAGAATTAATTATTTCTTCTCAAACTTCTAATGTTATCCATAATATCCAAGGATTACCTTCTATGAAAAAAGATAAAAAAATTTTAGCTTTTGTAGAAAATAGTGGTCATTTTCTTTATCAGAGTTTAAATGACAACTCTTTAGGTCTTGATTGGCATTTTAATGATTTTGATACTACTGTTCAAGGTTATTTTTTTACTAAAGATACTGTTTATCTTTCTAATGAAAAAGAATTTGAAAAATATATGGATAATATTCAATATGATGTTTCTTCTCTTGTCCCAAAAGTTATTGAAATTTTATTAGAGTATCTAAATCTTGATATTGATGAAAAAAAATGTTTTAATATTTTACAGGAAAACATTGGTTATTTGAATTTAATTGGAGAAACTCCTTCAAGTATTGATGATACCCTTCCAAGAGAAAATATCATTTCTTTATTTAAAAATATTTATCAGATTTAACAAATATTTTTATATTATAATTTTAACATTTAAGTGAAATTAAATTTTTCACTTAAATAGATTTTTTATATCTTGTATATCTGTTATTATTTCTTTTATAATATAATTATATGTATTTTCTGTTGTTATAATATTGAACCACATTATAATATATATTAAATTTATTATAATATATAATATTATTAAATTTTTCTTCTCTTTTTTTAATTCTTTTAATCCTTCTATTTTATATGTTATTTGTAATGTTTTTTCTTTTTTCTTTAAAAATTCTTCTTCTTCTTTTATATTTTTTATTTCTTTTAATTCTTTTATTAAATATATTAAATTAGTTATTGTAGTTATTAATAATACAAATATCACTATTATCATTTATTTCTCTCTTTAAATTTGATTTATCATATTTTATTATACTCTATGCTACAAATTGCGATGGTTTAGCAATTTAATCTTCTGCGAAGCCTCTCCATCCTACAGGACGATTCTTTTCGCTAAATCTGGTAAAACTTTTCAAGTTATAGAAGATTTATTTTTACTTAAACTGATAAAAATTTGTTTATTTTTTTATTTAAGTTATATATTTATAATATATTATATTAATTTAGAGGGAAAAAAGTATGAAAAATATTTTAATTATTGATGTTCAATCTCATTATACTCAACAAGATACGAAAGATTATGTAAGAAAGTTATTAACTTATTTAAAAGAAAATAAAAGTGATATAAAATCTATTTCTGTTGTTATTGACTTAATACATGAAGATAATGGAATTGATTTTGATTTTATTGAATTAGAAAATTTTACTGACTTTCAAGAAAATGAAGATATGTATTTAGATTACATCTTTTATTTTGAAGAAAATAATCCTAATTTAATTCCTGAATTTGATAAATACATCAAACAATATAGATTACCTATTCGTTTAGCATATACTTTAACTAAATTAAATAACAAAAATGATATTGAAATTAATTTTATTGAAAAATATTATGGTTATAGTAGAGATGTTATAGATAATGACATTGAAAGTCTTCCATATTATCACAAACTTGTTTTTGAATTATATTCATTAGATATTAATTATCAAATTATTGATTATGAAGATTTATATGATTTATATAAAAACAATTCTAAAATTAAATTTATTCTTGATGAATTTATTACAAATACATCTTTTACTATTGAAAATTTTGTTGATTTTTTTAATAATTCCCTTCGTATAGAACCTGAACAGGAAATAGATAAATATAAATCCTTGATTGAAGATGATTTACCAATACATGCTTGTGGTGGTGGAACTATGGAATGTTTTTTTGAAGAAATAACTTCTTTAGAAAGTGTTAAGAATTATTTAGAAAATAAAAAAAGTAATATTATTTTAGAAACTGATTTGATTTTTGGAGAAACTGATTATTTGGAATACGAATGGATGCAAGATTTGAATTCTAAACAAATTATTACTTCTGAATTTAAATATTTTCAAGAAAAACTTATTTCTTTAAATAAACATAATAAAAAACAAAAAAAAATAACAAAAAATAAACAATTTTTTTAATCTCTTTTTAAGTCCTCTTATGTTATAATTTATATAACATAAAAAAAGAAGATGACTTAAATATTATGAAAACTATTAATGATTTACTTGTTACTAAACAAAAAATTGAAGAAAATTATCGTATTGAAAATGAAAAATTTTCAAATGAGGTTTCTATTTCTCTTTACAAACAATTATCTGATACATTGGATAATTTAGAATTATCTGATAATTTCAAAAAAATTTTAAAGAGTTTTAATCGTTTAGAACTTGTTATTGAAAAAAATATTGGTTCAGATTGGATTGAAAATAATAATATTTTAGCTTTACATAATGCTGATTTTACTTTATATATTGTTATTGATAGTGAATTTAGAACATCTCTTGATAACTCTACTTGTTCTGAACTTTATATTATTGATGATAGTGTTCTTAAATATATCTCTTCACTTGGTATTGATATTGATGAATTAAGTGAAACTTTTACTCTTGATGTTGGAAACATTTCTCTTTTCTTGGAAAATTTAGTTTCATATAATGATATTTTTTATAGAAATATTATTCATTATGTTTAAATAAATAGGTTTTATTATGAAAACTTTATTTTTGAAAATTTTTTTTAATATTATTTCTTTATTCGAAATGTATATTTATTTTATTTTATTTTTTTCATTTCTTTCTTTTTATTTTTCTTCACCTATTAAATTTTATATTAAATTTTAATATTAATTTAATATAAAATATGATATTATTTTTTAATATAAAGGATTTTTTATGGTAACAGCTTTTGAAATATTTAGTGTGCAAGATAATTTAAGAATTGCTTCTTTTAATATTATTAATCAAAAAATTAATATTATATCTGGTATTATTTTTGATGCTGATTTTGAATTAATTCAAGAGAAAATTGAAAATTTATTTGAAACTAATAAAAATAATTTGAATTTTAAATTAAATAATAATCTTGAAGTTATCCTTATTTCCAATATTAGTTTAATAAAGGATTTAAAATGTTAAAAAGACTTGATTTTTATATGATATTTTTAATTAGTTTTATATTTCTCTTAATTTATATTTTATATTATGTTTCTGAAAAAAGTTCTCAAAATGAAATTATTCTTATCGAAAAGGCTTATTTTGAAGGTCAAAAAGATGCATTAAATGGTGATATTAGAATTGAGAAAAAAGGTACAGGATACAAATGGATTAAAAGTCCTTGGAATGATAACTTTAAACCTTTATATAATCCTTGATTTAATCTTTTTATAAGTTATTTTTTTGTATAATTACAATTATATAAAAGAAAAGGATATATATTTTGAAAAAGATTATTATTTTAGGTGCATCTGGTTATATTGGACAAAGGTTAGTTAAAAAACTATTACAAGAACCTGCTGAATATGAATTACATTTATTTTCCAGAAACAAACGTAAATTATCACATTTTTCTGATTATAAAAATATATATTTATATGATACTCCATTAGACCATTCTTCTTGTTCTGAATTAAATGATATATTTAAAAACACTCATACTGTTTTTTATTTAATTCATTCTATGTCTGAAGAAGATAATTCTGATTTTATGGAACAGGAAAAACAACTTGCTTTATTTATAAGAAATTTATCTGATAAACAAAAAGTTGGTCAAATTGTTTACCTTGGTGGTCTTGGTGCAGATAATACTGAAAATTTATCTACACATTTAAAAAGCAGACAGCAAACAGGTTCTATTTTAAGAGAAGGTAATACTCCTGTCGTTGAATTCAGAGCAGGTGTTATTATTGGTGCTGGTGGTTCTTCTTTTGAAATTATAAGAACATTAGCTACTAAATTACCTTTTATTCCTGTTTTTTTTAAAAAAGAAGGTTTATGCGAAACTATTTTTGTTGATAATGTTGTTTCTTATCTTAAAAAAACTCTTATTTATAAAAGTTATCAAAATAAAATTTTAGAAATTGGTAATGGAGAACAAAAGGCTTATTCTCAATTAGTTCAAGAGTATGCAAAAGTTGTTTTAAATAGAAAATTATTTATTATTAATTTATCTTTTTTAAGTTTTCTTATTGGCCCTCAAATTATTGGTAGAGTTATTGCTTTTATGACTGGACAACCAAAAGAATTAATTATACCTCTTATTTATGGTGTTAAAAATGATGCTATTGTAACTCCACAATATGATTTTAAAAATCAAATTCCAGATAATGAGTTACCTCCTCGTATTGTTTCATTAGATTTAGCTTATAAATTAGCAGCAGATAGACAATATAAAGGCAAAGTTATAAGTGTTTGGGATGTTCCTACTAATTTATCTAAATTAAAAACAAAAACTCGTAAGTTTTTTTCTACACAAGAACGAGAAGGACTTTTATTTGAAGAACGATATGCTATTATTAAAGATGAAGATAAAAATATTATTTTTAATGAAATTGTAAAAATTGGTTCTGGAAATTCGAAATATTGGTCTCCTCATTTTTTATGGCAAATTAGAGGTTTTATAGATAAAGTATTTGGTGGTGCTGGTATAGGTCATGATTATGGCTTTAATAGAAATGATTTACATGTTGGTGATAGAATTGATTTTTGGACTATTGAAGAAATTAAAAATTCTGATGATATTAAAGAACTTCGTCTTATTGCTGAAATGAAAACTCCTGGTGAAGCTTGGTTACAATTTAAAATTGTTCCTAATTCTGAATGTCCTAATACTTCTATTTTTTATTTAAGAGCATTTTTTGAACCAAAAGGTATTGCAGGTTATCTTTATTGGTATTCTTTATATATTATTCATAAATTTATTTTTTCTATGATGATAAATAATATTATTAAAAATTCAAAAAAATCTTGTTAATTTTAATAATTATAAAAACATAGTTATATTTATAACTATGCTTTTATCTTCTTAGTGACGACCTTTACCGCCTCTGCCTCCTTTTCCTTTCGAACCTTTATATTGATATTTTTTTTGTTCTTGTGCTTTTTCAGTAGCTTCTTTATCTTGTTGCATTTGATATTGATGTTGTTTTTCAGCATCAGCATTTGGTTTAAAATCTTCATATGAATCAGCATTTAATGCTGAAAATAAGCCTAATGATAATATACTTGTTAATAATGTTTTTTTCATTTATATTCCTTTTTATTTAGTTAAAATAAAATATTTATTATATTATTTTCTATTTTTTGTCTCTTTTATTAAGGTACTTTTAAAATGTATTTTGATATAATTATATAATTAAAAAAAAGGATTTAAATGACTGGTATTTTCGCAGTTTTAGACGATATTTCTATTTTAATGCAGGACACAGCTGTAATGGCTAAAGTGGCAGCAAAAAAGACTGCTGGAGTTTTAGGTGATGATTTAGCAGTTGGTGCTGAACAAGCTTCTGGTTTTAAAGCAAGTCGTGAATTACCTGTTATTTTTTCTATCACAAAAGGTTCTTTTATTAATAAATTAATTATTTTACCTTTTGCTTTTTTGATGAGTTATTTTGCTCCTTTTTTGATTGTTCCTATTTTATTAATAGGTGGAACTTATTTAGCATTTGAAGGTGCTGAAAAAATTATACATACTTTTTTTATTAAACATGATAATACTTGTTCGTCAGATAAATGTCCATCTACATCTATTGAAGAAGAATTTGCTTTGGAACAAAAGAAAATTTCTTCGGCTATTAAGACTGATTTTATTCTTTCTATTGAAATTATAATGATTGCTCTTGGAACTGTTTCTAATGAAAGTTTAAGTATTCAAATTTTAATTGTATCTTTAATTGCTTTTCTCGCAACAATTGGTGTTTATGGACTTGTCGCATTAATGGTTCGTATGGATGATTTAGGTCTTAAAATGATTGAAATTTCAGATAAAAAGAAAAAAGGTTTTATAAAAATTATATTACTCAAATTTGGTTTATTATTAGTTTCTTCTTTACCAGTTCTAATTAAATTACTTTCTATTATTGGAACTATTGCTATGATTTTAGTTGGTGGTGGAATGTTTGTTCATAATATTCATCAAATACATGATTTCTTGCATTTTATACCTATAATGGTTTCTGAGTTTGTTGTTGGATTAGTTGTTGGATTTATTACTTATTTTGTTGTTGAATTTTTTATTTTAATTCGTTCAAAACTCAATTAACTCATACAATATATTAATATACAGCATTAATAATAATAATGCTGTACTAATTCCATTTACTACATTTTTGTCCATTGAATATTCTTTTTCTCTATCTTTATATTTTTGATATTGTAATAACAAAATTATTATTAATATAAATATATTTAATAATATAAGTCCTATCAACATTTAGAACGAATATCCAAATCCAAAATACATATTTGATGTATTCATTTTAAAATCTGTATTTTGTAAATTTACCCCAACTCCTGTTACATCTATTGCTACATCTTTCATTAACCAACTTGTATATTTATAACCTATTGTTGCATAAATTCTTGGTGATAATGTTAAATATTTAAATTTATAATTTTCTTTGAATGGCATAAATTTTAATCCTATATCATATTCTTGATATATTCCATCTACATTTATATCACTATTTGCATAATCATTTTTCATATATCCAAATTGATATGCTATTGTTGCACTACCATATATTGATAAATATTTATTTAATGACTTTATACCATCTATTGTTGGTCCTATTTTCATTGTTAATATATCTGTTTTTGTTTTTTTCATTGCATCAAATATGTCATCAGAAGAATCATCATCATTATCATCACTTTTATTTGTTTCTATATAAGGCAATGAAACTCCTATATATAATCCTACACCAAGTTTATTTGTTTCATCTTTTGATAAAACATCATAACCTAATGTTGCCCCTATATCAAAACCTTCATATTTATAATCTATTGCTGGAATTGTTACAGGTGTTATATATTGAATATTTTCTTGTTTATTTGTTACTTTATCTGCTTGATAATATGTTAAATTATATCCGTAAAAAAACTTAGAACCAAATAAGTTTTTATGTTTTTCTACTAATGAATATATTGAAATATCTGTTGATAATGTTTTATTTAATCCTATAAATCCACCTTCCATTTCAAATGTTCCATTTCCATATTGAAATTCACTTGCATTTATTAATGTTGTTAATAATCCTAATGAAATTAATATTTTTTTCATTTAAAACATTCTTTTTTTTTATTTTCTTTCTTTCAAATATTTTTCTGCTAATTTCATAGCTGCATATAGTTCTACTTTGATTATTTCTTCTTCTTTTGTATTTTTAAAACTTTCTTGATTTAATTCTATTGCTTTTTTATATAATAAACTTTCTTTATCCAAATGTCCTGTTTCTTTATATTTAACAACTTCTTTATATATTTCTATTATTTCTTCGTCTGTTAAATCTCTTAATATTTTTGATGAAAAATCTAAAACCATTTTTTTATTCCTTATTTTTTTATTTATTATATTTAAAACTTCTTTAAAAATCAACTTTTATATTTTTTTAAGTCTTTAATTATTATAATTCAATATATAATTTATTTAAATTAAAATTAAGGATTTTTTTTAATGGTTGTTGATATATTTAATAAAGTTTCTAATGAATGTATAGGATTTGCAAGAGAAAAAGGTTATAGAATTATTATTACTGAAAATTTAATTACTATTGATGGTATTAAAAGTATGATTGGTAATGAAGAAGTTTTTAATAAATTTGAAGATATAATGTATTTTTTAATTAATGAAAATAAAAATTCTAATTGTGAAAAATATTTAATTGAAAATAATGAGAAGGAAGTTTCTTTAAAACTATATCCGAGAAAATAAATGTTTAATTTCTCGATATATATATATTAATATAAAAGGTATAAATATAACCCATATAATTCCTATTAATATACTTGCTGTCATATTTAAAAATAAATTTTCTATATAGTTATCTTGTTCATTTAATGTTTTTTGAAATTCTATCTCAAAATCTTTTCTTTTTTCTTTTTCTTCTTTATCATTTTTAATCATTGTATAATAAGCATATATTGTAAATATTATCATTCCTGTCCAATAAAACATTTTTAATCCTCTATAAATTTTAATGCTTTTTCTAAATCTTCTTTTATTCCAAGATTAGTTACTGGTATGTTATTATTTTCTGCCAATTTTATTGCTGTTGCTGTTCCACCTTTCTTTTTTCCATCTTTTGTATAACAAATTACAAACTTAACAGGTGTTTTTAAGTCTCTACCTAATACTTGTTGTGTGTTTCTTGCATGTAGTTTTTTTGCACCATCAGAACATTTATCCCAGGCTGGATGCATGTTTTCTGCTAATTCATACATTTCTTTTCTTAAATCACATATCCCATCTTCTATTCCATTAAAACCTTCCCAAGGAATAAATATTTGTTTATTTTTTACTTCTTTTGCAAAAGCAGCATCTGCTCCATCTGCTCCACCACTATTTAATATATACCCTTTTTCTTCTAATTTTTTTGCTATTTTTGTCATTAATTCCAATATTTCTTCTGGTGTTTCTCTACTTCCTATTCCAGCATAATATTTTTTCATCTGTTTTACCTTTTTATTTTTATATATATAAAAGATTATACCACAAAAACTTTTTATTTTAAATTAAAAATTAAATGTTTTTAAAGGTATCTTATAGTATAATTTATATACTTATTTTTGGAAGGAAATTATTTATTATGAGTAACAAAAACAGAAATATTATATTTTTGGATGCAAGTATTAGAAATGATAAATTAGGCATAGGTATTTATCATCAAACAAAAAAACATAAATTTTTTAAATCTTTATACCTTAATGGCAAAAATATAAATACTTCTTTTGCTGAAAAAATGGCTTTATATACTGCTATGAAATATGCTTATAACAACAATTTATCTAATATTGTCTTTTGTACTGATAATTTAACTATTACTAATAATGATAGTTTTTTTGAATTATTAAAAAAATTTCCTTTAAAAGATTCTTCTTTAATTTGGATTCCACGAGAATTAAACTCTATTTCAGATTCTCTATCGAAACAAGGTAGTAATATAACTATTACTGATATTGAAAATTATGCTATTAATTCTTCTCGAACTAATACTACTACTTTTACTGATTTATCTCTTATTATGGGAGCATATTCTTTTGAACAAAAAATTAATTTTTTGAAAAAAATTGCTATTTCTCATATGGAATATGAAGTTATTAGAATGCTTAAAAATGGTTCAAAAGATGTTTATAAGTTTTGTTATAATAAAGATATTTCAGCTTTTCTTTTGATTGTAAATACTATTATTTTTCCAAATGAAAGAACAACTTATGTCAATAAACGACTTAAAAAAACTTTTAAAAATAAAAGTAATACTTCTAAAAATACTACAATTTCTGTTCCTTTATTTAATAAATTTGTTAAAAATAGACTTTTTGAAAAAAGTAAAATAAATGGAGTTCATTATGGGGATTCTTGATATTTTTCCTTATATTATTATTTTTGTTTTTTTACTTTTTTTTTATGATATTTAGTTATTTTAAATATTTGAGGTAATTTTATTTTATTATAAGTATTAATTTGTTATAATATTTATAACAAAAAGAAAAGGACTTATGTATGATTTTATGCTCTTCAAATAAATTTAAAATTAAAGAATTTCAAAGAATTCTTGGAGATAATTTAACTATTCAATCTTCTAAAGATTTAAAAGAAGTTGATGGAACTGCTTTAGATGTTATTATTTATAAATCATTGGAAGCTGGTAAAAATTTTATTGTAGAAGATACTATCTTAACTGTTGATGGAAAAGAAGTTGTAGATATTAGATGGTCACAGGATGAAGTTTTAAAAGAAGGTTTAAAATCTGAATGGATTGTTTCATTAGGATATAATGACGGAACATATATCTATGTTTATCAAGGAATTATTACTGGAACTATTGTTAAAACTAATTGCAATGGATATGGATTTGACCCTTATTTTTTACCTACTAATTCGTCTTTAACTTTATGTGAATTAGATATTATTGGTAAAAAAGATGATTTCTCAGCAAGAGTTATTGCTTTGAAAAATTTAAAAAATAATCTTTATATTAAAAAAATTAAAATTTCAGACATTCCTACTTGGAATGGAAATTATCAAAATGAAAATTAAAAAAGTAGTATGATGTTTCATTTAAACGAAGAACAAGAATTATTAATATCAGAATTTGTTGATTTAATTTTAATTGAAAAATATTTTGAAGCTCATGAACTTCTTGAAAAAAATTTATGGGACAAAAAAAGTAAAGATAAATTAAACCTTTATTTTAAAGGTTTAATTAATTCTGCTGTTGCTATGCAATTATATAAACTTAATAGAAAACCTCAATCTCGAAAAGTTTTTAATACTTTTTTAAAATATAAAATTGATATTCCTATGTTTTATAATCTTAATTTATTTATTGAAAATTATTATTTGAAATTAATTTCTTAAATCATCTCTTCTTTTTTTATTTTTTGTTCTGGACATTTACATCTTTCTGGTGTTAATGTTCCTGTTTTACTTTCCACAAATGCTTGTTTTATTTCATCATTTTCTTTTATCCATTTATATCCATTTATACATACTTTTTTTATTGTCATTTTATTTTGTTCTTTTATTTCATCTTCATAAAAATAATCATCTTCAAATATAATTGTATTATCCAGAAAACAATTATTATTTTCCTCTGCTTTTAAAGTTATAAAACTTAATATCATTAATAAAAAATAGATTTTTTTCAATACTTCTCCTTTTAATAGTAGTTTTAATTATATTAATTTGATATAATATTTTTAAGAAAAATTTAAGGTATTAAAAAAATGATTAAAAAAGAAGTAAGATGTTTTGGTAAAATCTGTAATGAAAAAGTTATTGATAATAATAAAAAATCAATTTATGAAAAAATTTATAATTTATTTATTCAAATTGATAATTATGAATTATTATTTAAGGATTTTTTATCTATTGAATTTCCTAAAATTAAAAATTTTGAATTTTCAAAACAAAATTTCATTCGTTTTTTAGAAAGTAATAATTTTTATTCTTTTATTGAATTAATTGATAGTTTTTTAGAAAAAAAAGATATTTATATTCCTTATATTTCTAACAAATTTAATAAAAATTTTATTTCTTGTTATGAATTTTCTAAAAATAATAATTTACTCGTTTTTAAACATTCATTGGATTTTGAAATTGGACTTTTTTATAATAATAATTATGAACTTTTAAATTTAGAATTTTCTATTGATGAAGATTATTTTGATGAAAATATTTTTAATATTAATAATTGTTCTTTTGATGTTTTTGAACACCCTTTTAATTTTATTTCTATCAATGATATTTCTTTGTTAAGTAATTTTGTAGAGTATGGTTTGTTCTCTGTATATTCAAATCCAGAAAAATCTCTTCCTATTTTAGATAAAATCTATTTAATTCTTAATAATTCTTTTATTTGTCAAGTTATTATTCATAATAGTTATTTTGAAATAATAACTCCTTTTGATATTTTTACTTTACAACATAATTCTTCTTTATTAGAATTATTTTATAAGATACAAATGAATTTTGATAAAAATAATATGATTTTATTTATAGGAGAAATTTTAAGTAGTTTAAATACTGATTTTATTAATGAAGAATTAATTTCAAATTTCAAAGAAAGCTTCACTATTTAAAGTGAAGTTTTTTATATGATTTTTTTCACATTTTTTATTTCTTTTATTTTTCTATTAAATCCAACAAAAGTATAAATATCACTAATTTGTTTATATTCATCTTTGTTTATTTCTTCTACTGCTATTGCTTTGTTTCTTCTTAAATCTATAACTTGTAGAAATTTTGTTTTTTTCCCATTTGGTAATCTATAAGTTCCTTGTACTTTGACAATATCATTAATTTTTGCTTTAAGTTTTGATTTTTTTTCTATCTCATCATAACTTTTTTTTCTCCATTCTTTTGCATATTCAGAATCTGTTTCAGTTAGTTTTTTTAATAATGATTTTTTCATACAAGGATAATATGGCCCACAATTCTCAGACATTTCTTTATATGAAATATTATAAAATCCACCTTTAGGTTTAAAATTAACAAGAATTATTTCTGCTGATACTTTCCCTGTTTGTTTATTTTTTACCGCAAAAAAAACTGCTTTTTTTGATGATGCTCTATCTATAATTTCATATTTTTTCTTATCTTCAATATTTGAAAATAATTCTTGTTCTATAAAATCTATAATTTTCATTTTATAAGGTTTATTAGTCGTTGTCCATCCCATAATATATCCTTTTCTTTTTTTGTTATATAAATTATAACATATATATACTTATATTTTAATTAAAGAGTATAACTTTTGACAAAATATGACAAAATGAGTTGTTATAATTCTTTTATCAAATAAATTAAAATTGTTTATTAAAAATAAAAACCAAAGGATATATTATGGCAAAATTTAATAAAACTAATACTTCTAAAAAAACTACTAATTTAGAAGGTGGTATAGCTTACGAAAGAAATGACTTTAAAAAAGAAATTGTTTCAATTATATTAAATTCGATGTTAAAAGGTGATACTTTTTATCAAACTGAAACTGAACAACTTAAAAATATTGAAAATATTATTTCTAAAAATATTGATGATGCTGAATTCATTGCTAAAGCAATGGTTTATGTAAGAAATGAAGGAAATTTACGTTCTATTTCTCATTATTTAGCTGTTTTATTATCTGAAAAAGTAAAAGGTACTTCATATATGAAAAATGCTTTAGCAAAAATAATGGTTAGACCAGATGATGCTACTGAGATAATTTCATTATGGAATACAAAAAATAAAAACAAAATGATTCCTAATCCTATTAGAAAAGCAACTAAATATTCTTTAGAAAAAAGATGGGATGCTTATCAACTTAAAAAATATTATGGTAATGGTGCTGTTAAAGTTTCTAATCTTATTAATTTAACACATCCTGCTCCTTCTGATAAAGAGCAAGAAAAAATTTTTAAACAAGCTTTAGAAAATACATTACCTTCTATTAAAACTGCTCAAACAGTTAATGCTGGTTCTACTGGTAAAGATAGAGCTAAAGCTTATTTTAAAATGTTAAAAAATAATAAATTAGGATATATGGGATTATTAAAAAATTTAAAAAATATTTTAGAAGTTTATTCTGAATTGTCTGAAAAAAAACAAGAAAAAATAATAGAATTAATATGTGATTTATTAGAAAATGAAAAAGCTTGTTTAAAATCAAGAGTATTACCTTTTAGATTTGTTCAAGCTTATGAAAATGTTTTAAATTTAAATCTTGATAGAATTAAAGTTAAAAAAATACTAAATTCTATTGAAAAAGGTTTTATTTTAAGCTCTAAAAATATTCCTATTGTTAAAGATGGTGAAAAAATAGCTTTATTACTTGATGAATCATATTCAATGGGTCAAGGTTATAATTCTCCTTTTGGTATTGGTAAAACTTTAATGTCATCTATGCTATCTGGTTTAGATAAAGAAAATACTATTGGTTATTTATGGGCAAATAATTCACGAGAAATATCAATTGATAATTCTCCAATGGATTTTGTTAGAAACACTTTTTCAAAAGGTGGTGGTACTGATGTTTGGGCACCTGTATATAATTTGATTAAAACTAATACTTTTGTTGATAAAATAGTTATTTTTACTGATATGCAAATGTATGATATTAATCGTTATGGAAAAAGAGAATTTAAATCTATTGTTTCAGCTTATAAAAAAATAAATCCAAATGTAAAAATTTTATTTTGGAATTTAAATAATTATGGTGGTGCTACTCCAATAAAATTAAGTAATAATGTTCTTGAAGTTTCAGGTTATTCTGATAAACTTTTAGATGTTATTGGTAAAATTTGGAATGACCCTGATGCTTTAATTAAAGAGATTGAAAACATATCTATTTAATCTTTTTTAAAGTTTCTTCTTGCTATAATATTATTATTGAAAAAATAAGGATAATATATTATGGCAAAAAAGCCTACTGTTCAAGATATTTTGGATGCAAAAAATATTAATGTTGATAAAATAATTGATTTAAATTATTTATCAAAATTTTCTAATGCTTTAGTTTTTGATAATCTTCTTGAAATAACTTCTCTTTTTTCTGACTTTCCAAATATAGAAAATTGTCAATTTGATGATAAATTAAATGATATTTTTCAAATTGAAATTAAATATGAAACTTTTTATGATTCTGGTGAAGGCTATGATGGTGTAGCTGTTTTGCTCTATAATAATACTCCATTTGCTATTTCTACTATTTCTTATAATGATACTTTCGATTCTTATATTTTTAATAAAGAGATATTTGAATTTTTCATTCAATCATTGATTGATAATTCTATTCATAATTCAATTGAACCTGTTGATTTTTGTGTTGTTGATTTAGATACTCCTATTGATTTTTTCAATTCTTGATTTTTATGTTAAAAAATTTATTCTTTTGTTTTTTTGACATAATATGACAAATACTTCTATTATAATACTATTATCCAAACGAGGAAAACCTCTTAAAAGGAAATTAAATATGTTTTTTAATTCAACTTAATCCTGTCTAATTATATTAGATGGGCGGATGATTACCGAAACAATCAGAGTTTTAACATTTATTATTTCATTTAATTATCCGTCCATTCTAATATAAAGGATGTTAAATGAAAAATATAAAATTAATTTCAGTTTGTAAAACTGATTGTGCATCAACTACTTATAGAACAGTTGTTGATGCACAAGGTCGTAAAAAACAAGTTGTTGCTTATGAAAAGCATACTAAAACTGGTTGGGGAATGTATGTTGAAATAACTACCCTTCCTAATGGAAAAAAGACAAGTGTTACAAAACACGGTCCTATTCCAAAATAAGTTTGATATTGACATAATTTGTCAATTCTATATATTATAATTTTTAATATAAGAACTATAAAAAAAGATTACATCGCACTTTTAATGCAGTGGCATTGGTTCGAATCCAATTGCGAGAAATTTAAATTTCTCGTATAGCTTAGTGGTAGAGCACTTAATATATCTTTTTTGCTTTTGTCTTATATTTATAAAATTATAAATAAATTTAAATTATCAGAACTACAATTAAAGATTACATCGCAATTATTATGAATTTGAAAAAACTCTTTAATGCTTTTGTCTGATAATTTAAATGTATTATTACAAATAGAAATAGAAATAGAAATAGAAACTATAATTAAAGATTACATCGTATTTTATGGAAAAAAACAAGTTAGGGTTCAATTCCCTATATGGAAGCTGGTTGCCTCTTTCAATTCTTTAATGCTTTTGTTCTATTTCTATTATTTGCTTGTATAATTCTTCTTTATCTTTTTCTATTAATTCTTTTCCATTAGGATAGCAAATTTTATTATCTTTAATTATTATTGGATGATTTATTTCATATTCATACCCTTCTTTTCCTTGATGTTTTTTTAAAAATATTTGTGCATATAGTTGTTTTTCTACTATTTTTTCTATTAAATTTTTCTCATTATACATATTTAATCTTCCTTTTTTTTTATTAAATTTAAAATATTCTTTTATATAGATTTTAATTTTTTTTTATATAATATTTCAAAATAAAAGGATGTACATGATTGATTTTGCAAAAGATGCTCAAAAGTTTAAAAAAGAGCAAGATACTAAAACACACATTTCTAAAAAACAAAAAATTAAATTTTTAATTGGATTACCAAGTGTTGGTAAATCAACTTATATTCGAAATAATGATAAAGGTGCTTATGTTATTAATAGAGATGATATTGTTAATGAAGTAGCAAGAGAATTAGGATGGACATATGATGATATGTTTGCTGTTCCTATCTTTGAAAAATTAGGTGATATTAATCCAAAATTTGGAGAAGTTATAGAAACTCCTGAATGGATAACTTGGCAGGATTATACATATAGTAAAATTTCTCTTGCTAATGATGAAATTTTCAAAAGGCATTCCGAAAGAATTTCACAGGCATTAAAGCAAGATAGAGACATTATTATTGATATGATAAATCTTAATTCTGATATTAGAAATGGAATGTTAAAACAATTAAGTGGATTAGATGAAATTGATGAATCTACTTTTAAGGATTTTGAAATTGAAGGTATTGTTTTTAAAGTAGATGATTTAGAAAAACTTAAAGAACTGGCTCATTTAAGAGCTGATTTAGCAAAACTTAAAGGTCAATCTAAAACAATTCCTGATGATGCTTATGACAATATGTTTAAAAAATTTGAACTTCCTACTGATGATGAGTTTTTTGACAATATAGAAATTATAGATGTTGATAAAAATCTTGATTTTTATATTTCTTATATTAAAACAAAAATTGAAGATTTAAAATCTTCAAAAGATAATAAGCAATTTAATAAAGTTTCTTCTATTTGAAGAAGTTCATATAAAACAAAATAATAAATATTATTTATTATTTAATATTTGTTTGTTTTGTTTTTCTAATTTTCTATTCTTTTTTATTTCTTCTATTAATTCTTCTTTTGTTTCTTCATCATCAATATATCCTAAATTATCAAAAATGTTAATTATTTCCTCATCATTATAATTAGCACATAAATATGGATATATATATCTTGTATAATTTTCTACAATATCATATATGTTTTTATTATATTTTTCAATAATAAATTCTATTATTTCTTTTTGTTTATTTTCCAAATTTTTTAATATTATATTAAATATTTCTATTGAATTAAAATTTAATTCATCTAAGCATTCTATTAATAATTTATAATTTTTTAATTTATAATCTTTTATTATTTTATTTAACATTTCTTCTTTTTGATATATATTTATATTTAATAATGTTTTTATTGCTTCTTTCTTTTCTTCTTGGCTTTTGATTTTTTCTATGAAATTCAATGGTAAATTATTTTCCATTATTCTAATTATTTCATTTATTTCTAAATTTGCTTTTAATAGGCTATTTGTTATTTGTTCATTTGTAAAGTTTTCTTTATATTTCTCTATAAACATTCTTATTAATGATACTTTTGATTTTGCTTCATTTTTTATATATTTAAATATTTCTTCTAATGCATATCCTTCTTTTAACATTTCTTTTGAAACACTGAATTTTGAAAATATTTCTTTTTCTTTTAATGATTTTTCTATTAATTTTATTGATTTCATTTTATCTCCATTTATTTTTTATTATAAACTTTTGAAATTTATATTAATTTAATTGCTTTTTTTATCTTTTATTAAGTTCTTCTATTGTAAAATATTTCTATATAAATTTTTAAATAAGGTAACTTTATATGTCAAAAAAATCTTCTTTACAACGAACTTTATCTATTTTAAAGAAACTTAATGATGGTAAAAAAATTAATTTACAAGATTTAAGTTATGAATTTGATGTTAGTGAAAGAACTATTCGAAGAGACATTGAATTATTACAAGTTGAATTTGATGATTTTATTATTAAAGATGGAAAATATTATTATGCTGAAAAGAAAGAACTTTTAAAAGATATTCTTTCTGGTAAAGATTTGTCTATTTTACTTAATATTATTCATTTATTTTCTTTGACTAAAAATAAACTTGATTTACCTCCTGAATTAGAAAAAATTTATCATGAAAATAAAAAAATTTATAATTTTATAAATAAACCTTTTGAAGAAATTAAAAATAAAAATATTATGTATGAACTTGAAAAAATAATTTCAAACAGAAGAGTTTGTAAAATAGAATATTCTAATGGTATTGATAATAAGGTATTAACTTTAACTATTAAAGCTTATAAAATATTATTATTAAATGAAAATTTTTATTTATTTTGTGAAACTGATGGTAAGTTTGAACAAACTCTTTTAAGAATTGGTCTTATTAAGGAAATAAAAGTATTACCTAATACTTTTTATCCTAATCCTCAATTAGTTAATTTTTCTAATAATATTCAAACTCCTTTTTCTAAATTTAGTAAAAATGGAGAATTAAAAGAAATTATTGTTAGTGTTCCTAAATATATTGCGAAATATTTTAAGATGAAAAAGTATTTACCGTCCCAAAGAATTTTATCTGAGAGTGAAAGTGGTTGGCTTACTATTTCTTATAAAGTTACAAGATATGAAGAAATTACTGAATTAATAGAAAAATGGTTGCCTAAAATGAAAATCCAAAGCCCTCCTGAATTAAAAGATATTATTAGAAAGAATTTAGAAAGTAAATTAAAGTGGTTAGATTGAAATATTATTTAAAATGTTATCATGCTACTGATTTTGTTATAGATGAATTTAATCTTGATTGGTTGAATTTTGGTGATAATAATTTTGGTCCTGGTATTTATTTTTCTACTCGTTCTGATAATATTGATTTTTATTTAAATGAAAGTCCCAATGGAAATATATATCAAATTGAAATACCTATTGATAACATGGTTAAATGGTATGATTTAATTGATGATAATATTCTTGAACAATTTTTATTATCTTTACCTATTGAATTTTACAATGCAAATAAAGATTACTTAATCAAAAAATATAAAAATAAAAATTATTTATATATTTTTAACAATTTACCTTATGAAATAATTAATTCAAAATATTATTCCGATGCTTCTTTGAAAGAGTTTTTAATCAATATGTCTGAAAACACTGGCATTTCATCTATGTTTATGCAAAATGGAACATTCCGTGATGAGGTAATTTTATTTAATCCAAAAGTCATTAAAAATAAAAAGAAAATTAATTAAGATTTAATTTAAATTATTGTATTATTTTAATATAAATAAGTTTAAAAAAAATTAGAATAAAGGACATTCATATGCTAATAAAACAAACTTCTATTCCTGATATTATTATTAATAATCTTAATAATGATGAAATTATTTTTTCTAATGAAAAAGTTAGATGATGGTTTACTTTATGTCCTTTATCTTCAAGATTAGAACAGTTACAAAAAAGTAATATATTGTTTCCAATTTTAAAAAAAATTAAAATAAATGAAATCGCAAATGATAATGCATTTTGCGATTTTTATTTTCAATCTTCAAAAAATTCACCTATTGATTATCAATTTGGGGACATTACTCTTGATGAATTGGAACTTTTAATTAAAATTAATCAAAATATTATCCTTGATTAATCCCATCAATGAGCATATATAACTAATTGGTTATTATCAAAATCAAAATTTTTATACAAATTCAATAAATCAAATATATTATATTCTATTGTATATAATGATTTACACATATTATAATTATTTTCACTTTTATCTAATGGTGTTCTTTCCCATTGTAATATATTTTGTTTTATTATATACATTGCTTTTTCAAAGGCATATTCTATATCTTCTTCTTTATTTTTTATCTCCATAATTTCTTCAAATTTGTTTTTATAAAAATCTTTTATTAATTTTTCATATATTTCTATTAATTTAAGTAATTTTTCTTTATTTATTATAAATAGGTCATATCCTTCATTTATTTCATTATTTAATTCTTTATTTAAAAAGAAATTTTGACTTTCTTTTTTTAAATGTAAAGCTTCATCTGATATTTCATCTATTGTTGTTATTTCATCAAAAAAATCATATATTTCCTCTAAATTTAAAAATTTTTTTAAATCATCTGATGTTTCTATTTTATTTATTATTCTATATTTATTATTTGTTATGTATCCTATATAAGTTCTATAAGCCATTATATTTTCTCTCTTTTTTATTTTTATATAATTATAACATACTTTTATTAATAATTTCTTTATTTATATTTTTCTTTATTTTTTATTATTTTTTCATTGTTTTTTTATTTTTAATTTGTTAAAAATTTTCCTAATGAAGCATTATATAGATTTTTATTACTTACTTCTTTATTTATCATATTTTTTATATGTAATTTTTCTATTATTTTAAGTATTCCTAAAGTCTTTATTTGCTATAATTTTTATAAACGAAAGAAAGGGATTTACTTATGAAAATTAAAAAAACTCTTAAAAAAATTTCAAAGTATCTTAAAGATTCGACTTTATATGATATTAATAAAGGTATTACTCTTGCGGCTTATTTACCTAAAGAACTTGTTTTTGATATTGTTAAAAAATCTGGATTATCTAATAATACAGATTTAGAATTAGATAATTGTGGTCTATATTTAAAATCTGATGAAAAACTTTACTCTTATTTTATAGAAAAATACTCAAGATATTATGATTATACTATTGTAGATGTTTCTTTTCTTTTAGATAATAAAAAATATAAACATATTTTAAATAAAATTTTGAATGATTTTATTACTTATAATTCTAAAATTCTTTATCAAGAAAAAAAGAAAATTGATGAGAAAAGATTAATTAAGAAATTCTTAAAAGAGGAATTTAAAATTTAATTAATTCAAAAATATTAAATAAATTATATGTAATTTTGGTAATGAATATATTTTTATTCATTACCAGTTATTCTTTAATAAGTTTGTGCTGTTTCTCTTGATTCTGTGAATGTTCTTTCTATTAAATCATTTTGATTATCAATTATTTCATCTTCATGGTCTTCTGCATTATTTAAATCGTCTAATAATCCTGGATTATTATTATCTCCTGATAACCCTGTATCATTTATTGCTTTATTTGTCAAATCGTCTCCTGCTGAATTTCTTGCATTATCATCTGTTTTATAATCATAATAAGAGGCAAATGCTTTCGAACCTTGCATTGCTGTATCACCTCTTGTTTCATCTAATAATGTTGGTGCAGTTGCAC
>Ga0256828_1000290_pt1 | contig 34699 bp, 41 predicted proteins | sample CV88metaG_FD_185993 | JGI IMG/M metagenome (GOLD analysis project Ga0256828, IMG submission 185993) | Hydrothermal vent microbial communities from East Pacific Rise, Pacific Ocean - CV88 | ecosystem: Environmental > Aquatic > Marine > Hydrothermal vents | place: Pacific Ocean: East Pacific Rise...
AAATGATACTGGTAGTGGAGCTTGTGAAGTTTTTTATGTTGAGGATATTAAAGTCGTGCAACCCTAAATATTTCTTCTACTGTTGATTTTCCTTCTAAAGCTTTATGAATTCCATCTTCAAACATATTTACAAATCCTTCTTCAATAGCTTGTTTTGTTAAATCTTCTTTTGATGCTTTGCTTGCAATCATTCTGGATAAAGTTTCACTTACAATCAGAACTTCAGAAATCATTTCTCTTCCTGAATATCCTGAATGACCACATTCTTTACATCCATCACCTTTATAAAACTTTGGATTTTCTGGAAGATATTCTTTTATTTCTTCTAATACTGCTTTATCTAGATTTGTTTCAATTTTACAATTTTGACATATTTTTCTAACCAATCTTTGAGCTTGAATAGCTACTAATGCTCCTGAAACAAGATATTCTTCTATTCCCATATCTAAAATTCTTGTTACAGCTGATATAGCATCATTTGTATGCAGAGTAGATAAAACAAGGTGTCCTGTTAATGCTGCTTGAATTGCAATTCTAAGTGTTTCTTGGTCTCTAATTTCTCCAATCATTATTTTATCTGGATCTTGTCTTAATATTGATTTTAATGCATCAGCGAAACCTAAGCCTATTTCTTTTTTAACATTTACTTGTTGTAATCCTGCCATTTGATATTCAACAGGATCTTCAACTGTAATTGTTTTATCTTTAACATCTTTAATAGCATTTAAAGCTCCATATAAAGTTGTCGTTTTTCCTGAACCAGTTGGTCCAGTTACAAGAACTATTCCATAAGGTGCTTTAATAGCTTCTGAAAATTTATCATAATTCATCTTACTCATTCCTGCATCTTCAAGCTTTATCATTGCTTTTGATTTATCTAAAATTCTTAAAACAATAGATTCTCCTAATATTGTAGGTAAAGAGGATACCCTAAAATCAAATTCTTTATTCATCACTGTATGTGAGAATCTTCCATCCTGAGGTTTTCTTTTTTCTGCAATATCAAGATTTGAAAGTAATTTCATTCTTGATGCTAATGGACTAAATATATCTTTATCAAAAGAGAATGTTTGTTTTAGCATACCATCAACTCTTTCTCTAACGATACAACTTAATTCTGTTGCCTCTATATGAATATCTGAAGCTCCTCCAAAAATTGCTGATTTAAGAATTACATCAATTAATCTTAAAACTGCAGGATTATCTTGATTTGAATCATCATCTCCTTTATTATTAAGGTCATCTCTAATTTCTTTAATAAGTCCTTTTATACTTTCATTTATTTCTAACCTTTCTAGATTTTTTATTATATCTTTTGGTTTTGCAATTGCTACTTTGATTGGTTTTTGAGGATATAATCTTTGTAATGCATCTTGTGCTCCTAAATTTAAAGGATCTTCAAAAACTAATAGAACACTTAAATCTGTTTCTGATACTGGTAATGCATTATATTTTATAAGTTGTTTATAAGGAAATTTTGAGAATAATCTCATATCTATTTCAATATTATCTAAATCAACATATTCAATTTTTAAATCTTTTGCAATATTTTCTATAATTGGAGATACATCTATTCCTTGTATTCTCTCTAAATGAGACATTTGAATAACACCTTCTTCAACTTTTTTAGCTAAGAAAACTTGAACTGTTGGTAAATCGATCATATCTTCAGCTAAAAGGTTATAAAAACTAATTTCTTTTGGAGGTCTTGCTCTAACTAATTTATGAAGGGCTCCTTTATCTAAGATGCCTTCATCTATCATAACTTTAATTAATTTTTTCATTATTTTTTCCTTTATTTTGATATTTTAATATTATATCTTAAATAATGAGTTTAATTTATATATTTTGATTTTTATTTTTGTGTAGATTGTTCCTCCGAAGAGGAACTTTGTTTATATTCTTTTGTAGCCTAAATCTTTAGGATTTACAGATTTTTCATTTTTTATAATGTGAGGAGTAATAATAAATATTAATTCTTCAACTTTTTCAATTTTATCTGTCTTTTTAAATGCATGTTCTAATAAAGGAATGTCTCCTAATAAAGGAACTTTATTTTCTATTGTTCCTGTTCTAGTTGTAATTAATCCTCCAAGAATAGCATGGTCTCCATCTTTTAAACTAACAACAGAAGAAATTTGTCTTTTTCTTAAATCAGGTGGGATAACTCTAACACCATCCGCAGGTGTAGTATCTTGTTCATCTACATCAGAAATTGATGGATTTATTCTTAATGTAATAATTCCTTTTTTATCTATTTGAGGTGTAATATCTAAAAGAATTCCTGCAAAAACAGAATCTACCATTTCACCTTCTGCTGTATTAGCATTATTTCCTGTTCCAAGAGCACTTGTAGATTTAATCTTATAGAATAGTTCTTTACCTACTGAAATTAATGCTGGTTGATTATTTAATGTCATTATTCTAGGACTTGAAATTGATCTAACTTCACCCTGTGTATCTAAAAATTTAACAATTTCATTAACTTCAACACTTCCTGTTAAACTTACTACTCCACCTTTTCTTGGTGTTGATCCTTGTTCGAATGTTCCTTCTGTTATTCCTGTTGCATCCCATACATAACCAGCAACATTTTTTTGAGACATTAAAAGACTATTAACTGTAAAGTTTTGTAATGAATATATTTGATTCCAATCTACTCCAGTAGTTGAACTATTATCAAATAAAACAGAAAGAATTCTAACATCAATTAAAACTTGTTGTTTTATTTGTTTTGTAAGAGATGCTATATATTTAGAAACTCTATTTAATTGAGCATTTGTTCCTGTTACTGTAATCAAGCCTGCTTCAGGATTAATAATTGGTGCCATTGGATTATAATCCCATACTTGACCATCAGGTCCTGTCCATTGATATTCTCCTGTTTTAGTATAATGTGTAGAACCATCTCCTGCAACTACAAGAATTCTTTCTAATTCATGTTGTATAGTATTCCAAAATTTAAATTCATTATTTGTTTCAATAGAAATTCCTGTTCTTGAACTTGAACCTTGTGTTCCATTAGCTCCTCCTTGACCATTTCCAATTCCTTGAGAAACTGTTTGTCCTGAATGTTGTTGAGAATTAGCTATTGTTACATTTGAATTACTTTTTCCTATTCTACTTCCAGCTATATAATTAACTCTAAATGTTCTTGTTGATAAATATGCTATTTTTAATTTATTTCCTGAAAGATTATAATTTAAATCATTATCTTTTAGAATAGTGTTTAAGAATCCTTTTATTGTATTATTTTTTATTTTTACATAATACAATTTTTTATTCATTCTTTTTTTTGCTCCTTCATCTTTTACAATTACTGAATAACCACATGTTTCAGCAATATTTTCAACAACATCTGAAATTGTTAATTTATTATCAATTGTAACATTGAATAATTTATCTGCACAAGTTGAACTTCCTGCGAAAACACTAGCTGTTGAAATTGCTCCCAATAATACAAGTTTATTTAATATTTTCATTTTCTTTCTCCTTTATTTTATAATTATATTTAATTTCTTTTTAGCTCTTCCTTGAAGAAAAACTTTTTTTATTTCATTATCTTTTCTTAAGACAACACCTTTATTCCCAACATATTTTAAAGTATATCCTTCAATAACATCTCCTTCTTTTTGCCAATTTCCATTTATATAGGCTCTTTTATTCATTATAGCATTTAAAGAAAATGTTTTCTCTTCTTCTACAACTATATCTGGAACTATCATTTCTTTTTTCTTTTCTGTAATTTTTACGACTGCAAAAGGTTCTTTTGTATTTTTAAGAACTTCTTTATTAATACCTTCTCTTTCTTTTTTTATTTTATCTATTTTCATATCATAAACATTTCCTGCATTTAATACTAAACATGAAAATAAACTTATTAATATTATCTTTTTCATTAGTGATTTATCCCCCATACTGAAATATTTATATCTGCAACTATTTTTGTTGAATTTTCATCTAAAGATAATTTACTTCCATAAATATCTGTAACTAATTCATTTTGCTCAATATCATTCATAAAATTAATTATATTTTTATAATTTCCTTCTACACCAACTGAAATTTCCAATATGTGTCCAAAATCACCTTCACTTTCAACATAATTATTTTCAAGATATCTAACCATTAATCCATCATTTTTTGCATTATCTGTTAAAGAATGTAAAAATGTAGACCAGCTTTTTTCATTAAATAGCATATCAGATAATTTTTCTAAACTATTATCAACATATTTTATTTCTCTTTTTATATATGATAAATTTTTTGTTTTTTTATTTATATCCTTTGTTAATAAATTTACTTTATAATTTTTATCTCCTGAAGGAGAGGAAATACTTTTTAAATAAATTTTATTTTCTTGAATACTTTTTTGTAAAACTTCTTTTTTTGATTCTGTTGCATCAAATTTACTTTGAGCTATTGGTAAAAAAGAAGTATAAGCAACATAAGCTATTATACCTGCTGTTCCAAGTATCATTAACCATTTTTCATTTTCTTTTTTAGCTGCAAAATAATTATCCATCGCTGCTAGCTTTTCTTCAAGAAATTTCATTTTTTCACCTCCGTTTTAGATTTCTCTGTATTTAGGTGTTTTGTTTTTATATCTTTACTTTTTAATTCTATTTTTAAAATACCAGTATAATAATCTGCACCTTCTTCTTTATTTATCCTTTTAATATCTATCATTTCTAATTCTTTAAAATATTTAGATGAAATATATTTTATAAATGCTGTTATTCTTTTATCATTTTTAGAAATTAATTTTAATTCAAAAATATCATTATCTGTTTTTATTTCTGTAACTTTAATTCCAAATTTTTCTATATCCTCTGCTATTTTATAAAATGTTGCAGATTTCATTCTATATTGAACTTTTTTATTATATATAGAATCTAATGTTTTTATTTTTGAAAAATACTTTTCATTTTCTTCTTTTACAGATTTATTTAAAATAGCTAATTTTTTTTGTTTTTCTGAAATAATTCTTTTATAATTTGAAACATCTTTTATTAATGCTGTATTTTCTGTATTTAATCCATAAATTTTTGCTTCATTCATATATGAACCAACTAAAAAATATAATGGTAAAGCTACTGCTGCTGTAACTCCAAAAAACATTGATATAATAAATTGTCCTGATGCTCTATTTTGAAATGCAGGAGGTCTTGGAAATACTGAAAAATCAATTGTATATTCATCATCTTTCATCATTTCTTCTGAATTTAACATTATTAAATAATGAATTTGATCTATATAATTTTCTGTTGATTCTAATCCATAATCAAAATTAAATTCTTTTGATTCTAATCCTAAATAGTTATTTGAATATGAATCCATTCCTAAAATGTTTCCTAGACTTGAACCTATATAAAAATTATCTATTTGAGAAATATTAAATGCTCTTTTTATATATATAACAATATCATTTACATTTACAAATAATTCTCCTAATATTCTCATTAATATTTGTTGATATTCTTGATCAGATGATTTTAATCCTTCTTCTTCTAATTTTTTAAAGAATTTATCTTCATCTACTTTTTCTCCTTTTGCATTGCAATATTTATCATATATTGCTTCAAAAGAATAATCTATTGATTTAGAATATAAATATTCTCCATCTTTATAAACAGTTATTGAAGCTTCTTCTTTTGTTATATATAAAAATATATCTGTTTTTCTACTAGATATAATTTCTTTTGTATAAAGAGGCTTATATAATAGAGCCATAGGAACTACAAAATCAATGAATTTAGTTTCATTTACCTTATCTCTAAAAATTTTAAATAAGTTCTCTACTTCAACTATAAATACAGAAAAAACTCTCTCTTTTTCATTATTTGTATTTTTTAATTCTATATATTTTATACTATATTCAATAGCTTCATTAAGATTTAATTCTTCATATACTTTTCTTTCCAACATTGACTCTACATCTTCTTCTGGAATACTATTATTTATATTAATATTTGCAATAATAGCTTCTTTATTTGAAATGTAGGATGAAACATAGTTTTGTTTATCAAAAGTCAATTTATTTAATCTAGAAATTCTTTGACCTTTTAGAGTATATGAAAGATTATCATAAGCATCTATAGATATAATATTCTTTATTTCATTTTTCTTTTTTAACATATTCTAATATCCTCCTTAATGCTCAAATTATATAACAATAATTTTTATTATTCTTAATAAGTGTAAAAAATCGGATTTTTTTTATTAATTTTTTGTTAATGTTGAAAAAAGTTCAATAAAAATATTTTCTTATTATAAAAAAATTATTTTAAAAAATATTTATTTTGTGTATTTTGAGAAGTTTCTGAAGAATCATTTGCTGACAAATTATAAGCTGCAAGAATTAAAAAAATTGAACCAATAGTTAAGATTTTCATATTTATTTTCCACCTTTTTTTCTATATATATTATAACATTTTTAACTTAAAACATACTTAAAATATTCATCTTAAACAACGATATACTCGATATTTAAAAAGATTTTTTATTTTCCATTTTTTAAGATATATAAAAGCTTTTTTTATATATAATATTTTATATATTTTAAGAGTTTTTTTTAAATATATATTCTTATAACAAGATAGCGATATTTTTAATAATTATATCAGCTAAAATTTCAGCCAAAGGAAAAAAATGGCAAAAATAAAAAAAATAGAAAATCTGAGAAATCCTTTATTTAAAAATCAATACACTCAAGCTAGAGTAGATAAAGCAAATAGAGTTATTGAATCAGGGGAAAATCCTTTCCCTAATGCAAAAGGTATCTCAAGAACAATTACTGCTTCTGAATTTCTTTCTCAACATGAAAATACTGAAGAAAATAAAGAAGTAGTTGAAACACTTATTGGTAGAGTTTCACTTCATCGGAAAATGGGTAGAAGTGGTTTTATTAATATCATTGATCCAAGTGGAAAAATTCAAGGTTTTTCTTCTCTTGAAAATACTTCTAATTATGAAGTTTTTCAAAAACATATTGATATTGGTGATATTGTATCTATCACAGGTTATCCATTTAAAACTAAAACAGGAGAAACAACTGTTAAAATTCAAAAAATTTCAGTTGTTGCTAAATCTGTTGCTCCACCAGTTGGAAAACATGCTGGCTTGACTGATGAAGAAACTAAATATCGTAAAAGATATTTGGATATGATTGCTAATCCAGAAGTAAAAGATAATTTGGTAACTCGCTCTTTAATTATTTCTACAATTCGTAAATTTATGGATAGTAGAGAATTTAATGAAGTTGAAACACCAACCTTGAATGCAATTCCTGGTGGAGCTAATGCAAGACCTTTTATTACATTCCATAATGCTATGGGTGTAGAGAGATATCTTCGTATTGCTCCTGAATTATATCTTAAAAGATTAGTTGTTGGTGGAATGGAAAAAGTTTTTGAAATCGGAAAAAACTTCCGTAATGAAGGAGTTGATGCTACGCATAATCCTGAATTTACATCAATTGAATTCTATGAGGCTTATGCAACTTATAAGCAGCATATGAAAATGATTGAAAAGATGTTCAAAAAAGTTTATAGAAAAGTCTTTGGAAATAAGGAGTATATCCTTCCATATGGTGATTTGGAAATTAATTTGAACAACTGGAATAGAGTTCCTTTTAAAGAAGCTCTTATTTCTATTGGAGGTCTTCCTGAAGATATTCTTAATGATAAAGATGCTCTTGCAACTTATCTTAAAGAGCAAGGTTCTGAAAAAGCTAATTCTGAAATGCCTCTTGGTAAACTTTGGGAAATTGGTTTTGATGATTTTGTTGAAGAAAAACTAGTAGATCCTACTTTTATTACTGAATATCCTGCAGATATTTCTCCTCTTGCTCGAAGAATGGATAAAAATCCTGATTTGACTGAGAGATTTGAATTGTTTGTTGCTGGACGAGAACTGGCAAATGGTTTTAATGAGTTGAATGATCCGTTTGACCAATTTAAAAGATTTCAAGCTCAAGTAGATGGAAAAGATTTGGAGGATGAAGATGATGAAAGCATGCATATGGATGAAGATTTTATTGAAGCTCTTATGAACGGAATGCCTCCTTCAGCTGGAACTGGTATTGGTATTGATAGATTAGTTATGTTGTTTACAAATTCACATACAATTAGAGATATTATTGCTTTTCCAGCAATGAAGTAATTCCTTCCTCTCTTTGGGGAGAGGAATTAAATAATAAAGGTTTAATATGAAAAAAGTAACTGTATATTCTAAAGATTGTGCTTGTGATTCTGGTCATGAATATTATGGTAGTGGTTGTCGTATGATTTGTTCTTGTGTAAAAGATGTTCCAATTAAAGAACTAAATGATTCTTATGGTTTAGTTTGGGGAAAACTTTTTAATGATCTTTCTGAAAAAAAACAAAAAGAAGTTAGAAAAAAACTTAAAGGAAAAAAATGAAAAATCTTTTAATTTTAAAAGAGGCTATGGAAAAAGGTTGTCAGACAGTTTCTGACTTAGCTAAATTTATTAAGGGAGAGTGGAAATGCTAACAGAAATATTACGAAAAAAAATTGGAGAGAAGGTAGTTATTATTGCCGTAAATGACAATAAAGAACTTCGTATTGGTGGTGAAGAGGATTTTAATAATCTTCATATGTCTGCATTTATCCCTGGTGATGATATGTGGTATGGTATTGGTCATGATTTTCTTCATACAGGAGTTAATAATGATGAAATATTTGCTAATATTGGAGCAGATTTACCTATTGATAATACAGAGTTCCCTTATGAATTTCTATCTTTAGCTGATATTGATATTCTCAATGATGCTATTGATTTTAAATATTAAAGGATATTCATGAGAATACCTAGTAAAATTGGTGAATATTTAAATAAGTTCAATTCTTTTGAATTTGATTTTGATGCTGCTAATATTTCTCTTGGAATTCAAGGAAGAAATAAATTTTTTGAAATTTCTTTTGAGAATATGAAAGATATTTTAAATGAAAATAGTGTTGTAAAAGGAAAAGTTGTTCAGCCACTTATTGGAATTGAACTTGATGATGGTTCTATTTATTTTGCTAGTAAAAATAACGAAATATATAAAGAAGCATTTAAGAGTTCAGCAATAACTATTAAAAATCTTGAAGTAGGTGAGAAAATAACTTTAATGAATGGACATAAAGGAGTATTTTTAGGTTCTTTTTATTATCTTAGTCTCTATGGTTATGAACCTGATAAATTAGCTTATAAATCAAGATATTCCTATATTAAAAATGAAAATGGAAATTATATTTATTTTTATTCTAAAGATATTTATGAAGTTGATGGTTATGATGCTTCTTATTCAGATATAAATAAGAATGCTTTGGAGCTAGATGGTAGATATGGAGAAAGAAGATATTTTCCAACAATGTCTGAGCTAAGAGGTTATGTTAAAGAACAAAATCTTAATCTAGAAAATTAATTTTTTCTTCTTTTCACTTTTTAAGTGGAGAGAAATCTTTTTTTTATTTTTTTAGCCTTATAACAATTTAACTATCTTCATAGGGAAGATAAGTATATTTAAAAAATGGTGCATTTATATGTTGGAAAAAAATAAATCTAGAGCCGAACTATAGAAAAACGGGAAAGGACATATTATGTCTCAATTTAACCATACAGGAGAACTTCTCCTGAAAACACTTATGGCTGCTCAGCAGCCAACAAAATTTGAAGTTAAACTCACTGAAGAGTTCAACTTCTTAGGAGAAGAAATTCTTTATTCTATTAAAGAAGTTGCCTTTAAATATAAGAAGGCAGGGAAAGAAGAGGATACAATCATCCTCGGTCTAAGAGGACTTCTTAGGGAAAAATTCCCTGAGGAGTTCCTCAAGGAGGATAAGAAAAATGAAGCAAAAGTTAAGCTTGCTTCTTTAAATCAAGAAGCACTTTTTGCTTCTGAAAAAGGGACGCCTCTTTATTCTGAAATTCAGATTGTATCAGAATATTTAGAGGATCAGGATACAATCACTGAGGTATTCTACGGAGTTATATCTGTAGAAAATGGAGAAGAGATTAAGCTAGGAGACTGGTTTGATGATAGTTATGCAGGTGAAGTCAGAGTAAAAATTTACTCTGACAATAAAGAGATAGTAGAGTTTATGCCCTACTAATCTCTGCCTTCGGGCTCCATCCTCTTATAGATATCTCTTCAAATAATTAAATAATCAATTTTCATTTCTTTCTAAGCTATATTTAGATATACTATATTATCAAAATAAAGGTATATACTATGAATATTAAAAAATTACTTATAATTGGAGCCGTTTCTTTATCTGCTTTATTCTTTACTGGTTGTGGTGGAGATGATTATTATGAACCTCCTATTGATAATGCTACAACTCTTTTTTTAATTGATCAAGATGGAAATTCTTATGGAGGAATCCCTTATATCTGTGATTCTATGCCTGATTGGAGTGCTACAAGACCTAATGGTGAATTTACATTTTTTCCACCTGAAAGTTGTACATTTGATTTTACTGGTTTAAGTGGAACATATGGTGATCCTCTTGATGATATTATTTATATTGTTGATGATTTAGATAGGGGTAAAGGAGATATTCCTTATGAATGTTCTTCTTTTGGAGCCAGTAGTACTTATATAGATGGATCTTTTGATTATGATATTGATGATGTTTGTACTTTTTATCTTTAAGTAATCATAAAGGATTATAATGATATAATCCTTTATGAGAAAATTTATAACTGGTGACTTACACGGTGGAGAATATGGAGAATTGTTAAAACTTTCTTCAGCACAGTGGAAAGAACAAAAAACACTTACAAAAGAAGATATCCTATTTCAATTAGGTGACTTTGGTCTTTACTTTTATTATCCAAAATATATTAATGGTTATAAAAAAGATTTTAATAAAAGAAAAGGGCTTGCTAATAAAAAATACACTTTATTTATTATTCCTGGAAATCATGATAATTATGATTTAATTGAAGAATTACCTATTATTGAAAAATGGGGTGGTCTTGTTCATGAAGAAAAATTTGGAGAAAACTCTATATATATTGCTCGCCGTGGAGAAGTTTATTTAATTGATGGTAAAACATATTTTACTTTCGGTGGTGCTTTAAGTTCAGATATAGAATATAGAAATTCTTTATCTGATGTTGGAACAGAAAAAAGAGTTCCTAAAATGAGATATGGGCAATTTGTAAGAATGGAGTCTAAAAAAATAAAAATATCTCAAGTTTCTTATTGGGAAAGAGAACTTCCTTCTGAAGATGAAAAAGATTATGCTCTTAAAAATCTTTCAAAATATAATTATAAGGTTGATTATATATTAACTCATACTTGTCCTGATAGTTTAGTTGAAGAATTTATTCATAGAACAGATAGTAATGAAGCAAAATTTAATTGTCCTGTTGCTAAATTTTTGGAAGAAATTTATCAGAAAGTTGAATTTAAACATTGGTATTTTGGGCATATGCATACTAATTATACATACAAAAATGGTGATGAATTAATTACTTGTCATTATTCTTCAAAACCAATGGAAATTTATTATTAATTTTTTATAAAAAACACTAAAAGAATAAGATTCGGGCACGGGAGGGGAACATTGACTATTATAACTATTTTACCTTTCGTATAGTTATAGAATTATAGTTGTATCCCTCCCTGCAGAGCCCTGAAGAAGCCTGAAGGTTTAAGAAAAAAATGTCGGCTTAACTCATTTATTTCACCTTTTATTAAAAATGGTATATTGTTATAGGATAAAAATTATAAAAAATCATTTTTTATTGTTTTTTTTCAAAAGAAATATTAATTAAATTAAATCTAACTTCAAAAACTGACAAAATACTTACATCTTTATCAATCAATACTCCATTAGATACAAGAATTAATTTAGAATTAATATTTTTAAACTTTAAATTTTTTTCATATTTCATTCCTTTATTTTATATTATATAGGATTATATATTTTAAAATTTTAAGGAAAATATAAGGTTTGTTTTGTTATGATTTTGGTATGAGAAAATTAAATAAAATAATCAAACAAAATACGAATCGGAAAATGAGTCGCAAGAAAAAAAATATTGAAGTTATGGAATATTTAGATTATGTTATTTCTTGTATAGAAAAAAGAGAAGATTTTAAATTTGAATATATGAAATTTAAAAAATTACGGGAAACTGTTTTTTTAGAAAAATATTTTGAAAATGAAATGCGAGCTGCGAAGGTAGATATTACTGACCTTCTTTATAATTATTTTGATTTTGATTTATATGCTGTGGATGATGAAAAAATTAGAAGTATGTATCATTATTTTTCAAATCCAGATGAAGAAACAAGAAATAGAATGCTTTTAATATTCGTTAGGGTTAAAGAAGTTCAATCTATATTAAAAGAATATCATTCTTAATATAAATTTCAAATATAAAATAACCCAGAAATCAATTCTTTATTAAATTGAAGTTTATCATTATAAAGAATACAAGAACCATCATCTAAAAATTCAGAAAGATATTTAAAAGAAGGAAATGCAAGTTCTTTTTCTTCTCCTCCATATAAAACAATTAAGACAAATAAACCTTCAATAACTGTAAATTTAATAGCATTAGCTCTATTAGAAGATAATAATAAAATATCATCTGTTTCAAATGATTTTTCACTTAAATAATTAACAGAAATAAATTTTCTAATTAAATTCTCTTCAGAGTTAAAAATAGATTGAATATCTTCAAATAAAATACTTTTTCTTTCCATTAATGTATAAAATAAAAAGATATTAAAATATGTTAATTTATTTTCTTCTTTTATTAATGTAGATTTAAAATCATTATCTATAGAAAGAAGATTTTCTTTTAAATCATAAATATCATTTATTTTAGATAGTAATATCATTATTCTAAATACTCCTTAATTGATTTTTCTAATTTAGTAAATTCTTTTTGATACTCATTTGCATAATTTACTAAAGATTTATAATTGTCTTTTTTTATGTCTTCATGAATTTTAAATACAAGTTTAAACATATTTCTTGCTCCAATATAAGAAGTTAATCCTTTTAAGTCAAGAGTAAGTTTTTCTAATTCCTCATATTTTTGTTCTCTAACTAATTTTTCAATTGTTAAATTTGTTTTAGAATAAACATTTAAAAACTCTCTTAAAATTTCAGAATAAAATGCACAATTATTACCAGAATAAGCTCTACCTATATTGAAATCAAGAATATTTGTAGGAATCGTTTTTTCTTTAAATTTATTATTGATCCTTTCTCTTTCTTCTCTTTTTTCAGGAGTATAAAATAAACTAAAAGCATGATATAATTTTCCAATTTCAATTGGTTTAGTTAAATAACCATTCATACCTAAATTAAATATTTTATCTCTTTCATTTACTAAAGCTAATGCTGTAAATGCAATAATCGGTAGTTTATCATATCTTGAGTAAGATCTAATTAATTTTGTAGCTTCATAACCATCCATAATAGGCATATTAATATCCATTAGAACAAAATCAAAATCTTTTTGCTCTAAAAGTTCTAGTGCTTTTTCCCCATTATTAGCAATATTTATTTCTATTTCAGAAGTAGAAAGTACATTAGATATTACTTTTTGATTAATTAAATTATCTTCAACTAATAATAATTTCATACCTCTAAAATCATAAAAACTATCTTGTGTAATATCATCAAATTCATATATATCTTCTTTATAGACTTTAAGAGTATCATCTTCAACCTTTTTTTCTATTTCTATTTTTTTAGTAGGTTCATATAAATCTACAATTAATTCAAATATTCTTTCTTGAGTTAAAGGTGAAGATAAAGTATTATCTATAATAGAACTTAATGAAGATGAAAGATCTTTTCTAAATAAAGAATGAATAGATATAACTTTTAAATCACTCTTAGATTTTAAACGATAAAGGTAATCTATAAGATTAATATTAAAGAAAGATTCATTTAATATAACAATATCAAAAACAGAAAGATTTATCATATTTTCTAAGAATTCATCTTTAGTTAATATTTTTACATCAAATTTAAAATATGTTAACATTTTCTTAATTGCTAAAGATGAGTTATAATTAATATCAACTAAAAGAATATTTTTAGTTCCTATATTTTCAGATAGTTTAAATTTAAATTCTTTTAATTTATTATTTGTTTCAAAAGGTAAAGATATATTAAATGTTGTTCCTTTTCCTTTAATACTTACAGTAGATACTTGTCCTCCAATTAAAGAGATAATTTCTTTTGCAACAAACATACCTAATCCACTATATGTATCAGTTTCATCATCATAAATAGGATCATAAAGAGTTTGTCTCTCTTCATAAGTTAAACCATTTCCATTATCAGTAATATTAAAATTTAATTCTATATTATTATCTGCAGAAGAGTATTTTGTTATTTCAACTTTAACTTCATTTTTTTTCTCAAAATCAAAATTATTAAATGTAAATTCTAGAAAATTTATTAAGATTTTTTCTAAGTTAGATGCATCTCCAATAATATAAGATGGAACATTATTCTCTATATCAAAAATAAGATCTACATTACTCTGAGGGAAAGCAGAAGCTATATATCCTGAAACTTCATTCAAAACATTATTTAAATTAAATTTTTCATGTTTTATTTCTAATTTATTTGATTTTAATTGTAAAAACTCAATTAAATTATTAGTAATATCTAAAATTTTAGTATTCTTAATTTCTTCATTATTTTTTTTAGATTTTTCAATCATATTTTCTTTAATTAATTCTTGTATATCTTCACTTAAATTCATTAAAAAATTAGCTTGATTTTTATCTAATTCAATTTGTTTATCTACAATTTCTTCTTGTTTTTCAAGAAGTTCTTTTGTTTTTTTAGAATATATAAAAAATAAAATCGCACCAGTTAAACCAATAATAGAAGTTATAATCCAAAGAATAATAGTATAGTTTGTTTCATTTGTTTCTCCTGCATATAAAAAAGAGAAAAGTAATAGAAATAAAATTTTTTTCATTTAATGCCACCCAATTATGTTTAAATAATTTTAACATAATAAAAAGTAATAAAATTAAAAAAAGAATATTAAACAATGTATCTTTGAAATATGAAGAATTCAGTCCTAAAGAGCGATGGTTTTTTGAACTCTTTTTTTGCTAAATAAGTTCAATTTCAATAGGAGTCCTAAGAGAAGATGTATCTTGATTAAATTCATACATCATTGAAGCATTAATAGATACATAATCTCTATATTCATTAGGTTCTTTAATTCCAGCTTCTCCATGGATATGTCCAAAAATATGATATTTTAAATCTTTTAATTGAGCAATTCTGTTTGCTAGGGTAGAAGAACCTAGATGTTCAATTTTACCCATATGACTTAAAATATCCAAAACTCCTTTTTGAGGACCATGTGTAATAAGAATATTTGTATCATCTGGAATATTTTTCCAAATTTCTTCTAAATCTTCATCTTTTTTCATAAAATGCCAATCTCTAAAAAGAACTGTCCATGGAGAACCATAAATTTTCAATCCTTCTATTTCAATCATTTCATCTTCAAGATAAATAGTATCATAATATTCCATACACATTTCTTTTATTTTCTTTTTACCTGCTTCTTCAAAAAATGCATCATGATTTCCAGCTACTAAAATACGATATTTAAAATCTAATGAAGAAAACCAATCTAAAAAATGATGAGATGTAATATCATTATATCCAAAATCACCAGAATGAATAATAATATCTCCTTCTGGAATTATCAATTCTTTATGTCTAAAATGTGTATCACTAATAATTACTGCTTTCATAAATATAATTTTAACATTATAAAGATTAATATAAACTTAATTATTTCAAACAATATTTTTATAAAAAAATAAGGTAATATATTAATTAAGAAAAAGAGGATAAAGATATGATAAAAAAGACAATGAAAGCATTTTTAATTATGTTATCAATTTTAACATTTAATGCATGTAATTCAGAATCAATACCAAATAATAATGAAAATATTCAAAAACCAATAGAATTAAAAATTTCCGTAGAATCAAAAAATAATAATTATAATGATGAAGATTTAATCTTATTTGCAAATACAGGAAATTCAGAAATTAAAAGTTATATTTGGATGGAGAATCATCTTGAAATAGGATTTGAAAATAAATTAATTATTCCTGCACCTATTAGTATTGGAACACATACCTATAAACTTATAGTAACTGATACAAATAATATAACAAAAGAAACTGAAATAAAAATATATATAAAAGATGCAAAATTTAAATTACAGGACAATAATATTAAAATTTTTGCAGAAGATTTAACATCTGATAAATATATATTACCTCAAATAGATGATAATGATTTTAATCAACTATCAATAGAAAATAAATATAAAATTTCAAAAAAGATATTAGAAACAATGTTTTTTTCATATTCTAAAAAAGAATTAGATGAATTGATAAATTCTGGAGAATTTATATCTATTATAAAGGATAAAATATTAGATGATGTTAATGATATTAATGAAATAGAAGAATTAATAAATGATAAAGAAAAATATTATCAAAATGAATATCGACCAGAAGTAAAAATATTATCAAGATTTTATGAAATGAAAAATTTGGATAAAACTTATTTTGATCATTGGATGACTTATATTTTAACACAAACAATATTGTTTTCTCCAGCAAGTGAATTAGATACAGTAGCTACTTCTGATATGTATGGTGTATATAATAGAATTTTTACATTTATAAATAATGGAATAAGTATGAGATATATTGGTTTTCAACATATGATAAGTGATGAAAATTGGAGACGATTTAGAAGTCCTGAAGACAATGGTAGAGAGATGTTGGAAATATATGCTTTAGATACAAATGATAAAGATGTTCCCATAGCTGCTCAAGCTTTACAAAACTGGCATTTAAGTAAAGATGGAGATACATTAGTAATAGGTTTAAATAAAAATACTGAACCATTAACTTTATTAGGTGAAATGAATTTTAAAACAGGAAAAGAATTTTACTCTTCTTTAGCAAATAGTAGTTATTATACAAAAGGAGTAATAACAAGAATTGTTGATTTTATGTTTTTAAATAAGACAGATATTGAAAAAGAAAATATTATAAATAAAATATTACAAACAAATCCAGAAACTTGGAAAGATATTTTTGCACAAATAATATTTTCAAAAGAATATTTATTTAATACAGAAAGAACTAAAAGTATAGAGGAAATAGCTTTTCCTTTATTTAAAGTATTTAATTACAATTCTGGATATTATACATTTGTAAGGTTAAGAAATTATATGATTTCAATGAATCAAGCAAGTATGTCTTATAAATTAGGTAAATTAAATAGAGTTCCTATGGATTTTAATTCTTTTGCAACAGTTCAAAAATATATTCGAGAAAATATTTTTAGAAAATGGTCTCGAGATATAGATGATAGTATTGATCCAGATAAAATATCTGATGAATATAATAGTGAAATAATTATGAATAATTATAAAAAATATGAAAGAGAAGGAATTAGTTCTAAATTATTTATGATTGAAGACAATTATGAAGTAATAGATGATAATTATGAAGAAACAAATAAAAATTTTATAAATTTTATTACAAATTCAATAATTGGTAGAGAATTATCAAATGAAGAAATGGATATTTTAATTGAACATATAAATAGTAATTATTTTAAAAAATATTTAATATATACGGATGATGATAAAGATTTTGAAAAATATAGACGATATGTAGGTAGATATTATATTCAGTATTTAACATTAGAATATTTAACAAGAATAGATTCATTATATTTTTATAAGGAGGTAAAATAATGAAAAGAAGAAAATTTTTAAAATTAACATTAGCAATATCAAGTATGGTTTTAGCTCCAAAATATATTTATGCTTCAACATTAGATATATCAAAAATAAATTTCAATATATCTAAATTTAATGAGAATTTACAAACAATAATAATTTTTTTAGCAGGCGGACCTTGTCCATTATCAGGGAATTTATCAAATTTAGAAGAAATAAATTCTGTTTCACAAAATGATTATAATGGACATTTTGGAACAAGGTACTTAACAAAAATAGAAGATTATAATCTATGGAAACAAGCTGGTGGTGAACATATGAAAAATATGTTAGAAAATGAAGAATTAACTATTTTTAGAGCTTGCTATTCTAAAGAAAGAGAATTAGTTAATAATAAAGCTCATGGAGTTTGTTCTCAACAAAATATGAATGGAAATTATGATATTGAAAAACCAGGAATATTAACTGCATTAAATAGAGTAATGGAAAAAAATAATTTAACTGATAGTAATAAATTACAATTTATGACATTAATTGGAAAAAATGGATTTTATAAAGGAGATGACTTAGAAGGATTAAATCCTATATCTATAGATTATAAACTATCAAATCCATTTGATAGAAAGTTAACTTCACATATTTTATATACAAAAGAAGAAAAGAAAAATTCTGAATATAAAAAAATAGATCCTAAAATAGATAATATATTTGACAATGAAGCTTTAATAAAAAATAATATTGATGAAATGAATTCATTTATAAATAATAGAAAACAAATAAATGATAAGATTAAAAAAGTTTCAGAAGATAGAAATGATGGAAATGATAATGATAAAAATTTAAGTGAATATGGATATACGGAAAATGATAGGTTTCATCAAACATTGGCAACAGCTATTGAATTATTAGATAGTAATGCAGAAACAAGAACAATAACTATAGGAACTTCTGGATTAGGTGGATGGGATGACCATTCATATTGTAAAATAAATTATACAACAAGAATGCAAAATTTATTTAAAGCATTAGAAGCTTCTATGAGACATTTAGATGGGATAAACAAAAAGGGAACTATAAATATAATGGTTTTTGGAGAATTTGGAAGAAATGTTAATTTAAATACTTCTTTTGGATGGGACCATGGAAATTTACAAAATTTATTTATTCTTGGAGGAACAGATTATTTTAATCACTTTGGAGGATTAAAATCAATAATTGGAGAAACAATTGTTGATGATGAAGGAAAACCAAAAAATGGAAGGGTTTGGTTAAAGCCAAAAGAAGGAACATATATTGTAAATCCTATGAGTATAGCATCAACAATATATCATTTAAATGGTATAGAAAATCCAGAAGAATTAACAGGAGGATATGGAGTTATAAATCCTATTGTAGATGGAGTTTCATTTATAAAATAATTCGTTTAGAACCAATTTGGTTTCTAAACGAAAGATTACCTTCTTCCTTTATCCAGTGTATTGGATAAATACTCATCTATATAAGTTAATTCTTTATCCAATAGATTAAATTTTTCAGATTCACAATAAAGTTCAATTTCAAGAATTTTTCTTTCAATAGCATTCTTTTCAATAGGAATTTTTTTTTCAATCTCTTTTATCTTTTGAATAATAGGTTTTAGTTTTTCAACTAAAACCATCCTTTTATTTATAAGGTCTTGATAAGTTGGTTTACTCATCTTTTTCCTCCTTTAAAAAATCCGGCTTTTGCTCTAATTGTGTAAGGAGTAACCTTCTTAATTAAATGTGGATTTTTAGTTGCTCTAATTCCTGATTGAACAGGAGATACACCATTACGTGTAGCTCTAGTTACATGAAGTAGAGTTCCTTTTCTTTGTTCTTTAAGAACTTGTCCCGAAGGAAGAATGACTTCAACAATATCTGCATCAATATCAGTATCAGAATATTTTCCAATAACTCTGATTTTTACTTCTGTCCCTTCACTACAGGGAAGAAAACATTTTTTCCCTGGATTATAATGCATAGTAACATGCCCTCTACCGCCATATTCAAAAAATCCTGAATATATTGCCATAATTACTCCTAAGATATAAAAATTTACAAACTATTAAAATAGAATGCATAATTTGTTATAAGAATAGATAAAATAAAAAATCATTCTTTTTTTTATTTTACATCCTATAACAATTCATAACTTTTTTATAAAGTTAATTTTTCTTATTTCAGAAATAAGAGTTAGGAACACAATATGTTAAAAAAATAAAAAATTATTTAAAATAAAGCCTAATAAGGCAACATATTAAAGGATTTTCAAATACTGGACTTTTTTAAATAAAAGATTAGTTCTTATAAAATAGAATTAGAAAGTATACGAACCTCTAAATCAAAGATGAGCAAATTAAATTAAATATTTATAAAAAAATATGCTCTTTAAGAAGTCTTTGATTTTTCCTCTCCTGTCTCTGGATAAGTTTAAATATTTAGATATCAATAAAAAAAAGATATAATATCTTATGAAAAAATTATTATTATCTCTTACATTATTAACATCATTAAATGCTATTCAATGTGAATGTCCATTAATCCTTCAAGGAGAATGGAAATTAGAATCTCAAGAAATAATGGATGAAGGAATTCAAAAAACTACAAAAAAAGGATATATAGGTATTGTATCTAAAGAAGAAGTTGTTGAAATTACAAATGAAATAAAAAATATATATCCTAAAATTGAAGAAAAAACAGAAATTATAAATAGAAAAGAAACAGATAAAATAAAAAATATAATTATGTGCTCAGAGGATATAACAATAATTCCAAATGGTTTTGAATGGATTAACTTTGCAAAAAACAAATATAAAACTAATAAATATGATATTACTACTCAACACACATATAAAAAAATAGAATGTTTATATTTTAAAGGAAAAGAAACCAATTTTGCTATACCTTTAGGTTGGGAAGATGATGCTGAAACTTTTTATGAAAATAAATGTGCAGATGAAAAGATTGGTAGTGAAAAAAAATGTAAAGATAAGAAAGGAAAAATAATAGAAAGATTTCAAGATGGATGTATAGAAATACTTTGTTTTTTTTGTCAAAAAAAAGATGAAGATTATGAAGAATTATTGAAAGATGAAAGAATTTTATTTGAATGGAAAATGGGTGAAGAAGATTTATCTGAAAAATGTGGAGAAAATAAAATAGAAATACAAAGAAGAAATTGTTTTGAAAAATATAGATGTGTTGAAGAAATTATAAAATAAATTGCGTTATTTTTCATTTCCAGATATAATTCTATAAAAAATAAAGGTGAACCAATGAAAATAATACTAACTATTCTTTTATCTACATTAATATTAACAGCAAATTCTTTAAAAGAAACTAAAGAATCAATAGTTAAAATATATACAACATCAAAAGTTCCAAATTATATTGTTCCTTGGAATAGCACTACATCAGCTTCTACAGGTTCAGGTTCAATTATTGAAGGAAATAGAATTTTAACAAATGCTCATGTTGTAGCAAATCATACATTTATAGAAGTAGAAAAATATGGAGATAGAAAAAAATATATCGCAAAAGTAATTGCTGTATCTCATCAAGCAGATTTAGCTCTTTTAGAAGTAGAAAATAAAGAATTCTTTAAAGGAACAAAACCTCTTAAATTTGGTGGTCTTCCAGAAATAGAAGAAAAAATAGTTATTTATGGATATCCAATGGGTGGGAGAACACTTTCAGCAACAACAGGAGTTGTTTCTAGAATAGAACATCATGTATATGCTCATAGTGGAGAGACTTTTTTATCTATTCAAGTTGATGCAGCAGTAAATCCTGGGAATAGTGGTGGTCCTGCATTGTCAAAAGGTAAAATTGTAGGTGTTGTTATGCAGGGAATTCCAAAAGCACAAAATATAGGATATTTGGTTCCCGTATCTATGATTAAACATTTCTTAAAAGATATAGAAGATGGTAAATATAATGGTTTTGCAGATATCGGATTAACAACTCAAAATTTAGAGAATCCATCTATTCGTGAATATTATAAATTAAATGATAAAGATACAGGAAAACTTGTAATTAATATGGTTTATAATTCATCAGCAAAAGATACAATTAAAGTTGGTGATATATTAACAGCAATAGATGGACATAATATTGAAAATGATGGAACCGTTGAATTTAGAGAAAATGAATATACAGATTATAATTATTATTTAGATAAATATCAAATGGGAGAGTCTGCGAAAATAGATATTATTAGAAATGGTAAAAAAATGAGTGTAAATGTAAAACTTAAAGATAAAGCAAATGATATTCTATTAGTAAAAACAACACAATATGATAAAATGCCATCTTATACTATTTTAGGAGGATATGTTTTTACTCCATTAACAAGAAATCTTTTATTGTCTACAAAAGCTAATCGAACAGAATTAAGTTATTATGCTTCTCAATGGCCGACAAAAAAGAAAAAAGAAATTGTTGTTCTTTTACGTGTTTTAGCAACAGATATTAGTAGAGGTAATAATGGTTTTGTTATGTGGCCAGTAATAAAAATAAACGGTAAAACATTTAAAGATTTTAAGGAATTCTCTAAAATTTTAGATGAAGCAAAAAATAAGTTTATTATTCTTGAAGATGAAGATGGAGTTAAACTTATTATAAATAAAGAACAAGCGAAAAATAAAGAGCAAGAGATATTAGAAAGATATAATATTGAATTTACAAAATCAGCTGATTTAAGAGATAAAAATATTTGTAAATAAGTAAGATTGAAGTTAATATAGTGTATAATTTTTCATAAATAATAAAAAAAAGGGTTTTTATGGCAAAACAAAAATATTATGTGGTCTGGCAAGGTCATGAAACAGGAATATTTGATACATGGACTGAATGTCAACAAATGACACGAGGATATCCATCAGCAGAATTCAAATCTTTTCCGACAAAAGAAGCTGCTGAAAAAGAATATAAGCTTAGAGGTTCCTCTGAGACAAATAAAAAAAGTAAAGAACAAAAAGAAAGAGCTCCAGAAATCAATTATAATTCTGTTTGTGTTGATGGAGCTTGTGCTGGAAATCCAGGGTATGGTGAATATCAATGTGTAGATGTTAAAACAAATGAAAATATCTTTTTAGAAGTTGGATTTGATAAAACTACAAATAATATTATGGAGTTTTTAGCATTAGTTCAAGGATTAAAATGGCTTAAAGAAAATAATGATGATAGACCTATATATAGTGATTCAATTACTGCTATTGCATGGGTTAGAAATAAAAGATGCAACTCAACATTAAAAGAAACAAATGAAAACTTTGATTCTATGAGAAAAATTGAAGAAGCAGAGAAATGGTTAAAAGAAAATGATTATAAAACAGAAATTTTAAAATGGAATACTAAAAAATGGGGAGAAATTCCAGCAGATTTTGGAAGAAAATAATTTATTTTATGTTATAATTTTATTAGGCAATTGATGCCGTAATAAAAAAATTTGACTTTAAAAATAATGTTGCTAGTCAGACAACAAGGAGAAATAATGAAAAAGAAAAAACAAAATGCAGTGCATATCGTATGTATATTAGACCGTTCAGGTTCTATGTCTTCCCTACAAACAGAAGTTATTAATAGTTTTAATACATTTTTAAAAGAGCAACAAGCAGAAAAAGGAAAAGCATTCCTAACACTTGTTTTATTTGATGATAGATATGATATTATTCATGATAGAGTAAATATTAAAGATGTTCCAAAATTAGATTCTCAGACTTATTTTGCAAGAGGAATGACTGGTCTTTATGATGCTATTGGTAAAACAGTAAATTCAATTATAGATAAAGATGTTATGGTTTTAATTCAAACTGATGGTTATGAAAATTCGTCTCAAGAATATAATCAAAAAGCTATTAAAGAACTAATAACTAAAAAAGAAAATTTAGGTTGGGATTTTATATTCTTAGGAGCAAATATAGATACAATGGCAGAAGGTTCTAAAATGGGACTTGCGGCATCAAAAAGTGTTTCTTTCCAAGCAAATTCAGCAGGTGTAGAAATGGCTTATATGACTATGGATATGTCTACAAAAGCTTATCGTAATGCTAAATTAGAAGAGTGGGGAGAAAATCAATAATTTTATATGTTTTTCATTTAAGCTATAATTAAGAAAAAAAATATATAATATATTTTAAGACATAAGTAATTAGTTACTTCATATATTCTTTGGAAGCTTCTCGTCGCTGGTTCGAATCCAGCCATCCCATGTGGGATGTAGCTCAGTGGTAGAGCGGAAGCCTGTTTTACTGATTACAATTCGTCTTCTTTCAGCTCTCTCTAAATAAAAATCAGATATAATATTACAAATCAAAAAAGGGAATTTATGAAAGATACAATCTTATGGAAAAAAATTAAAAACAATCATATTAAAATTAAAGAAGCCTCTCTTAAAAATAAACAAATTAAACTAATCAATAAAATTCTAAAAAAAGAAAATATTGCCTATTCAACACTTTTTGAAAATATTGCTCCTTATATTAAATCATATAAAGAAAATACATTTAAAACATATGAAATGACTATGGAAGAACTTCATTCCATTCTTTTTCCAAATAGTATAGATATTGATTCGAGATTTTCTATTATTTCAGATAAGGAAATAATGAAAATGCCAGAACCTCTTAAAAATAAATAATTTATGATAAAATAAAGAAAAAGAGGTAATAAATATGAAATATATTTTATCAATAGTTTTATTATTAACTTTTTCTCAAGCAACAACTCAAGTAGCAAAAAAAGTAAGACCTAAACCACCCACTGTAATTGTTCCTGAAAGACCAGTTATACAGCCTATTCTTCATCAAGATAATTATTATAGTAACAATAATTATTATGAACCATCTCATTGTGATTATCGACATATTATTGAAACAAAAAATGCTGAGATTCAAAAATTAAAAGATAAAATCAAAGAATTAGAATCTGGGAAAGCAGAAAGGTTACAAAAAGAACTTCGAGAGAAACATGAGGCAGAATTGAAAAAGTTCGAAAATAGAGATTAATTCTCTATCTTCTCTTCTTTCTTTGGTGGTATTGGAGCAAAATAACCTATTAATAATAATAATGTTCCTACTACCATAAATGAGACTATTCTTTCAATTGTTCCTGTATGAGATAATTCAACAAAAAATAATTTCACAACTACGAGACTTAATAAACCAAACCCAGTCATCCAAACCATTCTATTAGAATACTTTTTAGCCATTAACATTATTGAAATACCCATTAATGACCAAAGTATAGATAATCCTGTTTGAAAGAAATTATCATCAAACATACTTTCAATATTATAATTTACTCCTGTATAAAAATGAATTCCTCTTGTATATGCTATTGTAAAAAGAATAAAAGCACTTACTCCTATAATATACTTATACATCTTTTCATCTTTATATAAATATAGCCAATAAGAAGATAAACCTGAAATAAAAATAAACATTATTTCCAATGGATTTAATATTGGTATATATTTTAATGGTTCAGGATTTCCATTCATTGATAATGAAACAATCCCTAATAAAGAAATAAATAAAATCAATCCTCCTGAACCGTAAGATTTAGATATGTCTTTAAATTCCTTAAAATAAAAAGGAAGTTTATCTTTTAATAACAATATACTTAATACTATCGATGGAACTGAATAACTAATAAATTCATAAACGAAATTTGTTGTTAATAAAGTTACTTGATAAGATAATTCAGATGTTATTATTCCTGTAAATATAAATAAACTTGATAAATACATTAAATCTTTTTTTATCCAAGACTTACTAACTGATAATAAATAATAATTAGTTATAAAAAATATTCCTAGTGATAAAGACCCTATACTTTCAAATAAATGAGAAGAATTCTGTATAGATGCTAAAATAATTGCTGAATTTATAAATAAATACAATTGAGTAAATTTCTCTAATGTTATCCAATTAATTTTTCTTGAAATAATACTAATTAAAATTGTAAATAAAGTTATATATATAGACATTGTTTGTTCAATTATAAAATCTAATTTTAATAATTCATTATTCCCACCTATTATCCAAACAATAGAGCCTAACCCTATGAAAATAAGAGAAACAACTTTTTCAAAATCTTGAGATTTATTTTTATATAATAAATAAGCACTACTAAATAAAGATACTGTAATAATAAAGTAGCCTAAATATACTGTATTTAATAAAAACATTGTATTCTCTACAACATCTCTTAAATTAAAATATACTGTTGTTGAAAAAATATATTTTATAGTTCCAATAAATAAAAGAATTTCTCCAAAATATCTAGAAAAGGTTTTATTCTGTTTAAATGAAGTCCATAATATACCTATACTTTCCATTGCCCAAATAGCTCCTGTAAGCTTATCATTAAAGAAATATGGTATTGATATTGTTAAAAACAATATTCCTATTGATAATAAAGATAATGAAAAAATTTCTAAATCTTTTTTATTTTTAAATATATAAAATAATATAGAATAAACTATTCCTAAAACAAGAGCACTTATTCCAGCCCCATATTCAAAATGTTTTACTAATTCTAATTGCAATGGAAAAGCTATCAGAGGCAATCCAAATACTAATGTAGAATCAACATATCCTTTTATATTCATTCTTCCCTTTAGAGCTGTTAATATAGCAATAGATAGATAAATTATATAGTAGCCTATTAAAAATGGCTCTACTGTTGAAAATAATTCTGAACTATAATCTGTTAATCCCCAAACTGTTGCTATAATAAATGTAAATGCAAATCCTACAAGATTTAAACTTCTCCAAGATTTATAAAAAGATATGAAAAATACACCTAAATCTAAAAGAAGATAGTATGAAAATAATGTTATATAATCTCCTGAACCATTAGATAGAATTACAGGTGACATAAACCCACCTGTAATTGCAAATATAGCTAATTGATAAGAATTTTGTTTTATAGCTAATAAAGAGCCAAAAATAACATATCCAAACATAGCTATAAATGCAGTTTGCATAGGAACAATATCATATACTTTTGCTGACATAAATATAATTAAATATCCAATGGCTAATCCTATTCCTTGTAATATAAGACCATAATTATCTTCTCTTTTTCTAAACTTCCATCCTAAAAAGATAACAGCTATTGAAAATATAGATGACAATATTAATTTTGTTTCTATTGTTATTGTTGAATGTTCTGCAGCATATTTTAATAAAAACGCTATACCAAAAAATAAAATAACACCTCCAATTCTTACAAGTAAGTTTCCTTCTGTAAAATATTGTTTTACTTTACCAATTAATTTATCTATAAAAGTTGGTTCCGAACTCTCCTTTTTTTGAGGGATTTCATGTTCAGAAACAATTTCATCATAATTAAACTTTTTAATATTTATTTTTTCTGATTGTGCCATCACTTCATCAAGAACATCATTAATAGAATATTTTTCTTTAAATTCCTCAACAGATGATTTTACTTCCTCTATTATTGTTTCTTCTTTTTCTTCTTCCTGATAATAAATATCACCTATAATCTCTTTTAAATCCGTTTCTAATTTTTTTATTCGTCGATTCAAACTAAATACAAAAATAAAAAGAAATATAATCATTATATATGCCAATTCCATTTCAAAACCTCTTGTTTTAAATAAGTATATCATAAATAAATGTGAAAAGCAATAAGTAGCACTTAACACTTTAATTTTATTTTAAGTTTTTTTTGTTATAATAAATAATGATTTTATATTTTATATTTTTGATATTATTTAAAAATCATGAAAGGAAAAAGAATAATGAATAAGTTATATATTGGGTTTGTTTTTATAGCATTGTTTTTTCTTGGGTATTTTTTAAATTTTGATAAATCAATTAATAATGAAAATAAAAAAATTTTAAAAGTAGAAAACAATATTAAAACAATTAGTAAGCATATTATAAAAAAAGATAATGATATTATTCCTAAGCATATTGTAAAAAAAGATAATGATATTATTCCTAAGCATATTGTAAAAAAAGATAATGAAGATATTTTTTATTTAAAAGCATTAAAAGATTTAAAAGATATTCATTCTGGAGATAATAGTTCTGAAAATATTTTAGAGAGAAAAGCTCTTTTATTAGCACAAATATTAAAAGTTAAACAATATTATGAATCTCATTTAGATAGTTTTTCTGATAGTGAATATGAAAAAGTTTTCTCAATTATAGATAAGGCGGATACAGCATATGAAGATATTTTATATATTAGTTTAGATTGTAAAGATTTTGCTTCTTTTTTTAAAGAGTTTAATCAAATTATAGTAACTCTTTAATTTTTTTGAAAATTTTCTATATCTTTTTTTGTAAGTGTAGTTGAATTTTCTTTTTTATATATCTTATATTCTCCAATATTATTTGTAAAGTTAATAATATTATTTTTAAACATTACAATTTGATTTAGATTTTTTGCTATTCTTTCATATTTGAAATTTTCATTATTAATAATATGTTGAAGAACAATAATCATATTTGTATTTAATTTGTTTTGAATAATTATTCTTTCTATCATTTTATAATATTCTTCTTCTTTTTGCCAAAATACTTCATCAAAAATAATAAAATAATCTTCTTTTATTAATTTATTTATATCTTCTTCTAATTTATAAAAATCTATTTTTTCATTGAAATTTGAAGATAAAAAAATTCTCTCTTTATTAATTTTAGAATTTTGAAAATTTTGAAAATAAATAGTTTTTTCAAATCCTCTTCCTATATATAAAATTTTTCCGTTATACTTTTTAAAAAGTTCATTTAATAAATATGTTTTCCCAGAACCTGGTGAACCAAAAAATAATGAAATTCCTATCATATTTATTTCATTACTTTCTTTAAATTTTTCATCTAAAAATGTTTTAAATATATGTTTTTGCATATAATTCCTCTATTTTTTAAATAATTATATCATAATCTTTTTATGCTATAATATTTTATCAAAATAAAGGTAATATATATGACGATTGAAAAATTAGAAGAAGAACTTAGAAATAAATTTCTGACAAAATATGATAAAGAGAGATTAATAGGAAAGAAAGATTTTTTTCTTCTTGAAATAAAAGCTAAATATAGAGATAAATCTATTAAATTCACTAATTTAGTTGATGAAAATAAACCTACTCTTGAGGTTAAAGCTAGTAACTATCAAGAATGTTTTGATTCTTTATTCAGGTGTATTTGATTTTTTTCAATTCCTTTTATTTATTCTTAATGTTGCAGATTTCATAGTTCTACACACATATAATAACCTAGTTCTTCATTTTCTGCAATAATATTCATATTTAAATATTTTTCATAAAATAAAATTAAGTTATTTTGATTTATAGATTTATGATTGAATGGTTTAGCATATAAATAGATTGTTTCTATATTTTCCTTTTTTGAAATTAATATTACAGATTGAGCTAATATTTTCCCAAATCCTTTTTTTAAATAATCTTTTTTGATTAAAAAAGATTCTAATATAGCATTTTCTAAATCAGATTTCAAATATAAATAAAATGAGCCCACTTCATTATTTTTTATATGTAATATCGCTTTTATTAATGTTATCTCTTCATAGTAATATTCTACGAATATATCTTCAGTTATATTTATTTTTTTCATTTAATATTATATCTTTTCAAAACTTAAATATTCCTTTCCACAGTCTATACACTTTTTTCAGGTATAATTTTAAAAATAGAGGTATTAATATGATAAATAATTTCAAAAAAATAACTATAATTTCCATATTAACTGGAACTTTGTTTCTTACTGGATGTACTTCTGAAGAAGAAGCTTTGGCTGGTGGTATAGCTGTTGGAGTTGTTGCTGGAACAGCTCTTGCCTCATATGATTATCCTTATTATTATGATAGACCTTATTATTATTATGGAGGTAGATATTATTATGGAGGGTATTATTATAATGGTTGTTATCATTATCATGGTCATAGATATTATAATGGACATTATTATAATAATGGATATAGATATTATAATGGACGAAGATATCGAGCTCAAAGTGGGCATTATGGATATTATAGAAATAAAAATGAATATAATAGATATAGAAAAAATTCTCAAAATGGAAGAAAAATTGTTCATAAAAAAAATCCATCTAATATAAATAGAAAAAGAAGTCGACACACTTCTTATAATAGACCAAGAACAGCAGTTTATAATACAAATGCTAGAAGCTCTACTCATAATCGTGGATATTCAAGAGGAATGTCTTCTTATAATCGTGGAGGATATAGAGTTAGATAAATTTTAAGCTTTATTAAAGTAAAAATATTATATACTTATATACTTTAAATAAAGGATTTAAGTGTGAAATTACTTAAAAATGATTTTTATCTTTCAGACAATGATTTGAAAGATATTGCCTTAAATGTAATTAAAAAAGCAAAAGATAATAATTATAATTCTGTTATTAAAATTTTTGAATATATTTCTTTACCATTTTCAGGAAAGAATTATAAAAAAAAGCTTTTTTTAAAAATTTTTGAATTAGCTAATATTGATGCAATTTGGGATAAAAAAATGGGTTGTATTATTTATTCTGAAAATAGAACAAAAAAAACTATTGTCTCTCATATGGATTTAATTCCTTCTTTTAATAAGGGATTTTCAAAAGGTAAAGTATATATAATTGAAGATGATAAATTAATTGGAGCATTAGACAATACTTTTACTAATGCTGTAGTTATTAATTCTATTTTAAATAAACAATCAAAAGACACCACATATCTTTTTAGTCTTGATGAAGAAACTTCTCAAAAAGCTATTAAATCCTATATGAAAAGATTTGGTTCTGAACAATTTATATTTAATCTAGATGTCACTAATGATGGCAAAAATCATCATATGTCGATTGAATATGATGAACCTTGTTATCATATTTGTAAACAAATTAATGATAATTTGATTAATCCATTCTTTACAACAGATAGAGTTGGTGATGACCTTGATAAAGTTTTACAGGCTGATGGGAAAGGTTTTTCTTATTGTCTTCCAACAGAGAAAACAATTCATAGTTATAAAAATTTTACATATTTAAAAAATATTCAACCTTATATGGATGGTTTAGAATATTTAGTTCATAATTTAAATCTTGATATTGTTCATAATAATATTGATTATTTAGATATTAAAGAAGCTTCTAATTTTGAAAGTTTTGAAAAAATGAAAGAAAAAGATATCTATAATCATCCTAGAGAAACATATATTGATAAGAATAGAAAAGTATCTAATGTTATTGATACAAAATATGGTATTAATAAAAATAAAAAAGAAAATAGTTATATAAAATTTTTTAAAGATTTTACAAAAAACTTTATGAAAAGTGAATCTTTTCTTCTTGATGAATTTTTAGAATTAACTTTTTATTCAGGAGATTTTTTTACTGAAGATGATTTTTCTGAATTTGCTCCAAATGATTTATTTTATGAATTGTTATTTAGTGATATTATTCATAATACATATTTAAATTATTATGATTTCAATACAAATATTATTGATTCAAAAGCATTTAAAATTTATATTGTTTTAAAAAAATATAAGAATATTAATGCCATTGAATTCTTTAAAATTATTTCTGATTATAATATTAAAGAATTTTCTTATGAAGATATATTAGATGTTGAAAAAGATCATAAATTCCAAAATGTTAGTGAAGCTATTATAGATCTTATTTCTAAAAAATATATTAAAAAAATTAAAGATAAAGAAAGATTTAAAATTATATGAAAAAGAAAATTATTAAAAAATTAAAAAAACTGGAAAAGAAATATCCTGAATTTAAATTCAAATATAAAGTTAAATTTAATTTAACTTCAAAAAGAGTTATTGGTATTTATCAATATAGATATTATAAAAAGGATATTTTAAATTTTAATCTTTCTATTTGTGAAAGTGTAGGATTCAATAAATTCAAAGAAGTTGTCATTCATGAAATGGGACATTTAATCACTAGAGAACTTTATGGATATTCCGTTGATTCCCATGGAAAAGAGTGGAGAGAAGTATGTTTGAAATTAGGTGCTATAAAACCAAGAGCAACAATATCTTTTACAAAGAATTCTGAATCATTTAAAACACATTTTAAAATGAACTGTAAATGTAAAACTCATTTATTTACAAAAAATAAAAGAACAAGATTAAGAAATGGAACAGTTTATAGATGTAATTCTTGTCATAAAAAAATAAAAGAAATCTGAAAAACATCTTATAACAAATGAGTTAGTTATTGATTTAGCTAATATATTTAAAAAAAAAGGAAAGATATGAAAAAAATATCTCTTGATTTTGATGGTGTTGTTTATGATTTAGATACTTTACATCAAGTATTTATTAAGGAAACTTATGGAGAAAATTATTCGACGACTGATGCTACTTATTGGGAATATCTTTATGAAAGATATCCTTCTATTGTAAAAGTTTGGACAGATTGGGCTATTTATAAAACAGCTCCTTTTATTGATGGAGCTATTGATTTTGTAGATGAGCTTAAAAAAAGATATGGTTCAGAATCAATTCAGTTTGTGACTTCTTCTCCTGAATCCATTCAAAAAGAGAAGACAAAAATGATTGAAAAAATATTTGGTCTTGATGTTATACATGTAACAAAAGAAAAGAAAAGTATTTATACAAATGGAACTATTCTTATGGATGATGCTAAACATAATATTATTGATCATCTTGAGAATACTCCTAATCAAGCTATTCTTTTTGATTTGAATGGAGCTTATGGTTGGAGTAAAGATTTTAAAGTCTGTGAACGTAGTGTAAGAGCTAAATCTTATGCTGATGTTTTAAAAATATTTGAAGAAAGGATATAAATGCAAGTTTTTTATTCTTATGATAGTGCAAAACTATTAAAAGAAAAATTTCAAGTATTTGGATTGAAATTTAATGGTTCAGATAATGATATAAAAGAAATCAATAAAGAGTTAAATAAATTGGCTCTTTTTGAATTTAAAAATGAAATTTCTAATGAATTATCTATAGATGAGCTTTTTGAAGATAATAATGGTGAAAAATTTTTGGAAATTTATTCAAAATATTTTGAAGTTCCTGATGAATATTTCTCTTCTGCTTTTATTAATAAATTTTTTAAGCCAAATAATTATAATTCTAAATTTATTGAGGTTAAAAAAGAATTTATTCTTCAAAAATATCAAGATTTTTCTGAAATCTATTTTCAAGAAAGTGATTTAGATAAATTGAAACTTAGTTTTCTTTTGCATACTCTTTATAATGGTTTTGAGAATATATGGGATAAGACATATATGACTATATTTTATTCTGAATATTTTAAGAAATCCTCTAGTACTGCTATTTGGAAAAGCAATTCGAAAGTAAGAAAACTATTATTTTTAAGTTCTTATTTTTCTATTCTTGATTCTTTTGATAAAGTTGATATTCTTTATACTGAAAAAAATAGAATTTCTGATTTATTTGAAGAAGCAAAAAATAGATCTGGAAGGTATTTTTATAAACTTCCTTTTGAAAAAATAATCTTTATTTTAAATAGAGAAATTGAAAAAATTGAGAAGGACTAATTCCTTCTCTTTACATTTTATGTATATATTGATATAATATTTTTATTATTTAAGGAAAAAACATGAAAAAAATTATTTTTATTCTATTAATCTCTTTTGTTTCTGCTTCAGCTACTATGAATTTATCTGGAAATTGGAAATCATATAGTAAAACTATAAATAATGGTTCTACTACTGTTGAAGATGAAATCTTAACACTGAATCCAGATGGAACATTTAGCACTACTATTAATGTAAATGTTATAAAAGGTGAAAGTTATTTAAAAAATTTAAAAATTTTAGTTGATGGTATTTGGAAAGAAAGACAGGGAACAATGGTTTTTGTTATTAAAAATTTTAATATTCCTTCTCCTGTAAAAGTAAATAAATTAAATACTGATTCTGTTAATGCTATTGTGGATATTTTTAAAAATAGATATACTTTAGACACTATTATTATTAGATGGATTTTAAAAGAAGAAGGAACATCATATACAGTAAAAACTGAAGAAAATAAATTTATTACATATTCAAAATAATAAGCTTTATTAAAGCTCTTTTTTGTTATAATAATATAATTGAAAAGAAGGAATTAAATGAGTTATTTTTCTGCATTTAAAATTAAAGACACTTCTGAAATAAAAATCCCTTCTTTTAAAATTAAAGAATTTGAATTAATCCTTTTAAATAGAGAAATTCGATTGAATGAAATAGATGCTATTGATGAAGATGAATTAAAAGTTAAAGAATATAAGAAATTAATAAAAGAAAAAGATGAACTTAAAAAACCTTTTATTTATGATATTTCTAATATTTTTAAAATCACAAATAACTATACTATTTTTTCCAATTTTTATGAAAAAGGGAAATATATGTTTTATTTTGAAAAAAACAAATTATCTGTTCTTTTAGAAGAAGGTGAAACTTTTGAATTTGTTTTAAAAGATAATTTTTATATTGGAGACGGTGAATTTTATTCTAATTCTAATTATGGATGGACAAAAGATATGATTGTTTCTATAATTAAAGAGTTTAAATTTTCTGCTATTATTGAAGATATGGGTGATGAAGAATATGGTTTTGTCTATGCGGATGGATGTGATAGAAAACTTAATGAACCAGAAGTTTGGAAATATGGTGTATTATGTTAAGTATAGATAAATTTCCTATTTATAGAGCAGAGAGTCTTTATGATGGTATAGTTGAAGGAAATCTTTTTATTCCTTTGAATCATCATGAGACAGGAATTGATGAGGTTATTATTATTCCTGTTAAAGAATATTATGATGATCCTCAACCTGAATTTTGTGTAAATCCAAATACTCTTCAAATCTCAATGCCAAATGAT
>Ga0256828_1000291_pt1 | contig 34696 bp, 35 predicted proteins | sample CV88metaG_FD_185993 | JGI IMG/M metagenome (GOLD analysis project Ga0256828, IMG submission 185993) | Hydrothermal vent microbial communities from East Pacific Rise, Pacific Ocean - CV88 | ecosystem: Environmental > Aquatic > Marine > Hydrothermal vents | place: Pacific Ocean: East Pacific Rise...
ATCCATTTTTTTGATTCTAACTTTATTTATAGGTTTATTCACATAAGGTTGATATTTTCTAATAAGTTTATGAAACAACACTTTAGCTTCTGAATAATAAAATTCATCACTAAATTCAAAATTATAACTTTTACCAAGATATAGATTTTTTTTGCATTCTTTAAGGAGTTTATCAATCCAAGATTGTTTTTTAGCGATTATACTTTGAATATAAACATCACTTACAAATTTTGGAGCAGTTACTAAAACCTTACAATCATTTGTTACTCTGATTGTAAGGCTTTTAATATTTTTTTTAATTATTTGCACTTTTTAGCTCTTTTAGCTTTTCCTTAACTTCTTCTACATGCCCTTTTACTTTTACTTTTTTCCATTCAGCTACTATTTCACCTTCAGGATTTATAATAAAAGTACTTCTAATCACACCTTCATACTCTTTTCCATACATTTTTTTCTTTCCCCAAGCTGAGTAAGCTTTAATCACATCTTTGTTTTCATCACTTAAAAGTGTGATTTTTAAATCTTTTTTTTCTATAAAATTTCTATGTTTTTTAGGGCTATCTGGGCTAACTCCTAAGATTACTGCATCTTCATCTTCAAACCACTCTAAATTCTCTGTAAAATCACATGCTTCAGTAGTACATCCAGGAGTATTATCTTTTGGATAAAAATATAAAATTATCCATTTTCCAGCTAAATCCCTAAGACAAATTTCTGTTTCATCTTGATTTGGCAGGCAAAATTCAGGTGCTTTCATTGTAATCCCTCCGTTAAATAAAGCTTAATAACCTCATCAGCTTTATCACCATGTTTTTTTCTAATTTTTACGATTTTTATTCCAGCTTCTTTTAGGGCTTCTTGCATATTTGGCCCTACTCTTCTTACTAAAATTTCACCACAATCTTTAATAACTACTACTTGATTTCTATGCTCATTTGTGTGATGTTCATCATCTCCATGGTCATGGTCGTGATGATGGTGTGTGTGTGAATGAGAATGTTTTGGATTCTCTCTTAACTCTACAAATTTATCTTCATCAAACACAGCAAAAAATGGTGCTTGACCTGTTCTTTCAAAAATTTCTAAATTTTCATCAAATACTGGCACAGCTCTTTTCATTATTTTATCCTTTTATATTCTTTTTTTTCTATAATATCAAATTTTTTTTAAATTGCAAGAGTTTCTCTTACTTTAGGTAATAAAATATTTTTTATATCTTCATATGTTTTTACAAATTCACTATACTCTTTTCCATCTGGGTCAGTAAATGGGATATGAATAGTTTTCGTTTTTTTAGGAAATACTGGACAAGTTTGATTAGCATTATCACATACAGTTACAACTAAATCAAAATCAATATCCATTACTTTATCTAAAGTTTTAGAATGGTATTTATCATTCCATATTCCATTTTCTTCTAATACTCTTTTTGCATTTGGATTTACTCTACCACTTGCTTTTACTCCACTACTATATGCCTCAATCCCATTTGCATTTAAAATAGCTTCAGCTATAATACTTCTACAGCTATTACCTGTGCATAAAACTAATACTTTTTTCACTTCCACACCTTAAGTTCATTATAAAGACTATCTCTCTCAACTGGAATAAATCCACTATCTTTTATTAAATGAATAAACTCATCAAGCTCCATTCCATTTGCACTTTTTGCACCTGCTGCAGAATTTATACTCTCTTTTTCAATAGTTCCATCTAAATCATCAGCTCCATATTCCTGAGCTATTAGTGCTAAATTTATCGTAGAAGTTACCCAATAAGCTTTTAGATGTGGAATATTATCAAGCACAATCCTTGCTATTGCAAAAGTTTTAAGAATCTCTTGTCCAGTTGGGAAATCTGTAACATTTAAATAGTTATTAGCTCTTTGATAAACTAAAGGAATAAATGTATTAAATCCACCTGTTTTATCTTGTAAATTTCTAAGTCTCATCATATGGTCTATTCTATTTTCACGACTCTCCACATGCCCAAAAAGCATAGTAGCATTACTTTTTTTACCATGAGAGTGCCAAATTTCATGAATTTTTAGCCAATTTTCGCTACTTACTTTTCCTTTACAAATATATTCTCTTACCTTTTCATCAAAAATCTCAGCCCCACCACCAGGCATCGAATCCACACCATTTTCTACCATTTTTTCAATCACTTCTTCATAACTTAAATTATACTCTTCACTTAAAAAATTAATTTCAGCTGCAGTCAAAGCTTTTATATGAATATCTGGTAATTCTTTTTTTATCTCTCTAAACATTCCAAGATACCATTCAAGCCCTGCATTTGGATTATGAGCTGATACGATATGAACCTCTTTTGCTCCTTTTTGCCAAGCATTCTTTGCAATATTTACAATTTCATCTATTTTCATTGTGTAAGGGTTTGGGTTTTTTCTATTTGCAGAAAAAGCACAAAATTTACATATATCTTTACAAATATTTGTAGGGTTTATATGACGATTTATATTAAAATATGTTTTTTTACCAAATTTCTCTTCCCTTATTTCATTAGCAAGTTCACCTAATGTAGCCAAATCAAGCTCATAAAGTTTTATAGCTTCATTATAGTTTAATCTTTCTTTATTTTTTATTTTTGATATAATCTTATCCAATATAAAACCTTTTTTTTAGGAGATTATAACAAAATGTTAGAAGAAATCATATATTCAAATAAAGACGACTTTGAAATTATAAAAGAATTAAAACTTGAAATAAAAAAATATACACAAAACCTTGAAAAAGAAGCACAAGGAAAACAATTTTTTATAAAATATACAAAAAAAATGGATGAATTTATTACTATTGTCTTTAAATTTGTACTTAAAAAAATGTTTGGTTATTATCGTCCTAATATCAATTCACTTCCTATTACTCTTACAGCTATGGGAAGTTATGGGAGAGTTCAATTATCTTTATATTCAGATATAGATATTATGATTGTATATAAAGATTTAGAAGGGTATAACGTAAAAGCTATAATAGAAACTTTTATTACTCTTCTTTGGGATTTAGGTCTTCAAATAGGTCATAGAGTACATAAACTTGATGAACTATTTGAAGTTAGTAAAAAAGATATAGTTATAAAAACGGCTATACTTGAGAGTAGATATATTTTTGGTAGTAAATATTTATGGGTTGAGATTGAAAATGAACTAAAAAAAATAAGACTTTATAATCAAAAAGAATTTGTGCTTACAAGATATAAAATGTTACAAGAAAATCATAAAAAATACCCACTTTCAATGGAACCAAATATCAAAAATGGATTTGGTGGAATGAGAGATGCTAATACTCTTTATTGGATAGCGAATGTATTATATGGTATAAAAAATAATAGTGAGTTAGTTGGCATTATATTTGATGAAAATGATTATAAAGAGTATAGAAACTCTTTAGAATTTATATTTAGAGTCAGAACTCATCTACATATTATTACAAAAAGTCATAAAGATGTTGTTTTACTTGAATATCAAAGAGATATTGCTCTAAAGCTTGGATACAAAGATACTCAAAGATTAAAAGCTGAGAGACAATTTATTAAAGATTTATTAAAAGCTTTATGGACAATAAATAGATTTACATCAATTTATATCAAAAAACTAATTCGTAAATTTTTATATGAACCAAAAAATATATCTAAAATAGATAGAATTGCAAAAAACTATTATATTTGTGAAAATAAAATATTTATCAACTGGCATACAAAAGATAATATGAAGGATAGTTTTAAAATATTGCTAAATCATGATTTTAGATTATATGATGTTAGCTTAGTAAATCTATTTTATCATCAAAAAGTGAATATTACAAAATCACAAATTAAAGATATTTTCAAAAAAACAAACTCTTATCCAATAATAAAAGCACTCTATAAAGCTAATAAATTACATCTAATAATCCCAGCTTTTGAAAAAGTTTTATATTTAGCTCAATTTGATGGATACCATCAATACCCTGTAGATATCCACTCTATTAAAACTTTATATAATGTAGAAAATATTAAACCAGAATTTAAAAATATAAAAAAAGTTTATGAAAATTTAGACAAAAGATATAAACATATACTAAAAATTGTAGCTTTATTTCATGACCTTGGAAAAGGTAGAGTTAAAGACCACCATATTGTAGGAGAAAAATTAATCTCTGATTTTATGCAAGACCTTGGATTTAAAGAAGATGAAATAAATATAGCTAAACTTTTAGTAAGATATCACACAACAATGTCTAATATTGCACAAAGAGAAGATATAGATAACGATAAAACTTTATTAAAATTTGCATTTATTGTAAAAAACAAATTAAATTTAGATATGTTATATATTCTAACATATGCTGATATGGATGCAGTAAGTGATAATCTATTTAATCAATTTAAAGCTCATCTAATTACAAGTTTATATAAAAACACTTTAGAAATTATTGAAAATACCGAACTTATAGCACTATCTAATAAAAGAGCAAGAAAAGAAAAACAACTTCTAAAAAATGAAATTTTCAATTCTTTACCAAGATTGTGGCAAAAAAAGGTATTAGCTTCCCCTTCAACTCAACTGTTTTTAAAAAATAGTGTTGAAGATATTGCTAAAATAGCTAAAAAAATGTATGATGTAAAACATTATGATTACAAAATAGAATTTAATCCTTTAAGAATAGAGATTATCAAAAAAGATATAAATTTTAATCTTGGTTATTTTTTAGCAAAATTATCATATTTACCACTTAGACATATTGCAATATATAAAGTGGATAATGTAAAATATTTCAAGATAGAATTTGAAAGTGATTATGAAGATGAATGGAGTATAAAAGAAATTATTGAAAAAAGTTTCAAAACAAACGATTATACTTTTTCAAACCCTAAACTAAAAAAAGAAGAGTTTAGCATAGATTGTAACCATTCAAAAAACTATTTAGCTTTAAAACTACAAACAAAAGATAAAAAAGGGATAATCGCATATATTATGCAAGTTATGGACAAATATAATATCGATGTAGAGGATATTAAAGTATCTGTCCAAAAAAATATAGTAAGGGATATTCTAATCATAAATAAAAGTTCAAATTTTTGTGAAAAAATAGAAGAAATTTTGGGAGAATTTAAATGAAAAAAAAGATTTTGATTTTGATATTTTTGGTTATTACCGTTGGGGGAATTATATTTACACTATTTACAGCTTATAGATTTTCAACTATTACAGATTTAGCAATTAAACATTCAGCAAAAACTATTAGAGATATATATCTATATTCTACAGATAAAGATGAAGCTCTAAAAATTATCAAAAATATGCCAAATATAAAAGATATAGAAATAAAAAAAGAATCAGAAATTAAAACTGCTCCAAAAGATGGAATTGTTTTACCAATAAATTTAAATCAAGAAATGGTTATCCATTTTCAGTCATTAAAAGAATTTGAAGATGAAAGAAAAAACTTAATTCTTGAGACTATTATTATAAATTTAATGTTTATAGCTATATCTAATCTACTTCTAAATTGGCTAATTAATCCTTATTTGAATTTCTTTGAAGAATTAAGAAAAAGTATCAATAGAGCCAGACATGGGGACTTTGGTGCTAAATTACATACAAAATTTAATAATGAACTACAAAAAATTATTGCTAATTATAATCTTTTGTTAGAACAATTAGATAAAAACTTCGAACTTATTACTAAAAACTTAAATATTCTAATCCCTAATATATCTCAAAAATCAAATAGACTAATTTCAGTTCAAAAAAATATGGAAGTATTAGCTGATATTAATAAATTCAAAAAGATTATTGAAGAAGATGAAAATGTAGATGAGATTTTTAATAGACTAATAGATATATTTAAAAATAAATTTAATCTAAATGATTTCAAAATTTATGGAATTTTAAATGAAAAAGAGGAAATTAAAGTAATCTATCAAACAGGAAATAATTGTTGTGACATAAATAATCCTAATTTATGTAGAGCTTATAGAACAACCAAAGAGATAAACTCTATAAAATTTCCTAATATATGTCCAGAAAATATTTGTCAAAATTTAGATTATATCTGTATCCCTTTTAGTACAGGTGGGACATTTACAGGTATTGTAAGTATCAATTTTAATGGAGATTACGAAGAAAAAAAAGAACTAATCCCTTATATTGAAAGTTATCTAAATGAATCTGCATCAATTATAGAAGCTAAATATACATTAAACTTAATCAAACAATCATCTTTTACTGACCAACTAACAGGTTTATATAACAGAAGATACCTTGAAGAAATTTTAGAAAAAATAGCAGCAAGCTCTATTAGAGAAAACTCTTTAATTGGTATTTTAATGATAGATATCGATTATTTTAAACAAGTAAATGATACTTTAGGGCATGATGCAGGTGATGAGGTATTAAGTAAACTTGCACAAGTTTTACTAAAAACTGTAAGAGAGAGTGATTTTGTAGTAAGATATGGTGGTGAAGAGTTTATCGCTATTTTACAAAATCTAAAAAATGAAAAAGATGCATTAGAAGTAGCTGAAAAAATTAGAAAAACTTTTGAGAATATAGAGATATCAATTAATGGAGAAAAATTCAAAAAAACTATCTCTATTGGTGTATCAATTTTCCCTATTGATAATACAAGTATTTGGAAATGTATCAAATGTGCTGATTTAGCTTTATATGAAGCAAAAAGAAAAGGAAGAAATAGAGTTGTAAGATTTAATGAGGTTTTAAATAAAAAATTAACTTAAAACCTCAACCTCTACACTTTTAAATCTTGCAGTTTTTACTTTCTCATCTGCTTCATCTCCAAATAAATAATTTATATGGTTTTTAGCAAAATGAAAAGTTGTATAAAGTGTAAAAGGTTTTACTTTATTTGTATATTTTACTTTTAATGGTTTACTTTCCCCATATTTACTTTTTAATCTTACTTTATCACCAAAATTATGGCATGGATTTATAAGTAATATATCATCATCATATCTTTTTAAAAGTTTTTCACTTTCTCTTGTTTGAGCAGTATTATTGTAATGAGCTATATGTCTTCCTGTAGTTAAATAAAACCTATTCTTATTTTCTAACAATTTAGAAACTTGTTCTCTTATTTGATAAGGTCTATAATGAAAATATCCTTTTCCATCTGGAGTAGAAAAAGTTTCTAAATGAAGCACTGGTGAATCACTACCATCAGAATATATTGGCCATTGAAGAGGTTTTTTTGCAAGTCTTTCATAAGTAGCACCTTCATATCTTTTAACCTCTTTTACTAAATCATTAAAAATTTCTTCAGAAGAGGAATACTTAAACTCCCCTTTTAATCTATTTTCAATAGCTTGAATAACTTCCCAATCATCTGGTAAATCACTCTCAATTGCTGGAGTTGATAAATGAAGTCTTCTTTCTGCATTTACATATACTCCATATTTTTCATAACTACTTTTTACTCCAAATACTATATCACTTTTAGATGCTACATCATTTATAAATAAATCTAAAGTTACTAAGAGTTCTAAATTTTGGATTGCTTTGTGGATTTTATTTTGGTTTGTATGAATATGTGTTAAATCTTCACCCATTACAAAAAGAGCTTTAAATCTATTTTCAAGCATAGCATCTATCATATCTGGAGTCATAAGCCCAATCTCATCTGGTTTTTTATAATCAGGTGCATAATAAGGAAGACACCCTACATCACAACACCCTTGAACATTATTTTGTCCTCTAAGAGGCATCACTCCAGCACCCTCTTTTCCTATATTTCCACTCATCATAGCAAGATTTGAAATCGCATTTACAGCTTCTGTCCCATCTAAATGTTCTGTAATACCAAGCCCCCACATAAACAATGTTTTATGAGTTGAGATAAGCTTTGCAATATCTTCTATTTGAGTTTTTATATTTTCATACCCTTTTAGTTTTGTAAATAAATCTTTATCATTTTTCTCAGCTAAAACATTTTGTTTATATTCATCAAAATTGATACATCTACTTTTTATAAATTCTTTATTTTCTAAATTATTACTTAAAATCTCTTTAGCAATACTATTTAAAAATAATAAATTTGCTTCATAAGGTAAAATCACACTAATATCAGCAAATTTCATCAAAGCTATCTCTCTTACATCAATTACAATAACTTTAATTCCAGCTTTTTTTGCTTTTATAATTCTATTTGCTACAATTGGATGTGCTTCAGTAGTGTTACTTCCTATTATAAATAAAACTTCACTTTTAAAAATATCATCAAAACTATTACTGCTTGCTCCTTCACCTATACTCATCATAAGCCCACTTAAACTTGGTGAATGGCAAACTCTTGCACAATTATCTACATGTGGAGAATTTAAAGTTTTTCTTATAAATCTTTGGAAAAGCCAAGCATTTTCTAAACTTGTTCTTGCTCCCCCTATTCCACCAACACTATATCTTGAATATTTATCTAAAATCTCTTTTAATTTCCAAGCTGTAATATCGATAGCTAAAGAAAAAGGAGCTTCATAAAATCTATGGTCATATTCATATAAACTACCAAGCCTTACTTGAAGCTCAAACGGCATATTTGGTGCATTTTTTTCTATAAATTTATAACTAATTAAATTTTTTTTAAGCCTATTATCACTATTTGCAAAATCAAATCCATATTTCCCTTTTATACACAATTCACCACTACTCGATGGTCCATCTTTTACAGGCTTTGCTTTAATAATCTGATTATCTTGTGTTTCTAATTCAATTTCACATCCAACACCACAATAAGCACAAACTGAATTCATTTAAATCCTTTTCTAACTTTAGCTAAATAAATAATACTAAATATATCTAATTTTTATATTTTTTCCAATAGTTTGAGAAAGTTTTTATAATTTTTCTCATAAAAATAAACAACTTTTAACTTTTTATCCAATTTTTTAAAATAAAATCTTTTATACTATTAGGCATTATAGATAAAAGTTTTACACTATATGCAAAAATAAAAGGGAAAGCATACTCTTTTTTATTTTTAGCAATAGCTTTTTCTATTTTATCAACCCCTTCTTGTAAGGTAAGCTTAAAGGGCATATTAAATTTATTTTTTGCAGTCATTTCACTTTCAATAAAACCTGGTTGAATATTTATAACTTTAATATTATATTTATCAAGCTGGTTTCTTAAAGCTTCTGCATATGAATTTAAAGCCCTTTTTGAAGCAGAATAAGCTAAACTTGTAGGACTTGCTACAAATCCAGCTAAAGATGAAATAAGCACTATTTTACCTCTTTTATTTTGTTTCATTTGTGGAACTATATTTTCGAGTAAAGCATGAATAGATATAAAATTTACATCTATTGTATTTTTAAACTCTTCAAATTTCATAAATTCTGTTGAATGTGGATATGAAATTCCAGCATTTGCAATTACCATATCAATATTATGATTTAATAATATATCTTTTATAATTGTTCTTAATTTATCAAAATCACTAACATCACACTCATAATTATAATCACCTTCTAATCTATCTACTCTTCTTGCTATCAAAAATAGAGTATGACCTTGTTTTTTATATCTTTTAGCAAGCTCAGCACCTATTCCACTACTTGCACCTGTAATTAGTATATTCATATTTTATTCCTTAAATTTCTTAAAATCTCTTTTAGTTTTTCTATATCTAAAGGTTTTGATAAATATTCATTCATACCAACTTCTAAAAATCTTTCTCTATCACCATCTAAAGCGTTTGCCGTTAATGCAATAATAAAAGTTTCATCAATTCCTATCTCTTTTTCAAATGCTCTAATACATTTTGTTGCTTCGCTTCCTGTCATATTAGGCATATTTTCATCCATCAAAATACAATCATATTTATGATGAGAGCTTTTATATATATCTACAGCCTCTACTCCATCATTTGCTACATCAAATGTAATTCCTAATTTTTTCAATAAAACACTTACAAACATTATATTTGCCTGATTATCTTCTACTAATAAAATATGATATTTAAAAACATCTTTACTGTTACTTTTATCATCTTTATTTTGTTGAATATCACTCTTTTTTAGTGGTATACTAAAACAAAACCTACTCCCTTTATCAACTTCACTTTCAACTTCTAATTTACCACCTAACAGCTCAATTAGATTATAACTAATAGTTAATCCAAGCCCAGTTCCACCATATTTTCTTGTGGTAGAATTATCTGCTTGTGAAAAAGGTTTAAAAATTGTGTTTAATTTATCTTTTGGTATTCCTATCCCCTCATCTTTTACCTCAACATACAACTCCTCTTTTTCATCATTATAAGCTACATATAATTTTATATTTTTATTTTCAGGAGTAAATTTAATTGCATTACTTAATAAATTAGATATAACTTGTTTAATACGGACACTATCAGACACTACATCTATATCAATATTTTTCTCTATTAAACTAAGTTTTATATTTTTTGTAGCAGCTTTATTTGAAAATAGTGTATATATTTTCATAATTTCTGTTTTTAAATTAAATGGATATTTTTCAATAACCATCTTACCAGCTTCTACTTTCGAAAAATCTAAAATATCATTTATTAAACTTAATAAAATTTCACCAGAATTTTTAATAATTTTTAAATACTCTTTAGATTCTTTATCAATATTTTTTGCTTCTAATAGATGAATAAATCCAAACATTGCATTAAGAGGAGTTCTAATCTCATGAGACATATTTGCTAAAAACTCACTTTTTAATTGTTCATTTTTTTTAGCTACCTCTTTTTCTATCTCAAGTTGTTGATTCTCTTCAATAATAGTAAAATATCTTTTAGCCATCTTTAAAAATATATATCCTAATAAAGCTAAAATAAAATAAACAAATACAAATAATCCAACTTTACCATCAAAATTTTCTTCAATATTTCCACCTATATTATCCATTTTATCTTCATCTTCACTAAAAACTAACACACCAATAATATCATCACTATCTGCTAAAAATAAACTTTTATATCTCTCTTTTATCGCTTTATCTCTGATTGGAATATAATAAGTCCTATCCCAAATACCAAAAGTTTTATAAAACCCTTCTGTTTTCAATTGTGGTAAATATTTTAACTCCTCTGTTAATTTATTTTTATTAGATTTAAACAAAAATTTAACTTCAAAATCTTTATAATTAAACTCTAAATCTTTCATAAACTCTTCAACCATATCTTCACTAATTGTTTCATGATGATTTTTTACTTCTATAAATTTATTAATTGCTGTTTTTATAATTTTAGAATAACTATTAAAAAGAACATGTTTTAATTCCTCTTTTTCATTATAACTTTGATATAAAGCTATACCAAAAATTAATGCTACTAAAACTAAAAATATATAATAAATCCTATACAATTTTTCCATATAAAATACCCTTGTGTAAAATATATTATTTTAATTATAGCGAAAAAGATTTAGAAAGAAGAATTTAAGAAGATAACAAGATAGCCTATAAGGCTACCTTTAGCAGATAACAACACTTTTTATTTCTGTCATCTCTTCAAGTGCATACTTCGCACCTTCTCTTCCAATTCCTGAAAGTTTATAACCACCATAAGGTTGAATATCAAATCTAAGTGTAGGAATATCATTAATTACAACTCCACCACATTCAAACTCATCAATACTTCTTTTCATTAAATCTATTCTATTTGTAAAAATACTAAATTGAAGTCCATAAGGGGAATTATTCATCTTTTTAACAGCTTCATCAAAACTTCTTACTTTTACTAAACTAACAATTGGAGCAAAAACTTCTTCACATACAACATTCATATCATCAGTTACATCAGCAAGAACTGTAGGAGTAAATATATTACCCTCTTTTACTTCTGCTCCAGCTAAAAGTTTAGCTCCTTCACTAATAGCACTTTCAACCCAATTTTTAGCTCTATTTACTGCATCTTCATTGATTAAAGGTCCCATAAATGTTTCTTCATCAAAAGGATCTCCAACTTTTAGTTTTTTTGTTTCATTTGCTAATTTTTGTGCAAATTCATCATAAATTTTTGCATCTACATAAATTCTTTGTAGAGAGATACAAACTTGACCAGAATTGCTAAAAGCACCTATAGCACATCTTGCTGCTGCTTTATCTAAATCAGCTGTACTTTCTACAAAAGTAGCAGCATTTCCTCCAAGCTCAAGAGCTACTTTTTTAATTCCAGCATTTTGAGTAATAATTTTACCCACTGCTACACTTCCAGTAAATGAGATAATTCTTGGTATTGAATTACTTACAAGCTCACTACCAACTTCTGCATCACCATATACTACACTTAAAGCATCTTTTATAGCATATTTACTATCAATAAAAAGTTTAGCAAAAGCATAAGCAGTATATGGAGCTTCTGGAGTTGGTTTTAATACTACACTATTTCCCGCACCTAAAGCTGGAGCAATTTTATGTGCTACAAGATTTAATGGAAAATTAAATGGAGTAATTGCTACAACAACTCCTGCAGGAACCCTTTTATAAAAAGCTTCTGTTTTAAATCCACTAACAGTAGCATCTGTTGGAATAGTTTCTCCATGTAAATTAATAAGCTCTTTTGCACAAATTTGTAAATTTTCAATACATCTTTGAACTTCTACTCTTGCTTGAGAGATAGGTTTTGCTACCTCTTGTGTAATCAACATAGCAAAATACTCTTTGCTCTCTTTTAATTTTTGTGCTACATCTTCAAGCCATGCAATCCTTTGGTGTAATGGTGACTTTTTTGTATAGTTAAAAGCATTTTTTGCTACTTCTAAAGCTTTTTTTGCATCATTTCTATCACAAATTACATACTTAGATACTACTTTTTTAGAGTATGGTGAAATAACTTCTCCTAACTCCCCTTCAAATTCAGTAGAACCTATAAGTTTTTTAGCAATATGTTCCATTTCGTTATCCTTTTTTCAAGATTTTATTTGTTATATTACCATTTATTTTGATAAAATATCTTAAAAAAAAAGGAATTTTTTATGAATGAAGCTAAATATATTTGGATGAATGGTAAATTTGTTGAGTGGAATGAAGCTAAAGTTCATGTTTTAACACATACTTTACATTATGGAAATGGGGTATTTGAAGGAACAAGAGCATATATGACTGATAAAGGTTTAGCAATCTTTAGATTAAAAGAACACACAAAAAGATTACTTAATAGTGCAAAAATTGTAAAACTTGATGTGCCTTATTCTTTAGAAGAGCTTGAACAAGCACAAATTGAACTACTTCAAAAAAATGATTTCAAATCAAATGTATACATTAGACCTATTATATTTTTAGGTTATGGAAAAATGGGACTTTATCATATTGGTGCTCCTGTTGAGACAAGTATTGCAGCTTGGGAATGGGGAGCTTATCTTGGTGAAGATGGTCTTGAAAATGGGATTAGAGTAAAAACTTCATCTATTACAAGAAACCCTGTAAGTTCAACTTTTGGTAAAGCAAAAGCAGTAGCTAATTATCTAAATAGCCAAATGGCAAAATTTGAAGCTGTAGAAGCTGGATATGAGGAAGCTTTAATGCTTGATAGCGAAGGATTTGTTGCAGAAGGAAGTGGTGAGTGCTTTTTTATTATTAGAGATGGTAAACTAATCACTCCTCCAAATGATAATTCACTTGAATCTATCACTCAAGCAACTGTATTAGAAATTGCTCAAGATTTAGATATCCCAGTAGAAAGAAGAAGAATTACAAGAGATGAAGTATATATTGCTGATGAAGCATTCTTTACAGGAACAGCTGCTGAAATCACTCCAATTAAAGAACTTGATGGAAGAATTATAGGTAATGGAAAAAGGGGTGAAATCACTCAAAGAATCCAAAATGCATATTTTGATATAGTATATGGTAGAGATAATAGATATCTTCACTATTTGACATTTATATAAAGGATACTAATGGCAACAAATTATAACGATTATTTCAAAAAAAACAGCTCAGAAACACCTCCACCAAATAATAATTTTAATCCCCCTGAGCTACCAAACTTTTTAAATAAACCTATTGTATGGATTATTGGGGTATTAATTGTATTACTTATTTTTGCAAAACCTTTTGTAGTAATTAATCAAGGTGAAGTTGGGATTTTATCAACAACTGGTAAATTTGATGAAAAACCATTAGGTGCAGGTATCCATTTTTATATCCCTTTTATTCAAAAAATATATATCGTAGATACAAGAGTTCATATTATTAACTACAAAAGAAATGCTGAAGTTGGAAGTATGAATGATTCAACTGGAAGTATTAAACTATACCCTGCTATCAACGTATTAGATTCAAGAGGACTACCTATTACAATTGAACTTACAGTAGGATATAGATTAAATCCAGCAAATGCTGCACAAACAATAGCAAATTATGGGTTTAATTGGGAAGATAAAATTATAAATCCACTTGTTAGAGATGTAGTAAGAAATGTTATTGGTAGATTTCCAGCAGAAGAACTTCCAGTAAAAAGAAACCAAATAGCTGCTTTAATTAATGCTGATATGCAACAACAACTTGATAGACTGAAATATAAACCAGTTATTTTAGAAAGTGTTCAACTTAGAGAAATTATTCTACCTCAAAAAATAAAAGACCAAATTGAAGCAGTTCAAATTGCTAAACAACAAGCAGAAAGAGTAAAATATGAAGTATTAAGAGCTAAACAAGAAGCTCAAAAAAGAGCAGCACTTGCACAAGGGATTGCTAATGCAAAAAAAATCCAAGCACAAGGTGAAGCTGATGCTGTAATGATTAGAGCAAAAGCTGATGCTGCAGCAAATAGATTAATTTCAGAATCTCTAACTCCTGAATTATTAAATCTAAAACAAATTGAGATTCAAGGTAAATTTAATGAAGCTCTAAGATATAATAATAATGCTCAAATTTTCTTAACACCTGGTGGAGCTATCCCAAATATATGGATAGATGCAAAAGATAAACAAAAAGCGAGTGTAACAAAATGAGTAATATCAAAATAGAATGGGAAAAAAACGGGGGACTTATCCCCGTAATTGTACAAGATGTAGAATCTAATGAAGTTTTAATGCTTGCTTATATGAACGAAGAAGCATTAAATCTAACAAAATCTACAAAATATGCTCACTATTTCTCAAGAAGTAAACAAAGAATCTGGAAAAAAGGTGAAAGTAGTGGTCATACTCAAGAAGTAAAAGATATTTTAATAGATTGTGATAATGATACTATCCTTTTAAAAGTAAAACAAAATGGTGTTGCTTGCCATACTGGTAGAAAATCTTGTTTTTTTACAAATATAGAAAATAATGAAGAGGTATCAAAAGTAGAAATTGAACCTAATTATAACTTTTTAGATAATCTATATCATACATTACTTGAAAGAAAAGGTGCTGACCCTAAAAGTAGCTATGTAGCAAGTTTATACCATAAAGGGGAAAATTCTATCCTTAAAAAAGTAGTAGAAGAAGCTGGTGAATTTAGTTTTGCTATCAAAGATGATGATAAAGATGAAATTATTTATGAAGCGGCTGATCTATTATTTCATAGCTTAGTAGCATTAGCTTATAAAAATATACATCCTGAAGCTATCTTAAATGAACTTAAAAGAAGAGAAGGAATAAGTGGAATAGAAGAGAAAAATAATAGAAAATCTTAATCTTTTAATTCCTTTATTCTTTCTTTTAATCTTTTAATTTCCGATTCTTTTTTTGTAATAAGTTTATTAAAATTTTCTATTTCTTCTCTCAATTCTTGATTAACTTCTGTTAAAGCAGTAATCTTTTTTATATCTTTGATAGATTGGTGTTGATATTTTTTTATTAACATATCACAATTTTTTACATTGAAAGAGAGCCTATCTAATTTATCTTTCATAGTTTTCTCTCTTTCATGTAATTTTCTACATAATCTAATTAAATAAATAATAGCACTACTTAAAATAACAATTGCTATATATTGAAAAATCATTTAAATTCCTATAGTTCTATTTTTTCTACTCTTTGTGTATGTCTTCCACCTTCAAATTCAGTCTCACACCATACATCAATCATCTCTTCAATAATACCTTGAGCCACTATTCTCTCTCCAAAACATAAAATATTTGCATCATTATGAAGTCTTGCCATTTTAGCAGTATAATGGTCATGACATAAAGCAGCTCTAATTCCTTGGTGTTTATTTGCTGCTAAACTCATTCCAATACCACTACCACAAATTAAAATTCCTTTAGAATTTTTATCTTTACTTACAGCTTCTGCTACTTTATGAGCATAGTCTGGATAATCCACTCTATCATTCGAATAACATCCTAAATCTTCTACTTCATAACCTTTTTTCTCTAATAATTCAATAACATATGGTTTGATATTAATTCCAGCATGATCTGTTCCAATGTAATATTTCATTCTAATACCTTTTTTTATCAAAATTATAACAAAAATTTTATCTTAAAAATGAATACCTAATTATAAAGCTTACTATGATTAAAAATTATAGCTTATTTTTAAATAGATTATTTATTTATTTTATGATAAAATTCATTCAAAAAAAGGACTCTTAATTGAAAAGAAAAATAGAAATTGTAAAAACATTACTTGATAGTTTACCTTTTATTAAAAAATTTTATGGAGATACAATAGTTATCAAATATGGTGGTAGTGCCCAAATAAATCCAGATCTAAAAGAAAGCTTTGCTATAGATATTTTAATGCTTACAATGATTGGAATTAAACCTGTAATAGTTCATGGTGGGGGTAAAAAAATCACTGAATTACTTGATAAACTTGAAATAGAAACAGAATTTAGAGATGGTGTAAGAGTAACTAATGAAAAAGCTATCAAAATTGCCGAAATGGTGTTAAGTGGAGATATAAATAAAGAGATAGTCCATATGTTAAATGAACACTCAGCAAAAGCTATTGGTATTAGTGGAAAAGATGGGGAGTTTTTAAAAGCAAAACCAAAAGCTGATGGATTATTTGGATTTACTGGAGAAATTACAGAAATAAAACCAGAAGTAGTAAATAACCTAATTAAAGAAAAGTTTGTACCTGTTATTGCTCCTATTGCAAGTGGAGAAGGAGTAAATCATCCTGGGTTTAATATAAATGCTGATACTGCCGCTTGTGAAGTAGCTGCTGCTATTGGTGCAAGAAGAATTTTATTTTTAACTGATACCCCAGGTGTATTAGATAAAAACAAAAATTTATTAAACTCATTAACAAAAGATGAAGTATCAAAACTAATCTCAAATGGAACCATAAATGGTGGTATGATTCCAAAAGTTGAAGCTGCTTTATATGCAGTAGAAAAAGGGGTAGAAAAAGCCCATATTATAGATGGAAGAATTGAACATTCTATTTTATTAGAGCTTCTTACAAGTGATGGTATAGGTACAGAAATAAAAGCATAAGGAAGATAAAATGACATACGAAGTTACAACTCCTATCTTAGGAGAAAAAAATATATCAAAAGTGACATTATCAGAACTTGATGATTTAATGTCTATTTTAAAAACAGATACAAATAATACTATAACTTTAATAAACCCTTTTATTTTAACTGATTATGATATCAAACTTCCAAAAGAGGTATATAATCTATTAGATATAAGTGATAATTCTTCTCTTTCAGTTTATGTTTTAATAGATATGAAAGATTCTCCACAAGAATCAATAGTAGATTTACAAAAAGCTTTTATATTTAATAATGATAATAAAAAAATGGCTCAAATTGATATAGAAAATGAAAAGCAATATAAATTAGGTGAACTTCTTTAATCTATGGCTCTTAGTAATCTAAATAAAGAACAATATCAAGCCGCTACTGCCCCTATGGGGTATAATTTAGTTATAGCTTCAGCTGGAACAGGTAAAACATCTACAATAGTTGGAAGAATAGCTCATCTTTTACAAAATGGTATCAAACCTGAAGAGATACTTTTATTAACTTTTACAAACAAAGCATCATTAGAAATGAAAGCAAGAGTTTCTAAATTTTTTAAAAATGCAAATAATATAGAAGCTGGAACTTTTCATGCTGTAAGTTATAGATGGTTAAAAAAACTAAATAAAAACTTAACCCTAAAATCTCCAGGTGATTTAAAAATTTTATTTAAATCTATTTACGATAAAAGAAGTTTTCATCACATAGAAGGGGAGCCCTACCAAAGTAGTTACCTATATGATATATATTCACTATTTTTAAATTCAAATCAAACAGATTTTACTAAATGGTTAACAAAAAGAAATCCAGACCAAGAAGAGTTTTGTTTGATTTATGAAGGCATTTTTGAAGAATATGAAGAGAAAAAAAAAGAATATAATTTAGTAGATTTTAACTCCCTTTTAATAGAAATGATAAATGAATTAAAAAATGGGTGTGAAAATAGATACAAAGAAGTATTAGTAGATGAATACCAAGATACAAATCCTCTTCAAAATGAATTTATAAATAGTGTAGAAAATGGAAGTCTTTTTTGTGTAGGAGATTATGACCAAAGTATATATGCTTTTAATGGGGCTGATATCTCAATTATTTCCTCTTTTGATAAAAGATACAATGATGCAAAAATTTATACTCTTACAAAAAACTATAGAAGTTATGCTCAAATTTTAGATTTAGCAAATCGTGTCATACAATATAATCCAAGAATTTATCCTAAAAAACTTGAAGTTGTAAGAGGGAAAGGTTTTTTTAAGCCTAAACTTTTAGTATATGAAGATACTATTACTCAATATAAAGATATAGCTTCAAAAATAGCACTTTCACAAACTCCTAAAGAAGACATTGCTGTATTATTTAGAAACAATTCCAGTGCTGATGGTATTGAAATTTACCTAAGAGAACTTGGAATAAATTCCAAAAGAAAAGGTGGTATAGGATTTTTCGATACAAAAGAGATAAAAGTAACTTTAGATATTTTAACTTTTTTACATAATCCAAAAGATATTATGAGTTTTATCCATATTTTTGAATATGCTAAAGGGGTAGGAAGTGCCATAGCACATGATATATATGAAGCTCTAAAAATATTAGGAGATGGTGATATAAAAAAAGGATTTATTGACCCAAATGATGAAAAACATGTTTTTAGAAACAAAACAAAATCTACTCAACTTGGACTATTTGATGATTTTATGGTTTTAGGAAGTGTTTTAAAATTTAAAGAATTAGGATTTGAAGAAAACTTTCTAAAAAATCCAATTTTAAAACATCCAAAACTTACTAAAGAAGGTGGTGAATTTCTATATAATTTTTATAAGTACCTAAAACATATCAAAAATTTTAAAAATCCATCTTCAATATTTGAAGAAACTTTAAATAGTGATATTTTTAACCATATAATATCTAATATAGCACTAAATAGAAGTAAAGATAAAAACGGAAAAATAGATAAAGATAAATTTGATAAATCAAAACAAAAAATTTTAAATAGAGTTAAACTATTAAGAAATTTACTCAAAAACTACAATTCACTTGAGAGATTCTTAAATGCTATGGTTTTAGGAAGTAGTGAATTTAGCGAAGGGATTGGAGTAAATCTACTTAGTGTGCATGCATCTAAAGGATTAGAATTCAAAGAGGTATATATTGTAGATTTAATGCAAGGAAGATTTCCAAATACTAAATTATCATCAACTGCTGGTGGAATTGAAGAAGAGAGAAGATTATTTTATGTAGCAGTAACTCGTGCAAAAGATATATTATATTTATCTATGGCAAAAAGAGATTTAATAAAAAAACAGGAATATGAACCAAGTATCTTTTTAAGTGAAGCGGGATTTAATATCTAATAATTTTTGTAATTTTTTAGTTGCTATTTTGTGTTATAATATTTTTACTATTTCACAAAGGAACTATATGTTTTTTTTAAAAAAATGGTTTAAAAAAGATAATTATCTAATAACAACCTTAAAAAAAGATCATCTAAATTTATTAAATATTTTTAATGAACTAAAAGAGATATCACAAGAAAATGATTTTGAAAAAATTCAATCCCAAATTAAACTTTTTGTAAATGAATATTACAAACATATTTTATTAGAAGACACTCAATTATATCAAGCTTTAAAAGAAAAATATCAAAATGAGCCCCATATAGCTCAAAGTATTATCAATTTAGAAAAAGAGATGAATAAAATAACAAGAGCTATTAAATTTTTTGATAGAAAGTATTCTAATGGTTTAAATAAAAATAATAAAGATATCTATCTTGAAGAATTAAACCATATTGGAAATATACTAAAAGAAAGAATTGATTTAGAAGAAGAAAGGTTATATCCATTATTTAAATGAAAACAATAAACAAAATATCAGCATATACATTAGAAGTTAAAAAATCAAAGTTTCACTCTTTTTTAGTCCCTTTTAGTGAATATGAAAATAAACTTAATGAATTAAAAAAATCACACCCTAAAGCAAGACATTTCGTTACTGCTTTTAGATATTTAAATGAATATGGACAAATTGTAGAAGGTAGTAGTGATGATGGTGAACCAAAAGGAACAAGCGGTAAACCTACTCTAAAAGTTCTACAAGGGCATGATTTAATAAATGTAGCTATTATTACTGTAAGGTATTTTGGTGGAACTTTACTTGGAGCTGGAGGTTTAGTTAGAGCTTATAGTGATAGTGCTAATTTAGCTGTGGCAAATGCTACTCTTTTACCATATGAAGATTTACTTGAAGAGGTTATAAATGTAAATTATCAAAATTCAAGTAAATGTGAATATTTATTTAAAAAATATAATATTGAAGTTATTGAGAGAAACTTTTTAGATGGAATTAGTTATAAAATTCGTGGAAATAAACAAAATTTAGAAAATTTAAGAAAAGAGCTTAAAGTATAACTCCTAAGAAGTTATACTCAAACTTATTTTTTCTTTTTAGGAGTTACAAGCATATTGATGTGATTTCCTTCAAGTTTTGGAGCTGCATCTCTATCTGCATAATCTTTTACCATTTCCCAAACTCTATTTATTACATCAAATCCAGCTTCTGGAGTAGCAATTTCTCTACCTCTTAAGAATACTCTAAATTTAACATATTTCCCTTTTTCAAGGAATTCTAAAGCGTGTTTTACTTTATAATCAATATCATGTTGATTGATTTTTGATGTAAATTTAATCTCTTTAATATCAATTTTTGTTTGTTTTTTCTTAGCTTCTTTTTTCTTTTTTTCTTGTTGATATTTATATTTTCCGTAATCCATAATTTTCGCCACTGGTGGCTTTGCATTTGGTGCTACTACGACTAAATCAAGACCCATATCATAAGCTTTATCAAGTGCCTCACTACTTGGAATAATACCTAATTCACCCTCTGGTGCTACACATCTTACTTCATTGCTTAATCTTAATACATCCTCATTCATAATTACATTATCATTTTTTTTCATAGTCTAACCTCATTTTCTTCCTTAATTTTTTTAATAAACTCATCTCTTGATAAGTCATATTTTTCTTTTTTTCTTCTATCTCTAATAGCTACTTTGTTGTTTTCTACTTCTTCATCACCTACGATGATTACATATGGTACTCTTTGTTTTTCTGCATTTCTGATTCTTTTGTTTAATGAATCATTACTTGCATAAACTTCTGTTTTAATATCGTCAAAAAGTAATTCTTGCTGTAAAGCTTTACAATATTCTACATGAGTATCACTAATTGGAACAAATATAGCTTTAACTGGTGCGATTGCTACTGGATATTCCCCAGCAAAATGCTCAGTTAAAATAGCAATAAATCTCTCAAAACTTCCTATAATTGCTCTGTGAAGCATTACTGGTCTTTTTTTCTCATTGTTTTCATCAATATAATGAATATCAAATCTCTCAGGTAAATTAAAATCTACTTGAATTGTTCCACATTGCCATTTTCTACCAATTGCATCTGTAATTTTGATATCAATTTTTGGACCATAAAATGCTCCACCACCTTCATCAATTCCATACTCTTTTCCAAGTGTATTTAAAGCTTGTTTTAAACTCTCAGTTGCAATTTCCCAAATCTCATCATCACCAATAGCTTTTTCTGGTTTTGTAGAGATTTCCATCTCATAATTAAATCCAAAAGTTTGCATAATTTTATCTACAAAACTTAAAACTTCTAATACCTCTTTTTCTATTTGGTCTGGACGACAAAAGATATGTGCATCATCTTGAGTAAATTCTCTAACTCTTAGTAATCCATGTAACACACCACTTTTTTCATGTCTATGAACTGTTCCAAATTCAAAAAACTTAAGTGGTAAATCTTTATAACTTCTAATCTCATGATCAAACATTCTTACATGTGCTAAACAGTTCATAGGTTTAATACCATATTCTGCATTATCATCTTCTATAGTTGTAAAATACATATTTTCTTTATAGTTTTGATAATGTCCTGAGATTTTCCACATATCACTTTTTAAAATTTCTGGTCCTCTAACAGGCTCATACCCTCTTACGATATGTGCTTTAAAAAGCATTTTTTCAAGATTTGCTCTAAGAGTTGCACCTTTTGGAAGCCATATAGGAAGTCCAGGTCCCACTTTTTCATCAAAGAACCATAAATCCATCTCATTACCAAGTTTTCTATGGTCTCTTTTTTCTGCTTCTTTAAGCATATTTAAATAATTACTTAATGCTTCTTTATCTGCAAAAGCTGTTCCATATACTCTTGTAAGCATCTCTTTTGAAGAATCACCACCAAGATATGCCCCAGCTACTCTTTGAAGTTTAAATGCTTTGATTAGTCCTTGATGTGGAAGGTGTGGGCCTCTACATAAATCTTCCCAGTCACCTTGTTTATAAATTGACACAACCTCATCAGGAATTTTTTCTAATACCGCAAGTTTTAAATCATCATCTTTAAATTTTTCAATCGCTTCAGCTTTAGTTATTTCATATCTTTCAATTGGTGCTTTTTTCTTAGCGATTTGTTGCATTTTTTTCTCAACTTGCTTTAAATTTTTTTCGCTAAATTCACCTTCTATTCTCATATCATAATAAAAACCACCCTCAACTACTGGCCCTACGAAAAACTTAGTCCCAGGAAAAAGCTCTTCAATAGCTTGTGCCATTAAATGTGCTGTTGAGTGTCTTAAAACCTCTAAACTCTCAGGTGAGTTATCAAAATATACAGGCTCACCACCTTCAATATTTTTCGCCTTGGCAGTTTGAAGATCTATAATCTCACCATCTTTTTTGATTGCAATCTGGATTTGTTCCAAACTAATATCCTTTTTTTAATTGTATTTTATCATAATTTAGTAATAAATTCATATTTTTTCATCTTCATAATAAAAAGGTGTTACTCTTTTTAACTTCTCTAAAAAGCCTCCATCAGGAAAATCAAGCTTTTCTTTGCTTGCAAGAGTTCCTTTTCTAATATTATCATACGGATGGGTATAAATGTTATATCCTAATATATGAAGTGCATATCTTATAGGAGTAGCTACTGAATAGGTAGTAATAATTTTAGGATTAAGTTTATCTATATCTTTAAAATATTCAATAGTCCAAAGAATCGTATTTACTTTAGGTGAAAAAGCATCTTGATACACAATATCTACTTCATCTAAGGTTTTAATATACTCTCTTGCATCACCTATAAAAAGTTCAACTTCTACAAATTCATCTTTATAATAATAGTTTTGTGATACTTCATCTATAATATGTTTTATAGATTCAAACTCTTTTGGGTAATTAAAATCTTTTAGACTTCTTACAAGTTTTTCATCAAATTCAGGTGAATAGATTTTTAATTTACTATTTTTTGGTCTATTTAGAATAGATAAAAATGTATTATATCCAAGTCCAAAACAGATATCTAATATTTTAATTTCATCTTTTTTTACTACATCAAAAGCAGGATATATATGTTTATAAAGTGTCTCAGTTACAGCACCTTCACTTGAATGATAACACTCATTAAACTCTTCACTCTTTAGAGTTAATGTTCCATCATTTGTAATCACTTTTTTCAATTTCAACCTTTTATTTTTTAGTTTTATAATTTTACAAAAATTTATCTATAAAAAGATATTATAACTATTAAGTAAAACTTTTTTCTTTTTTTGATAGAATTACAAATTATATATTATTATAAGCTCTAAATATAAATAAAAAGGCTTTTATGAAACTAACAAACGAACAATTAGCTATACTCAATGAAGTAAAAAACAACACTCCTCTTATAAAAGTAGTGGCATTTGCAGGAACCGGGAAAACTACCCTTCTTTATGAAATAGCTAAACAACTAAAAGGGAAAAAATTATATTTAGCTTTTAATAAAGCTATTCAAATAGAAGCAAATGAAAAATTTATAGGTACAAATACTATCGTAAAAACTACCCACTCTTTAGCTTATAACTTTGTAATAAATAGATATGGATATAAGCTCAAAAATGGGTATTCTACAATGGAGATAGCTCAATTATATTCTATTGATTATCAAACAGCTTATGAAGCAAAAAAAATATTTGAAAATTTTTGTAATAGTGCAAGTAGTGGATTTAGTAATGAAAATATGTCCCCTTCTAAACAAATAGCTAAACAAATTTTTGAAGATATGCTAACAAAAAATATAGATGTAACACACTCATTTTATCTCAAAAAATTTCAGCTTGACCTACTTACACAAAATATATCTTTGCCTTTATATGATATGATATTACTTGATGAAGCACAAGATACAAATGATGTAACTCTATCTATATTCTATAATATACCAGCTCACCAAAAAATAATTGTAGGAGATAGACATCAACAAATATACTCTTTTAGAGGTAGTATAAATGCTATAAACAAAATAAAAGCAAAAATATTTTATCTAACACACTCATTTAGATTTAATGATAAAATTGCCTATAAAGCTACAAACTTTTTACAAATTTTCAAAAATGAAAAACAATCCCTAAAAGGGCTTAGCACAAATAATCAATCACAAACAAAAGCTATCATATCAAGAACAAATGCTGAGCTTATTTTACAAATGAAATATTTAATTGAAGAGAAAAAAGAATTCAAAACTATCAGAGAGCCTTATCAAATATTTGGATTAGCTCTAAATTTATACAATCTTACAAATAATACTCCAATTGATGATGAATATAGATATCTAAATAGCTTTAAAAATGAGTTTAAATTTTTATCAAAAACAAAAAAAGAAAATTATGATAATGATATATTACAATATATTGAAGAGATAGTTGTAGAAGATGATATAGAACTAATTAGTGCCCTAAAAATAGCTAAAACTACCGATTTAGAAAAATTATATGAAATAGCTAAACAAAATTTTAATAAAGATTCAGATATTTTCTTAACTACTGCACATACAGCAAAAGGGTTAGAATTTGATGAAGTAGTAGTATGTGATGACTTTTTGTGTTATACATCAATAGCTTTATGGTTTATCAATAATGATATACTCAAAAAACCTGAAAATGGCTATTTAGAATATTTCAAACAAAATTGCACTGAACAAAAATATATTGATGAATTAAATCTATATTATGTAGCTATAACAAGAGCTAAAAATAAACTAATAGATAAAACAGAGTTTAATTACTTAACTCCAGAAATCGCTGAATTAAAAATAGAAAGAGAGATAAAAGAATTATTAAATGAAAAGGTATAAAAATGAAAACTATAAAATTTGAAAATCAATCTATCACACCATCAAAAATAGTATGTGTAGGAAGAAACTATGTAGAGCATATAAAAGAGCTTAATAATGAAGTCCCAGAAAATATGGTGCTTTTTAACAAACCAAATAGTGCTATTAGTAGTGAGTTTAATTATTTTAATGAACATACGAGATTTGAAGGGGAAATTTGTTTTTTAATCCAAAATCAAAAAATAGCTGGGATTGGGTTTGGATTTGACCTTACAAAAAAAGATATTCAAGAATACCTAAAACAAAAAGGACTTCCATGGGAAAGAGCTAAAGCTTTTAATAATAGTGCAGTTTTTAGTGAATTTGTAAAATTTGATGGAGATATTACTACAATAGAGATGAAGTTATATATGAATGACAGATTACAACAACATGCCACTTATGAGCTAATGATATATAAACCTGATGAAATTATAAAAGAGATTTTAAGCTTTATGGATTTAGAAGATGGAGATATTATAATGAGTGGAACTCCAAAAGGAGTAAGTTTTTATAAAAAAGAAGATAAATTTAAAGCTGAAATCTATATAGATAATAAACTAATAATTCAAAAAGAGTGGAAAGTTATTTAACAAATCCTATTAAACTCTCCCCTGCTTTTACTTTTTCACCTAAAATTACTTTTAAAGTAGTTTCTTTAGGGATATATAAATCTACTTGACTTCCAAACATAATCATTCCATATCTCTCAGAAAGTCTAATATGCCCTTCACTTCTAAAAGGAACTATTCTTCTTGTGATAAATCCAGCAATCTGATTTGTAACCACTGAAAATTTATCATTTTCAAAAAGGGTTCTATTTTGTTCATTTAATTCACTTGCCTTTTGGCTACTTAAAGCTAAAAATTCTCCATGAATATAATTGCTTTCTTTTAAAATACCTTCTATTGGACTTCTTTGGACATGATTATCTAAAAGCCCAAGTCTTATAGAGATTTTCACCATCTCTTTATTTGTAAAAAATGGTTCTTTAATCTCTACTATTTCAATAATTTCCCCATCAGCTGGTGAAATAATTACATCTTCACCACTTTCATCAGGGATTCTCTCTGGATTTAAGAAAAAATAAACCATAAAAGAAAATAAAGCAAAATACCCTATTTGCCAAATAGTATCAAATCTAAAAATAAGAGATATTAAAAATAAAACTCCAGTCACTCCTACAAAAGGATATCCTTCCTTAAGAATTATCTCTGTTTTCTTCATCTTGAACCTTTTCTTTATTTGGTGAGTATTCTTCTATAAGTTTAGTTACCTCTTCACCAGTAATAACCTCTTTATCATGAAGAGCTACTACCATAGCTTCTATAACTTCTCTATATTCATTTAATTTAAATTTAACCTCTTTGTATCTTTCAGCTAAAAGAGACTTAATATATTCATCAACTTCCTCAGCTGTTTTTTCTGAATAATCTCTTTGGTTTCCAAATCCACCACCTAAAAATTGATTATTCATTTTTTCAAGAACCATTAGTCCAGCTACTTCACTCATACCATACACTTTTACCATTGCTTTTATCATATCAGTAGCTCTTTCTAAATCGTTACTTGCACCTGTAGAAATTTCACCTAAGAATACCTCTTCGGCTGCTCTACCACCAAGTAATACATCAATTTCAGCAATAAGTTCATGTTTTTGCATAAGATATTTGTTTTCTTCTGGTGTATTTAATGTATATCCAAGTGCTGCCATTCCTCTTGGGACAATTGAAACTTTTTTTACTTTTTTAGCACCTTCTGTAATTTGTGCTATTAAAGCATGTCCACTTTCATGATAAGCAACTATTCTTTTTTCTTTTTCATCAATTCTTCTTGATTTTTTCTCAAGTCCAGCAATAGCTCTCTCAATAGCTTCTAAAAAATCTGATTGTTCTACTGCTTTTTTATTTTGTCTACCTGCAAGAAGTGCAGCTTCATTTACAATATTTGCTAAATCTGCTCCAGCAAGTCCAGCTGTAAGCTTAGCTATCTCTTCAATATTTACATCTTTAGCAAGTTTATAACCTTTAATATGCACTTTTAAAATTTCAATTCTACCTTTAAAATCAGGTTTATCTACTAATACTTGTCTATCAAATCTACCTGGTCTAAGTAATGCAGGGTCTAAAACTTCTGGTCTATTTGTAGCAGCTAATACAATTACAGGCACATCACTATCAAAACCATCCATTTCAGCTAAAAGTTGATTTAGAGTTTGTTCTCTTTCATCATTTCCACCCATCATTCCACCAGCTGCTCTACTTTTACCAATAGCATCAATCTCATCAATAAAAATAATAGCAGGAGCTTCTTTTTTTGCTTGAGCAAATAAATCCCTTACTCTTGATGCACCTACACCTACAAACATCTCTATAAAACTACTTCCACTCACAGCAAAAAACTTAACATCAGCTTCACCAGCTACTGCTTTTGCTAATAATGTTTTACCAGTTCCTGGAGGACCTACTAAAAGCACACCTTTTGGAATTTTAGCTCCAAGGTCTAAATATCTTTGTGGTTCTTTTAAAAAATCTACTATCTCTTTTACTTCCTCTTTAGCTTCATCATTTCCTGCCACATCATCAAATTTCACTTTTGGTTTTTCACTTGAAATAAGACCTTCACTACTCCCTTTTCCAAGTATTCCACTTCCAAGAGATTTTTGCATTCTATTAGCAAGAAACATCCAAATAGCAAAAAAGATAAATACAGGAATAACCCATCCAAATATAAGCTCATTTAACCAACTTGTGTCTTGAATAGAGCTATATGGAACATTATGTTTATCTAATAAAGGGATTAAAGTTGGGTCTTGAACTTTTTTAGCTATAAGTAAAGTGCCATCTTTTGTCTTCGCTTTAATTATATGTGTTCCTATACCAACATAAGAAACTTTTCCCTCTTTTATCATCTTTTTAAGATCAGAATAAGCTACATCTATCTGTTTTGAAAATGATGTTTGTTGCATCTCATTAGTAGTTGTTTGTGGTCCTAAAGCTTTAAAAGCTAAAATAGTAACTATTGCAAAAATCACAAATGTAATTAATGGATTTTTATTAAAAAAATTGTTGTTATTATTATTTTGCTGCATTTACACCCTTTGTAATATTAAAGTTACCCATTCATTTTTTGGAATTTCTTCAACTACTTTAAACTCTTTTGAATATTTTTCTACGACTTTATCTTTATATTTATCAATAATTCCTGATAAAATAAGTTTATCTTTTGCTACTTTAGCTATATCTTTATAGATAAATATTAAAACATCTGCAATAATATTTGCTACTACAATATCGTATTGTTTTGTAGCTTTATTTGCACTTCCTACCCAAATATTTTCATATTTAGCATTATTTAATTCATAGTTTTCTTTTGCGCTCTCTACTGCAAGTGGGTCTGTATCACATGCATCAACATTTGCTCCAAGCTTGTTTGCTACAATACCAAGAATTCCACTTCCACACCCTACATCAAGTAAACTATTTCCTTCTTTTACTAATTTTTTTAGGGCAATAACACAAGTTGATGTTGTCTCATGATGTCCACTACCAAATGCAAGAGCTGGATTTATAAGAATATTTATTTTATCTTCTTTTGGAGCATGCCAACTTGGATGAATATAAAACTCATCAATCTCAACTGGCTCAATTGAGTTTTGATAATTTGCTATCCAATCTTTATTCTCTTTTTCTTCTATTCTAATATCTAAATCAATTTTTGTATCAAAAATTTCTTCAAGAGAATGGACATAAATTTTTAGACTATTAATTAAATCATCAAAACTACTCTCACTTCTTAAAATTAAAGAATTATCAAGCTCTTCAATACCATTATTAAAATTATCTAATAAAAAACTCTCTATCTCTTCTTTAAATGAGCTTGGTGTTATTATCAGTTCAAAATATTTATCTTTCATTGTATCCCTATCTTTTTATTAATTCAAAAACTTCTTTTAAATCTATTGTACCTTCATAAAAAGCTTTTCCAATAATTGTACCATAAATTTCATTTTTTATTAAGGCTTTAATATCGTTTATATCTTTTACTCCTCCACTTGCAATCACAGGTAAAGAACTAATATCTTGTAGCTCTTTTACAAATTCTACATTTACACCACTTAATGTTCCATCTTTAGAGATATCTGTAGCGATAATCGCTTCCACTCCAGCATCAGCAAACTCTTTTGCTAAATCAGTTGCTTTCATTTCACTAACTTCTGCCCAACCCTCAACTGCTACATATCCATCTTTTGCATCAATTCCAACTGCTACAGGATATTTTTTTGCCATCTCTTTTACAAACTTAGGATTTTTTACTGCAATACTTCCAAGAATTACTCTACTTACTCCTAAATCAATATACATTTTGATAGTTTCTTCATCTCTAATTCCACCACCAATTTCAACTTTTAAGTTAGTATTTTCTAAAATCTTTTTAATTTGATCTAAATTTTCTGGCTTTCCAGCAAATGCACCATTTAAATCAACTAAATGAAGCCATTCACTTCCTAATTCTTCAAATCTTTTTGCTACTTGCCAAGGTTCATCACTATAAATTTTTGCTGTATCCATTAAACCTTTTGTAAGTCTTACTGCTTTTCCATCTTTTAAATCAATCGCGGGTAAAATAACCATTTATTCTCCTTATAGTTTTACAAAATTATCTAATATTTTAAGCCCTTCATTATGACTTTTTTCTGGATGTGGTTGAAAACCAAAAATATTATCTTTATTTACTGCACTTACAAATTTATAATCATACTCAGTATATCCTATTACATATTTATCATCACATACTGCATGCAGTGAATGCACAAAATATAAATATGGATTATCAAGTCCTGAAAAAATAGGATTTTCTTTATTAAACATCTTATTCCATCCCATATGAGGAACTTTAAGAGAAGTTTTAAAATAATCCACTTCCCCTTCTATTAAGCTAAGCCCTTTTGCTTCTCCAAATTCTTGAGATTTTTCAAAAAGTAACTGCATTCCAAGACAAATTCCAAGCATATATTTACCACTTTTAGCAAATTCTAAAATTGCTTCTTTCATACCAGTTTCTTCTAAATGAGTCATAGCATCACCAAAAGCACCTACTCCTGGTAAAATAATTTTATCAAAGTTTTTCACTTCTTCTGGATTTGTAATAACCTTAGCATCAGCATCAATTTTTTTAAAAGCATTAACTACACTTGCTAAATTTCCCATATTATAATCAATAATTGCTATCATTTTTCACATTTCTCCTCTATTACATCTGCTTGAGATACAGACTTAATATAATAAGCAAGACCAAAAATAAGTAATGTAACTGCTCCTATTAAATATGTAGCATAAATTAGTTTATTCGGTGCTGTAAGTGCAAATTTAAATACAAGCATTAAACTTTCAATAGCTAAAGCAATAATAATACTTCCTAAAAACTTAACCATTGTTTTATGTATTTGAGAAGGGTGTTCATGCTCATGTTTTTCAAGTACTTCTTGTTCAAAAATAGTCTTAACTAAATCAAAAATAGCTAAACTAAGTGTAAGCAAAATAGTTGAATGAAACATCTTTTTAGCATTATCATCAAAAAGGGATTCTATATGGAAAAAACTTGCAATTCCATTAAAAAATAGAAATAAAGCAATTGTAAAAAGAGCTAAAGAAAACATAGTATACACAACTTTTGAAAAATTTACAAAATACTGTGAACCATTTGCTTTTTTTACTGCTCTAAAAATATCTTCTAAAGATATATCAATAACTACGATATATAAAAGTTCATTTTTATCATTATAAATAGGCATAGCAGCACTTACAACTAATCCACCAGTAAGAGTTGAAGGGTATGGATCTGTAAGAACACACTTTTTCTCTTTTACTGCTCTATAGAAAAAACCTCTATCACTTCTATTAGTATTTTTACCTACTCTATATTTTTCGTTTTTAGAGATATTATCTACTACTTGATACCCTTTAGGATCTAAAATATATCCAATATGAATCTCTTTTACTTCTGTAAGAACTTTTTCTAAATTTTGATGAAGTGCTTCAAGAGTAATCTCTGGCATTCTATTTGGAATATGTCTTTGAAGCAAATAACAAAGATATGTTCTTGCTGGTTTTCTAATTTTATTAAACTCTGTCAAAACACTAAGCATTTAATAACTCCTTTTGTATAAATTCTCTAAAAACTGGTGTATAAGATTTAATATCTTCAAGCTTATCAGCCATTGTTTGTAGATATAAAAAATAATCACTTTTTAATAAATTACCTTTTAACACTTCATATTTAAGCCAAAGCCAATAAGTATTTAATACATCACTTTCACAATACTCTTCTATTTTTTTAATTTCTCCATCAAAATATAATTTATAAACTTCATCTCCATGCACATCAAATTTACCAGGAAGTCCTGCCATAGAGGCTAATGTATCAAGTTTTAATCCTCTAACAGCTCCATAATTCCCTAATGTTTCTATTAAGTCTATATGATATTGTTCACTAAATCTAACACGATAATTTTCCCACTTATTACTATTATCAAAATATGCTGGAAGTGAAAGATTATATTTCAATGCTCTTATAAAAAGCATAGGTAAATCAAAATTTCTACCATTAAAAGAGACTAATTTTGGTGTTTTTGTATCAATAAATTTAAAAAAGTCACGAATAATATCCTCTTCATTACCTTTAAAAGTTCCAACTTTTACAAAATTACCATAATCATCTGCAATTACAGCACTAATAGTTACTACTTGATGAAATGGTATCGGTAAAAAACTACTTCCTGTTTTTTCTTCTTGAGTAAAAAAAGCTTCCTCACAAATTAAAATTTCATCAGTTTGAGTGATTTCATAATTCTTTTTTACTAAATCTAAATCAGGGATAGTTTCACAATCAAATACACAAACCAAAATTTACCTTTTTTGATGTAATTATACCATATATGATAAAATTACATTAAAAAGGATATAAATGAAACCTTTTATCGTTATGGATATTGTAAAAGAATCAAAAAAATATGAAAATGTAATCCATTTAGAGATAGGTGAACCAGATATTTTACCTTCTCCTAAAATCAAAGAAGCTTCCCTAAAAGCTATAAATAATAATCAATTTTTTTACACACCATCAAAAGGATTATTAGAATTAAGACAAAAAATTGCAAACCATTATAGAAAATTTTATGATGTAGAAGTAAATCCTGAAAATATAATAGTAACTACTGGAACTTCTACTGCATTTTTAATAGCTTTTTATTTTGCAAACAAAATAGCAACTCCAACACCAGGATATCCATGTTATGAAAACTTTGCCAAATTAGAAAATAAAGAGTTTATAAAAATCCCTACAAACTTTCCAGAATATCAATTAAATATAGATAATTTAAATAACTATAACTTTGATACTTTAATGATATCATCTCCAAATAATCCAACTGGAACTATTACTGAAAATTTAGAGGAAATTTGTAATTTTTGTAAAACAAATAATAAACTTTTAATAAGTGATGAGCTTTATCATGGACTTGTATATGACAAAAAATATACTACAGCTTTAAAACACAATAAAGATGCAATAGTGATAAATGGCTTTAGTAAATATTTTTGTATGCCAGGCTTTCGTATAGGATGGATAATAGTTCCTAATGATAAAATAAGAGATGCTGAAATAATAGCTCAAAATATTTTAATATCAGCCCCTACTATTTCCCAATATGCAGCACTTGAGGCATTTGATTATGAATATTTAGATTATATTCAAAATGAATTTAAAAAAAGAAGAGATTTTTTATATAATGAATTAAAAGAAGTATTTCCTATAGCAAAACCTGATAGTGCATTTTATTTGTGGTGTGATATCTCTAAATATTCAAATAATTCTTTGGATTTTGCAAATAGATTATTAAAAGAAGCTAAAGTAGCTACAACACCTGGTATTGATTTTGGTAATTATTCAAACTATCTAAGAATCGCTTATACAAAAGATATAGATACCCTACAAGAAGGGGTAAAAAGAATTAAAAGCTTTTTAGCTATTTAATTTTTTTGCTTCTTGTAAAGCTGATATCACATCATCAATATTTTCATATGGAATATGTGCTTTCCAATCTACATCTTCTCCATTTAAACTAATTCCTATACTCACTACTGGTTTTGAGTTTTCTCCATATGGTTCATCAATATGAGAAATTGTAATAATCCCCTCTTTTGTATTTGCTAATGGTAATTCTTTAATTAACTTTGTTTTTTTCATTTTTCACTCCTTAGTAAAGATAGTCGATTATATCATATTATTTCATTTTTATGTTATAATCATACAAAAATAATTTTTATAAGGAAGTAACTATGAAAAAAATAGTTTTAGCAATACTGTTTGTAAGTTCAATATTTGCTCAAAATATTAAAACAGGTTGGTTTGCAGGAATTGAAGGTGGTAGAACAACTACTCAAACAAACGATGTAACTGATACATTTTTTGGTATTAAATTAGGAACTCATTTTTATGATAAGAATATTTATGCTATATCAAATAGAGTATATGGTTCTTTAGATAGAGTTACTCAAACAAATTCTGATTTTTATAAAGCTCAATTTAATGTAGATTGGATTTTCAATTCACTTGATTATATTAAACCTTTTATCGGTGCAAATTTAGGATATATCTACTTTAATGATAATACAAATGATACAAGCCACTCTACTGGAACATACGGTTTTCAAACTGGATTATTATTTTATATAGGTGATATAGTTGAATTAGAAATTGGGGCTAAATTAGACTATGCTGTAAATGATAATACTTTTTGGCAAGACACTCTAAAAAGTGGATATGCTTCATTAAACTTTAGTTTCTAATCTTATTTATGAAGCTTTCCACCTCTTTTTGTAGGTGTTTTAAATCTTTCGAATTATCTATTACATAAGTTGCTTTAGATTTTTTTTCTTCTATATCCATTTGTAAATCTACAAGTTTTTTAGCTTCATCAAGTGAGATATTATTTCTATTTGCAAGCCTTTGGATTTGAATCTCTTTTGGGGTATATACAACTACTACATTTTTAAATTCATTGTAATTACCTGTTTCAAAATATAAAGGAATATCTAAA